>Ga0315275_10000273_pt1 | contig 42426 bp, 38 predicted proteins | sample YL17G03_0_MG_FD_205557 | JGI IMG/M metagenome (GOLD analysis project Ga0315275, IMG submission 205557) | Sediment microbial communities from Yellowstone Lake, YNP, Wyoming, USA - YL17G03_0 | ecosystem: Environmental > Aquatic > Freshwater > Lake > Sediment | place: USA: Wyoming | collected... | reverse complement strand
CGTTCGCCCGGCATGGGCGGACTCACGTAAAGCAGGCGGGTGTATCCGTGCGACGCGAGCAGCGCCGTCAGCAGGTCGAGGTCCTGCTGCGACTGGATGCGGAAGATCATCTTGTGTCCGAACTGGGTGTAGAGCTCCTGGCCGAGCCACCACTGATCGGTGACTATGGCCTCCTCCGGAGCTTCGGCGATGGCCTGGTTCAGGCGATCCGAGAAATCCATCTTACGTTCGAGGATGCTGATGGAGTAGACCTGGGCCGCGACGCTCAGAAGAATCACGAGAGCCACGACTGCCGCTTGCCATTTCTTGCCCTTTAAGCCGGGCCCGGGGGCAGCCAGGTTTGCGCGACGGGCGTTGCCCGGCGTCAGCCTCTCCCAATCCGCGAGGCTTGCGGCGCAGAGCACGGCAAGCAAGGGGTAGAGCACGAGGACCAGCCGGTTGCCCCAGTGGATCCCCCACGAAGCCGCCTTCGGGGAAGCCAGGCCGTAGACCACGGCATATGCGAGACAGACCTGCCACAGGATGGACCTGAGCCGAAGCGAGGCCGGGGAAGTCGCGCCGCTTTCGGCAAGCCGCAGGAATGCGAATATCAGGACGGGAGACGCCGGGAAAAGGCTGCTGGTATAGCCCACGCAGGCTATCGGCTTCGGGGCGTGAATGAAGCACTTGTAGATGACGAGCGATGTGACAATTGCCGCAACTCCGTACAGCGGGATGGCCAGGCTGCCGGAACGGTTTGACATCTTCGGGTTCAGGAGAAACAAGAGCCAGAAGGGCGCCGTCAAGAGCAGCGAGTGCCACACGGTCGCCGAACTGCCTGCATAGAGGTTATAGAAGACCTGGGGCCTATCCAGGAGGTGGCTGGTGATTCCCGTGGTGGTGAAGAGCAGGGTCTGGAGATGCAGCCCGAAAGGCGCGCCGACTGCCTTCCACTGGAACAGCCACAGGGGAACGAGGGCCCCTACGGTCGAGGCCATGAAGATGGCGGCGGTCTTGAGCCGTCTGCCCGGGGAGTAGACGAACAGCACCAGGAGAAGCGCGGCCGTCAGGGCGTACATGTCGTCTCTCAGGTAGATGGCGAGCGCCGAAAGCACCGCACCCGTGACGAGGTCCCGCCTTCGACCGCCTCCGGGGCAGCCGTCCTTCAAGTAGCCCAGGATGAAGGCCATTCCCCACACCGCAAGGCATACGGCAATCGTGTGTTCCCAGAAGGTCAAGCTGTAGAACCAGATGGGGGTGGCAAGTCCAGCGATCAGGATCGCATAGATCCTCGCCCTTCGTCCCGCCTCCAGCGTGTCCATCAGGCGCAAGAGCCCTGCGAGCATCGCCACAGAAGAGGCGAGCGGAAGCAGGTACAGCCCGGGCCAGCCCAGCAATCTGAAGAACGGAGAAGACACGGTCGGGAATACCGGCGAGTAAAGGGAGAAGAGCCGATCGTTCCTGACCACCGCAAACGGATAGGAGATTGGGGCGTGGTCGAAGGTCGGATCGATGCTGCTGCCCGGCCAGGTGATGGAGTAATCCCTGTAGTTGCTGGCGATTATCCCCTGGAGCTGGATCAGCCGGTTGCCGTTGTCATTGATCCAGATACCGTGAAGGGGAAGCAGGGCCAGGGTTACCAGATAGACTACGGTCACCAGGACCAGCGCGCCTAGCGGCGAAATCAAGCGCGCCGGCAGGCCCCGTGAACAACGGGTTCTTGGCCGAAGGCTAGAATTGCCGTTCATAGCGTGTGGGGTCGGGCTCGCTGGGGCACCGGTAGACCCAGTAGGTGTCTTGGCAGGTGTCTTGCCGTCCGCGCTGCTCGGGTCCAAGGAAGCGCTTCCCGAACAACCTGGCCAGCAACCTGATGGGGGTAAACCCCACGTAGAACAGCACGGTCAGGATCACCCGCGTCATGAACCAGCCCAGGACCAGGGCGAGGCTCATCCACACTTTGTGGATCGGCTTCAAGACACCGGGGGCTGCCAGGCCCAGGAGCATCAGGGCCCCGGCAAGTGCAAAGCAATAGGGATAGGAAGCTTTGCCGCGCCAGAGCAGGAGCCCTCCGAGCACAGCGAAGGCGATCCCGACGGTGAGGCCGAACTTCCGAAGTTCCTTCCTGCCGCTCTTGATTTGCTTAAGGTCGATGAGTCTCACGTTGGGCTCCTAGTCCAGCTCGAATTCCTTCTTCCAGTCGACGTCCTCATCCAGGGGCCGCTGCTCGGTCTTGGCGAGCAAGTAGTTTCCCAGGAGCAGGTAGTCCATGTTGGTGCGCATGAAGCAGAGATAAGCATCCTCAGGAGCACAGACGATGGGCTCACCCCTGACATTGAATGAAGTGTTGATGATCACGTGACAGCCGTACTTCTCCCCGAATCTCTTGATCATCCCGTGATAGATCGGATTATCCTCAGAGCTGACCGTCTGGATCCGTGCCGAGTAGTCGACGTGGGTGACTGCCGGGATGCTCGAGCGGACCACGTAGAGCTTGTCGAGCCCGAACCGCTTATCTTCCTCTTCGGTCATGGTTCTGCAAATGTCTTTCTTCACCGGTGCCACCAGCAGCATGTAAGGACTCTCCCGGTCCAGGTCAAAGAACTCGGAGGCCTTCTCCTCTATCACCGAAGGCGCAAACGGCCGGAAGCTCTCGCGGAACTTGATCTTGAGGTTCATGATCTCCTGCATCTTGGGAGACCGCGCGTCCCCGATGATGGACCTGTTGCCCAGCGCTCGGGGTCCGAATTCCATCCTCCCCTGGAACCAGCCGACCACTTTATCTTGAGCTATCAGGTCGGCGATTCTGTCGGGAATCGCGTCGTCACTCAACTCCGTATACGGTATGTTGCTTTTCGCCAAGAAACCGGAGATGTATTCCTTCCCAAAGCTGGGCCCCAGATATGAAGCCTGCTGGGAGTCCTTCCGGCCGTCCGCGGTCCTCGTGTTTCCCAGGTACTGGTGCCAGACCAGCAGGGCGGCCCCCAGAGCACCGCCTGCATCTCCGGCCGCCGGCTGTATCCAGATGTTCTCAAACGGGCCTTCGCGCAGAATCCTTCCGTTACCCACGCAGTTCAGAGCGACACCCCCGGCCAGACACAGGTTCTTCTGCCCGGTCTCCCGGTGCACGTGCCGGGTCATGCGCAGCATCACTTCCTCGGTCACGTCCTGAAGCGAGCGCGCCAGATCCATGTGCCGCTGGGTCATGGCCGACTCCGGCTTCCGCGGGGGACCCCCGAACAGCTTGTCGAACTTCCCATTGGTCATCGTGAGGCCCGTGCAGTAGTTGAAGTACTTCATGTTCATCTTGAACGAACCGTCATCTTTAAGATCGACGAGCTCGGAAAGAATCAAATCCTTGTACTTTGGCTCCCCGTAGGGCGCCAGCCCCATCACCTTGTATTCGCCGGAATTGACCCTGAATCCGATGTAGTAGGTGAATGCCGAATAGAGCAGCCCCAGCGAATCGGGGAAACGGATCTCGGCGAGGATCTCCACGCGATTATCCCTGCCTGTGCCATAGCTGGAAGTCGCCCATTCTCCAACCCCGTCCAGGGTAAGGAAGGCTGCCTCCTGGTAGGGCGAAGGGAAGAACGCGGAGGCCGCATGCGATTCATGATGCTCGGGAAAGAGGATTTTCCCCCTGTGACCAAGCTCCGTCTGAATCAGATCTTTGATCCAGAGCTTCTGCTTCACCCAGAGCGGCATAGCTTTCATGAACGACTTGATTCCAAAGGGAGCGTTGGCCAGGTAGGTCTCGAGTATCCGTTCGAACTTGAGGAGGGGCTTGTCGTAGAACGCCACGAGGTCAAGGTCTTTGCTGCTGGTTCCTCCCTCACGGAGGCAATAGGCTATGGCATTCTTGGGAAAAGAGAAGTCGTGTTTCTTGCGGGTGAATCTCTCCTCCTGAGCGGCGCCGATTATCCGGCCGTCTCTTACCAGGCAGGCAGCGCTGTCGTGGTAGAAGGCTGAAATCCCCAGTATGTCCATAAGTCGCCTGTCTGCCCCCGGTGTTCTTGCGTCGGGATTGGTGGACACGGACGCAAACAATTCGAACCGTGGCCGAGGTGCTGTTTGAAGTAGTACTCCTTCAGACGGCCCCGCTTCCAATGTACCAGCGTATCGCCCTCAACGCAATGCATCTTCATGAGCTGGGGATGAGCAACTCAGCAATCGCCAGGAGACTTGGGGTGAGCGACAAGACAGTGTGCAAAGCGATCAACTGGATCCAGAAGTGCAACAGAGCGATTTCGTGAACTGCATCCCGGGGCCGTGAAAGCCGCCGTGCATCTATGTCAGACCCTCTGAGACGCTCTGGGGTAGATTCTAGGCCACGACCTGGTGGTGTCTACGAAACCGGGGTAAGTCCACTCATTAGTTGATGCTGTCAACTAAAAGCGTGGGGGCCGCGGATCAGCCGGAAGGGAGTTCTAGAGACCATCACGAGGCCGGCATGGCGACTAAGGATCGGTGCAGGGCGGGGGTCGTCCTATCGTTTGTCCCCGAGCCAGGACTCCAGCACGGATTTCACATCATCGGGCTCTTCGAATCCCGTGATTATCGATGCGGGCGCGCCTTCGGCATTAAAGAGCACCCAGGATGGGATTGTCGTGACTCCGAGGGACTTGGTCACCGAAGGCATCTTTATCTCGTCTACCACCGACATCGAGAAGAGCGGGTGCAGAGCAGTGGTCGAGTCATAAACCGCGAGCATCTTCTCACATCTCTTGCGCCCGCACTCGCATATGACGGACGAAACGACAAGCAAGGCGCTTCGCTTGGAGTCATGAAGCGAACGGAGGATTGGTTCCATACTTACTAAGCTGGAGACGGCCGCCGCTACATAATCGGCTTTGGGAGCCCTTCTGGGTGGCGTGTCTGGGGTGGTTGGGAGCTTGGTGGCCGCGAACATAGAGTCAATGAACTGGATCTGTGCTCCCGCGAGCCTCTCCGCAGGTGATTGTCTGACGACGCTTGAGTCCCCCAATTTCGAGCGGAAGGCGTGGACCCATACGTTCTCGATCAAGCGAATCTCGGCAATCGCGGACGTGTCGGCAGCGCCGCGGGCTTCCACAGCCTTCCCGACATCTTTCAAGCCATTCAGTGCCTCAATGGAGATGAGGGGAATGGGTTTCCCTGAGTCCTTGGCTGCCTTGTCCTTGTCGACCCCCAGAACAATAGCGGGTATGACCAACAGAGTGAGCAGAGCAGCGCCGCATCTGATCTTGGTTAAGCTGTCCACAGCAGGTAGACACCTCCTAGTATGACGAGTATTCCACAGATCTTCTTCAGAAGACCGAGTCCCCTGGACTTGCCACTCCACTTGAGATAACGCTCAACAACCTCGCTGAAGGTGCCCGCGGCTACGATGACGGAGCAGTGCCCGATGCCGTAGGCCACGAGTAGCCCGATGCCGTAGGCCATGTTGGTTCTGGCCACCGAAAGGGTTATGCCGAGCATGGGAGCCATATAGGCGAAGGTACACGGCCCCAGAGCGAGTCCGAAAACTAGTCCGAGCAAGAAGGCCGCCAGCAGGCCCCGTCTGCCCCCGAGATTTCCGGTTCTCGCCGAGATGGGCATCGGAATCACGCCCACAAAATGGAGGCCTATCACGAAGAATATGATCGCTACGAAGTAGTTGATCCGAGGGCCCAGGTCGCCGAGCATGCGGCCAGCAAGTCCCGTGGCTACGCCGATGGCGCCGATTGTGACCAAGATTCCCAATGCGAATGTGAGCGCCGTGAAGAATGCCCGGCGCGTGGTTACAACTCCCTGTTCGCCGATGAACCCTATGATCAGCGGGATGCTCGCAAGATGGCATGGGCTTAGGATTATGCTCAGGATTCCCCAGGCAACCGATGCAAGGATTGCGACAATGGGCGTTCCGGAGACCGCCTCGGTGAGATGTTCAAAGACGGCGCTGATCACCTCGGTTTGACCCCCAGTTCCTGAAACTTCGCCACGATCTGGTCCTTAGGCATAAAGCCCTCATGCCGCCCGGCCTCCACGCCCTTCTTGTCAAAGAACACCTGGGTGGGTATGAGCTTTATGCCGTACTCCATGGCTGCCTGGGGGTTGTAGCGGAGGTCTATCACTTCCACAATTGCCCGGCCTTCGTATTCGCGAGACAGCTCTTCGAGAATAGGAGCCATCTGCTTGCAGGGGATGCACGTGCCTTTGCCCAGGTCCACAAGTCGCGGTAAACCGGCCGCGCTTGTCCCGGTTGCCCCGGGCGATTGTGACGGCTTGGCCGTCTCGGTAACGATCGTATCGCAGACTTCACCAGCCCGCACCGCGGTCGACTCCTGCGCGGATGTCTGTGGCGATTCCTTCGGAGCCCACTTGGTTGTCGGCTGCTCCTTAGCACAGCCCAAGACAACTGTTATCGCGATGGACAGTACCAGAATCGACAGAAAGGTTCTCAGGTTCATCTTTCGCGCTCCATTCATTGGGATCAACGCACCCTAGGCGGGTTCCCCCATGTATTTCTTGATCTCTTCGACCGAGGGTATCTTACCGGCAACCTTAACATCTCCGTCGATCGCCAGGGCGGGGGTCACCATCACACCGAAGTTCATAATGGCCTTAAGGTCCTGCACCTTCTCAAGTTCGGCGCAGACACCCAGATCCTTGATTGCCTTCTCCGCGTTCTCGTACATCTTCTTGCACTTGGGGCAACCGGTTCCCAGTATCTGGACTTTCATTCCGTCTCCTCCTTCAACCACCGGCAGAGATCCGCCCGGGTAGGCACCCGGCCGGTGGAGACCACTTTGCCATTTATGACGAGGGCCGGTGTGCCCACCGGCCCCAAGGATGCAATTTGAGCAGTATCTGTCACGTGTTCAAGATCGGCACACATCCCAAGCGAGGCCAGCGCGGCTCTAACTCCCTCCACCAGCCGCTCGCAAGTGTGGCAGCCCCTGCCGTAGACCCTAATCTCAAGCGACCCTGCGACCTCAGGCACCTGTTCGCCGCGGTATCGCTTCAACTCACGAAGCAGGGCCACCTTGTACTCCCCCCACCGGCTTGGCGTGACGTAGTTTGCCTCGCTGACCAGCTGAAGAAGCCTCTCGGCTCTCTCCTCGTCCGAAGCCAACGCCTCCCCGGAGACCTTCTCAAAGATGTCATCGAGTCCCACAAGTCCGACCTTCACACCCGCAACCGAGATCTGTCTGATATCTGCCATGGGCATCATCCCCAAAAGATTCCGAATATCTTGCCCGTTATGGTCGCCATAATGCAGACAAGGGTTACAAACACCAGTGTCTTCTTGGTTCCCATTATGCTGTTGATGACCAGCATGCTCGGCAGCGAGAGCGCAGGGCCCGCCAAAAGCAACGCGAGCGCTGGGCCTTTGCCCATGCCTGCCGCGAGTAATCCTTGGAGTATGGGGACTTCAGTCAGGGTGGCGAAATACATGAAGGCACCGGCGACCGATGCGATCAGGTTGGCGAGGATCGAGTTCCCGCCGACCAGGCCTGCAATCCACTGCCACGGGATCAGGGTCTCGTGGCCTGGCCGGCCCAGAAGCGCACCCGACACCAGCACGCCGCCCAAGAGCAGCGGAAGAATCTGCTTGGTGAAGGTCCAGGTGGAATCAAGCCACTCTCGTGCTTCTCCCTGGGAACGCCAGAGGACGATGGAGAGGGCTGCTATGCCTGCCGAGAACGGGACCAAGGGGCTGGATCTGAACGCGATTGCAAGCGCTATGACGGGGAGCGCGGCCAACCCCATGCTTCTGGCCCGCACCCCGAACCAGGCGGCCAGGATCAGCGCAAGAGCGATAGAGGCAATACCAGTAACGATCCACTTTGATGCATAGATCGCGTGATACGCCCCGGTCTCACTCAAGGGCTTGGCCCAGTTGGCGAAGACCAGGATCGCTACCATGCTGGCGAGGTAGGCCGTGTTCTGCCAGAGGGGCCGCGAGACCTCTGGCGGTGGAAGCGCAGCCGATGCGCCGGCCCTGGCGGTTTCCTCCTTGCTGAAGATGAGATGCATCAGAAGGCCCACGATGATGCTGAAGGAAACGGCGCCGACCGCCCGCGCAATGCCGAGTGCTGGCCCCAGCACCTTGGCCGTGAGCACTATCGCCAGGATGTTTATGGCCGGCCCCGAGTAGAGAAATGCGCAGGCGGGCCCCAAGCCTGCTCCACGTGAGTAGATGCCGGCGAAAAGGGGCAGGACCGTACAGCTGCAGACGGCGAGGATCGAGCCCGATACCGATGCGACGCCGTAAGCGAGGGTCTTGTTTGCCCTGTGGCCAAGATACTTCAGTACCGAGGCCTGGGACACGAAGCACGTAATCGCCCCGGCAATGAAGAATGCCGGCACGAGACACAGGATCACGTGCTCGCGCGCGTACCACTTGACCAGGGCAAGAGCCTCATAGAGTGATGTCTGGAAACGCGGGGCCTCCAGGGGCAAGTAGAAGAAGGCCAAGAACACCGCGACAATGATCGCGAGAATGATTGGTTCTCTCCTGGAGGCCATGGTCACTTGCGCTCCTTCATCACTTGGGAGGCACAGGAGAAGAAGTTGATGACACATGGGGTAACCAGCCTGTAGAGCACCGTATTGCCCTGGCGTTCGTCATCGACAACCCCCACGCTCCTCAAGATGGCGAGATGCTTCGAAACCGTGGACTGATCCACCCCGATGGCCCTAACCAACTCCCCAACGTGGCATTCGCCTCTGCCCAAGAGGGCGATTATCCTGAGCCTGGTCTCGTTGGCGAGCGCTTTAAGGATCCGTGCTTGCTCCTTGTAATGGTCGTGGTGTCTAGCGAGTCTAGCCTCCAACTTCACCTCCCGGATGCCATCTTCTTGCGGGCGGCATCCATAACCTTGCTAAGGTTCTCATCGCTCAGACCGGTTTGCCCCTTTTTCATTCCAAGGTCAGTCAGCCTTATGTGATTGAATCCGGTGAACCCGGCGTTTTCCAGGCTTCGCTTGGCGCAGTCAGACCCACAACCGTCGAGGGCAACAATCGCGCTCGCTGCCTCCGTTGTCTTCATAATGCCGCTCACTCGTCCCCCAATTCCTGCAAGGCAGAACATGGCCCCTATGCCCTCGGCGCTAAGCCGCCTGGCGGCCTTGTCTGCCAGGGCACCAACATCGGCAGCCCCCGAGCAGGCGAAAACAAGAGGGAGCGGTCTATCACACGAACAACCATCGTCGCCGGTCATCCTAAGCCTCCTCGAGCTCGTATTCAGCAGACGGTCCACAATGTCGACTACACTAGTATATTATTATATGGGCATATCCCCATATTGTCAAGGGCCTTTGCGACCACCCCGCACATCTTTGGATTGGCAGACAGAAATCTTATAGCGGTCTGCAGGCTATGATCGGCTTCCGTAGTACTTCCTGCCCAGCCACAGCGATACGTTGACCAGGCCTATGAGGACCGGCACCTCGACCAGAGGCCCGATCACGGCTGCGAAGGCGGCGCCGTGATTGATCCCGAAGGTCGCGATCGCAACCGCTATCGCCAGCTCAAAGTTGTTGGATGCCGCCGTGAAGGACAGCGCGGTCGACTGGCTGTAAGTTGCGCCTACGCGCTTGCTCATGGCGAAGGAGATGAAGAACATCAGCACAAAATAGATGAGCAGCGGGATGGCTATTCTAAGGACGTCGAGGGGAAGCTGGACAATGTACTCGCCTTTCAAGGAGAACATCACGACGATCGTGAAGAGCAGCGCGATAAGTGTGATGGGACTGATCCTGGGGATGAACTTCCCTTCGTACCACGTCTTGCCCTTTGCTCTTATCAACACGAAGCGCGAGATCACCCCCGCAAGGAAGGGAATGCCCAGGTAGATGAAGACGCTCCTGGCGATCTGGCCGATGGTGATTGCGACCTCCACTCCCTTGAGGCCGAACCAGGTCGGCACAACCGTGATGAAGACGTAGGCATATACCGAGTAGAAGATCACCTGGAAGATCGAGTTCAAGGCCACCAGGCCGGCGCAGTACTCACAATCGCCCTTGGCCAGGTCGTTCCACACGATCACCATCGCGATGCAGCGGGCCAGGCCGATCATGATTAGCCCGACCATGTACTCGGGCTTGTCGTGGAGAAAGATGACGGCGAGGGCGAACATCAGGATGGGCCCGACAATCCAGTTCTGCACAAGCGAGAGCGAAAGCACCTTGGTGTTCTTGAAGACCGGCCCCATCTCCTCGTAGCGCACCTTGGCAAGCGGCGGATACATCATCAGGATAAGCCCGATGGCAATGGGAATCGAGGTGGTGCCCACGCTGAACCTGTTCAAGAAAGGCACAATGTCCGGGAAGCGATAACCGGCAGCGACGCCGGCGATCATCGCCAGGAAAATCCACAGGGTGAGATAGCGGTCGAGGAAAGACAGGCGCTTCGCAACGGAAGCGGCAGCCGGCGTATCGGCGCGCATATTCACCTTTCAGGATTCTCCCTTCGGGTTGAGAATATGAAGCGGCATCAGGCAGGCACCGGTCAAGCCTTACAAGTCTTGTAGCATCTGCAGAGTTCTTGGACGGGCGTGCGTTTGACCGCCGCGAGCCGCCTGGCATCAGCGCGGACCCGGCCATCTTTCTCCAGGCAGTCCCGAACCCACTGGAGGGCAGCTCTTGCACAAGGTGAAGCCCCCGCGTTGGCCAGCCGGTAATGAATCCACCGGCCTTCCTTCCTGGATTCAACAAGCCCGGCGCGGTGGAGCACCGCCATGTGCTCTGAGATAGTCGAGGGAGCAAGCCCCAGCATTTCGATGATCTGGCACACGCAGAGCTCGCCATTACCCAAGAACATCAGGGCCCGGACGCGGTTCTCATCCGAGAGTGCCTTGGCGACAGGCAGGAATTCACCCATCTTTCCATCCCGGCCCGGTAGAGCATCCGAAACCATCTTGGCTCCGGCCAGATTCTCCACGCACCTTGCGTGTCGTCCCACGTCAATCCTCCAGTATGCAGTCCGTGTGCAATTTCAGCGCGATCCTTTGGCTGGCTTCTCAGAGTACACCCGGCCGCCCACGAGCCATAGCATTTTCTGGGCCCGCGCAGCGGAATCCTGGTTGTGCGTGACCATCACTATGGTCCTGCCTTCGGCGTTGAGTCCGGCAAGGAACTCCGTGATCTCGCACGTGGTCTCGGGATCCAGGCTGCCGGTGGGCTCGTCGGCCAGCACCACCTCTGGATTGTTGGCAAGCATACGAGCAAGGGCCACGCGCTGCTGTTGCCCCACGCTCAGCTCCGACGGCTTGTGGTTGAGTCTGTCCCCAAGTCCGACGCGCTCCAGCAGGGAGCCGGCCAAGTTCGCCTGGGCGTCATTATCCATCTGCGCCAACATCAGCGGGACCTGCACGTTCTCCAGTGCCGTAAGATACGGCACCAGATTGAAGGTCTGAAACACAAAGCCTATTTTCGTGCGCCGCGTCCTCGCCCTTTCGTCCGGGGTCATATCATAGAGGGACGTGCCGTCAAGCCAGACGCAGCCCGACGATGGTGTCAGCATTCCACCCAGCGCCAGAAGCAGGGTGCTCTTGCCGCTGCCGCTCGGACCGACTATCGAAACGAACTCCCCTTTTTCTACTTTGATGTCCACGCCGTCGAGAGCCTTGACCAGCTGGCTTCGGTGATTGTAGTGCTTGCTCACGGCCTCCATCCTCAGCACGGCTCACACCTCCTGAAACGTGGCGAAGGGGTCAAGGCGCGAGGCCCGGCGCGCCGGGAAGTAGCTTGCTGCCAGAGCTATGGCCACGGATATGCCGACTGCCCAAGCGAGCAACACCAATCTGGGAAGTACCGGAACGCCGGCGATCTGGGGGCCGAGAGTAACCGAAAGCACTGTGCCTAGAATGTATCCCGCCACCCCTCCGGCAAGCCCGAGTATCAAAGCCTTGACCAGGAAAGCCCTGAGGACAAAGGAGGACGTTGCTCCAAGGGCCATCAGGGTGCCTATTTCGCGACGCCGCTCGAACACGTTGGCGTACATATAGTTGGCGATGCTAGCCCCACCGACAAGCACGATGATCCCGAGGAAGATCACGGACAGGCGAGACATCATCCGATTGGTCTTTATCTGAGTATCTACTATCTGGGTGATGGTGACTACTTTCGCCTCAGGGAGGAGGCGATTGATCTTCTGGACAAGTCCGAGCGATATCTGATTGCAGCAGCCCACCACTTCGATGGCATGGATAACCGAGCCCTTGCCGGCGAGCTGCTGAACCGTATGCAGATGAGCGAATACGCGGGTATCGTCCACGGTGCCGGTCGGTGGCAGAACGGCGGTGACCGTGAAGGTCCTGCCCAAGAGATCGATCGTACCTCCCTCGGTGAGGCCCAGAGAGGCCGCCACATCCGCCCCCACCAGCGCCTCTGTGCTGTCGAGGTCATCTATGACGGTCCGCCTGACCAGCGTCTCCTGGGGCCGAGGCTCGCTTGCGCCCCCTCCCGTTCCGCCGCCACCCTGCACCGCCGCTCCCGCGGGTGCGGGATCGCCTATGGTGCCACAACCCTGCGGCCTGGCGAATATGCCCGCCCCCACCCACGCGGCCTTCGCCTGAAACTCGTTCTTGGGAAGGATCCCGGTGAGGGTGAAGTTCTTTCCGCCCAGATCCACGGGGATGGACAGCTTCGGAGACAGATTGTCCAACCCCTGTATGTCGGAGAGAACGAGCCGAGTGACATAATCCTCAGGAAACTCATCGGCCTGGAGGTCCGCGCTGTAGTAATCCTGAAGCGTGGCAGACTTTGGCAGAATAAGGATGTTGGCGCCCAGGGCATCCAGTTCCCTGGCAACCGCCTTTTGCGAGAAGAAGGTGATGTTCTTGATTGATACAATAACCGTTATGCCGAGCAGCACCGCCAGGAAGCCGGTGACCAGTTGGTTCTTGCGCTCAAAGAATTCCCTCCACACTAAGTTTCTAAGCTGCATCGTCTTCTACCTCGCCTACTTCCCGCCCGTCTTAGCTGTTATGGGCGGTTTGGCCGCACTTGGCTGCGCCGCTGTCGGCCCGCAGCCTTTCGCCCCCCCGCCCCCACCCGGACAGCACCCGCCACCACTCTTAACAGTGAGGGAATTGACGATCATCTCCTTGGTGGTTGCCCCGGTCAACTTGGCCGACGCTTGCCCGGGCGGAACAAGACAAACAGTCATCGCCTGATCGATCTTTGGGTCAATCGCGAGCGTTCCAAGAAGCTTGGCCTCAGCAGGGTCTGATGGATCCAGCGTTATGATCTCGGTCGAGGCTGCATAGGCCGGGTCCGCCTTGAAATCCTGAACGCCTTTCATTGCGCCGTCGTTCAACTTGGTGTTCCGATTCTGGATGCAAAGGATGACCGCCTTGTTCCCCTGCAGCGCTTTCAGCGATGCCTGCGTACAAGGGGTCGCCATCGAGCTGGCGATCTGCTCCCCGGTGAATGGCGCGGCATAGCCGCCCGTAATTGCACCGTTAGGAGCTATCGCGAGAGCCAGCGGCGTTGGAGCACCCCTGACGTTGTACTTGTCGATGATCCCCGCCTCGCCGGGGTCCGTCACGTTGACCTCGACCCGCATCGTCTTCCCGGGGAGATTGTCGACGGCCTTATTAAATATCGTCCTCATCGACGCCGTCTGGTCGGCGCCATCGCTGTAGAAGAAGATGAAGAGATACTTCTGCGCCTTAGCCGCGCGTTCGACAGCCGCCATTCCCTTCCCGGACTGCTGTTCCTTCGCCCACACCGCCCCAGCCACAAACATCAAGCCCACCACCACAGCCAATACCCCGACCAGCACTTTCTTCATGACCACAACCTCCTCAGGTTCATCGCCTGGCCGCTCCCCCTGACCCCGAGACCTATACGATAGCTCAGGGATGGCACCCACATCCGCGCGCCGGTCACAGGGGTCGGGACCGGCGCTCTGTCACTTCGTCACTCACCGAACTACAACACTCCAGGCTCCCGGATGTTCCCGGGTATGCTCGCACCTATTCGTTTGACATCTGTTGTGACTTCGTCATTCACCGAATTATAACAGGCTGATGGCGTCGAAGTCAACAAGAATTCCAGCGTTCCTGGCGGACTACCGGCAGCACGTTCGACTCCCGGTCGCACGCTCAACTGCCTGGGCCTGCCCCCGTCTTTGATCTAGGTCGGATGAGAATCACAGATCAGGTTCATTGAAGCCTCCCAACCTCGACGGGCGAGTTCAAATCGCGACTCGCCCTCATCCATTTCCCTCAAAGCAACGGCGTCTGGTCGTTCTTGGGAAGTATGCCCGTCAGGGTGAAGTTCCTTCCACCTATATCCACGGGGATGGACAGCTTTGGAGACAGATTGTCCAACCCCTGTATGTCCGACAGAACGACCCGAGTGACATAGTCCTCAGGGAACTCATCGTCCTGGAGGTCGGCGCTGTAATAATCCTGAAGCGTGGCAGACTTGGGCAGAATGAGAAGGTTGGCCCCCAGAGCATCGAGCTCCCTGGCAACGGCCTTCTGCGAGAGGGAGGTGATGTTCTTGATTTATACGATAACGGTTATGCCAAGCAGCACCGCCAGGAAGCCTGTGACCAGTTGGTTCTTGCGCCCAAAGAATTCCCTCCACACCAAGTCTCTAACCTGCATACCCTTCTCCCCCCTATTTCCCGCAGCCTTTCGCACAGCAGCCACCACTGCTCTCAACGGTAAGGGAGTTGACAGGTATCTCTTTTGTGGTCGGCCCCGCCAGCGTGGTCACCGCACGCCAGGGTGGAAGAAATGTGGTCGGCCAAGCCTGCCTGGCCACCGCAAGCCCGGGCGGAAGAGGGGAGACGGTCTGGGCCTGGGCGGCCTTGGGGTCAATCCCGAGCGTCCCAATAAGCTGGGCCGAGGAAACGATCTGCTCCTCGGTGAAGGGCGCGGGGAAGCCGCCGGTGACGACACCGCTTGGGGCAATCGCAACGACCAGGGGCAGCGGAGCGTCCCTTACCCCATAGTTGTCAATGATTGCAGCCTCGGCAGGATCTGTGACATTGATGTCAATCCGCATTGGTTTCTGGAATAGATTGCCAACGGCCCTGTTGTATACGGCTTTCATTGACGCGGTCTGATCGGCGTCATCGCCGTAGAAGAAAACGAGGAGGTACCTATTGGACTTGGCAGCGCGTTCGACGGCCACCATCCCCTTCCCCGCATGCTGCCCCTGCGCCCCCACGGCCCCAACCATGAACATCAAGCCCACTGCCACAACTAATGCCCCGACCACTACCCTCTTCATGACCACCACCCCCTCAGGTTCATTGCTTGGCCGTTGCACCAGACCCCCCCGATCCATCGGATCACCCAGGGGTAGGACCCAAATCCGCCCCGGTCACAGGGGTTGGGACCGCCGCTCATACACTTCGCCATCCGTCGAATTGTACCAAGCGGGGGGGGCGTTGTCAACAGGATTTCCAGCCTTCGCCTCTGTCGAGGTTGCATAACTACATTACGGTAGCGTCGGCACTCGGCATCCAGGATTGTCCACAGCCCGGTCCACCAGCACCTCCAAGAGGTGAGGAGAAATCCCTTGACACGCCAGATCCAGAAGCCGGAGTCCGAGTGGATCGTCCAGGGAGATGAGTCGCTCCGCATTGTACCGCAAGATCTTTGGGACACAGTCCGCACAATGAGAAGTAAGGCTCGAGTCACTTGGCCGGGCGGCAAAGGAAAGCGTGGCTTCTCCAAAGGCCACGGCAGCCACATCGCACACTTCCCTACCCACCTCCTGTCTGGGTCGATGACCTGCACGGAGTGCGGCAGCGCCATTGGCCAAGTGAGTGGCAAGGGTGGCGGCTATTACGGTTGTCTCGGTGCGGTCAAGGGCAAGTGCAGCAACAAGATCCTTGTAAGGCGAAATCTGGCTGAGAAGACAATCCTGACGGCCGTACGGGAGCATCTCTCCACCGCAGAGAGTATCCGCTACGTGCTCCAGCAGGTTGAGGAAGAGGTTCGGAGGCTCTATTCTCACGTTCCCGAAACCATACGCCTGAAGGAGAGAGAGCTTGCAGCCAGCAAGTGCCGGGTTGCGAACTTCGTGGACTATATCGGCGAGGGCCGGGGCAGCCAAGCGTTGACCAAGGCTCTAATCGAGACCGAACGCAGGGCAGCAATCCTGGAGCAGGAACTGGAGAGCCTTCATCGAAGCAGCGATAAGGTGTTCCAGGCCCCACCTGTTGAATGGATTGAGGAAAAGCTCACCACAATCAAAGCCCTTCTGGAGCAGAGGACCGAAAAGTCAGCGCTCATCCTGCGCAGGCTCCTCGGGACCATAAGACTCGAGCCGACGGTACCAGAAGCGGGAAGACCTTACTACGTGGCCCGAACCTCGATAGACACCCTGGCACTAATAGAACCACCCCCCGGTTCGGAGGATGGTTCGAATTGTTTGCGATGGTGGAGGCGGCGGGAATCGAACCCGCGTCCGAAGATGTTTCCTCAGGGACGCTTACGTGCGTAGCTCACCGTTTCAAGTCTCGCGTCGCCGGGCTCCGGTGAGCGGGATCCCTTTGACGCCAGCCCCATGTTTCTCGCCCCGGATGCTGGGACGGACATCCGGCGCCAGCCTGCTCTATCGACGTTCTCTTCCAACCACGCAGGCGAGGTCAGAGAGAACGTGACTGCTTAAGCAGCCATTGCCAGCTGTTCGTTGGCAGTTGAAATTTCCCGTTTGTTTTACGAGCCAACGGGACCTCGGCACGCAGTCCCTGCCTCTTCCATCCCCGTCGAATCCAATTCGCCCCCATATCCACTTTTCGGCAGGTCTGATCTACAAAGTTATTCTAATCCCTAAAGCAACAAGTGTCAACCAAGTGGCCCCGCACAATCACTCGCTTTCCGGCCGGCCGCCGCGCTACTTCACGGGCAGCTCCAGCGAAACTTCTGGACACGGTTGAGGCTGGGCTCCGCCGTGTACACGTGCCCCGAGTCCGAGATGGCGAGCCCTTGCGGCCAACGGAACTCACCGTCACCTGTGCCGTAACTGCCCCACTTGGCGACAAAGTCGCCGCCGGTGGTGAACTTCTGAATCCGATGGTTGCTGGTGTCGGCGACATAGACATAACCCGCATCATCCACCGCTATCGCGGTGGGGTAGTTGAGACAGCCGTCTGCCCCTCCAAGACACCCCCATCCGCCGAGTCGAGTGCCGTTGGAGGTGAACTTCTGAATGGTGCGGTTATCTGCATCGGTGACATAGACTATGCCTGACCCATCCACCGCAAGACCGCGCGGATTATTGAACTGGCCCTCTCCCGAGCCGGAGTCTCCCCAGGCTTTGACGAACACGCCCTTGGATGTGAACTTCTGAACCCGCCGGTTGCCGGTATCGACCACGTACACGTAGAAGGAATCGTCAACGTCCAGGGCAAAGGGCGAATGCAGATCTCCCTCATCGCTTCCGAAGGTTCCCCACTTCTTCTCAAAGGTACCGGTCGAGCTGAATTTCTGAATCCTGTGGTTGGCGTTTTCCGCCACGTAGACATACCCGGAATCGTCAACAGCCACATCCATGGGCCGGTACATCTCGCCATCGCCTGTCCCCGACGATCCCACCTGCGCCAAGTAGGCACCGTCGGGACTGAACTTCTGGATGCGATGGTTGCTCAACTCTACCACCCAGACATTGCCGGAAGCATCCACCGTCACGCCAGTGGGCTCGTCAAACTCGCCGTTACCAATCCCCTCCGATCCCCACTTGCGGTCGAAAACGTAGGCGCACTCCACTGTGGTCCAGGCATCAGCCGCCCCGGTATCGCCCTCCTCGTTGCCCACGCTGTCTGCGGCGAACGATACGAAGTAGTAGGTATGGCCGTCCTCGCCTGTGAAGTCGGCGGACGTGAGAGTTGTCGCGACAAGCCAGTCCTGGTACTCAGCGCCAGCGCCGCTGCCATCCTTGAACCGAATGGTGTAGTGGCTGAGCCCCGAGAGGGTGTCCCCACCGCTCCAGGACACATTGAACGTCAGCGTATGGGTTCTATCTGGTAGGCTGTCAACCCTGGAGGTCGGCGGAGTCACATCCACCCGCACGCCGTCGGACGATGTCGAATCGCCGTGGCGCGAGCCTATCACTCCGCGTACCGAGAAGTAATAGGTTGGACCCTCCTCGAACGTTGGCTCGCTCTCCGACCGGTAAGTATCCGTGATTATCGGCGACGCGCTCCACGCGAAGACGTCGCTGTCACCCGGAGCGGTCCCGATCGCGTACTGGTAGCCCTCCACCCCCGACGTCGCCGCCCAGTTGGCGGATAGCCCGACATATTCGTCCGGGGCCCCGCAGTTGGTCCAGTCCTCGTCCGCGCCCAGGCCGTCGTGAACCCAGGCGACGTGACGTATCACCGGCCAATCGACGGTCGTCACGGCATCCGGCACGTCGGGGAAGGTTTCCACGTTGCCCGCGTTGTCCATAGCCCGCGAGCGGAAGTAGTAAGTGTGGCCGTCCTCGGCCTGGAAGCCGATGAAGGAGGTCGTGGGGTTCCAGCCGTAAACGTCCCCCCATTCACCATCCCCATCCTTGTACTGGATGTTGTACGCCAATATCCCGGAGAGCGCGTCGTAGCCCGTCCACGTCACGTCGAAGCGCTCGGTAGTGGTCACCGAAGGCAACGGGTCAATCGCCGAAGTGGGCGGTGTGACGTCCACCGTTATCCCGTCGGACGCCACCGCGTTGCCGTGGGCCGCCCCTACGGTCACTCTGACCGAGAAGTAACAAGTCTGGCCTTCTTCAAGCGACAAGCCCGTGCGGGTCACGCTGGTCGCGGTGCCAGCTGATGTCCAATCCACGACGTCGGACCCGCTGACGCTGGTGCCGATGGCGTATTCGTATCCGTCGCCGCCGGTTGCTGCCGCCCAGTTGGCGGACAGAGACGTGGTCGAGTTGGTCCAGTCATGGTCGTGGTCAAGTCCGTCGCGCACCCAGGCGACCTGGGGCTTCCCGGCAAGATTGACGATCGTGTGAGCGTCAGCCTCCGCCGGAAAGGCCTCGACATTGCCGGCGTTGTCGCGGGCCCGCGACCTGAAGTGATAGGCATGGCCGTCCAAGCCCGTGAAATCGGATGAGGTGAGGGTGGTGCCCGTTAGCCAGTCTCCCCAGGCACCCTGGCCGTCACCGACCTGAATGTCGTAGTACTCAATCCCCGACGTGACGTCGGTGCCGGCCCAGGAGACGGCAAATATCGCTGTCGTCTCTTCGGCGGGCAATGTGTTGACCGAGGAAGCGGGCGCCGTAAGGTCCACCGTTACGCCGTCCGATGAGGTCGGGCTGCCGGTGGTGGTGCCGTTCAAACCCCGAACCGAAAAGTAGTAGGTCTGGCCGTCAGCCAGGGTAAGATCGGATCGGGTAACGCTCGGCGGCGTGTTCGCCCCCGTCCAACCTATCACGTTGGTCGCCCCCGCGCTTGTGCCGAGCGCATATTCGTAGTCGTCGGCGCAGTCGGCCAGAGCCCAATTCGCGGAGAGTGTCGCAGGCAGACTCGACCAGTCCTGGTCGGCGCCTACGCCGTCCTTGACCCATTCGATCACAGGTTCGCCCACCGTCCGAGAACACACGTTGGACAGCGTCGATTCGTTCCCATCAGCATCCGTGGTCTTCATTCCAAAGTAGTAGGTCACGCCGGGGGCCAGCCCGCTGACCGGGAAGGTTTCGGTCCCGCCCGCGCTCTTGGGAGTGGGCTCGCCGTCCACCGGAGTGGCCGAGGCCCAGTTGGCCTCGGTGATGGTCGCGGCCGCCCGGCGAAGATCGTAAGTCGCAGCCCGGCCTTCGGAGCCGTCATCTCCCGGAGCGGTCCAGGTCAAGATCAGGGTGTCACAGCCCGCGGCCTGGACCTCAAGGTCGGCCACCGCAGCCGGCGCAGTGGTATCGGGCTCGGACGACTTCTCGCTGCCGCAATTGACGGCGAGCGCTACCAGCACGAGTGCCAATGCCGAGAAGACCGGAACCTTCTTAAGCAGATGCATCGTCGGAACCTCCTCAGGTGCGGATTCGCCTTGAACTCAAGACCACACTGGTTCGATGTTCGAAATGGTACCCTAGCCCGATGCTTCGGTCAAGGCCGCACGGCTGCCCGGGCCGCCTGCATTTTTGCCATCGACAAGGCCACCCGATTGTGTAGATTCTCTAGGAACCCTGGCGGCGGAGCCAGCCTCGGTCCGCCGAGGGGCTCGGGGGGATGAATTCGTGAAGTTGTATTCTATTGCGGTAATGTTGTTGGCGCTCGTCTGCATCGCTGCGGGCTGCAGCGAGACCTTCACGGGACCAGCGGCCAACCCTTACTTCGTCTTCTCCTTCGAAGGCTCGATGGAAGGCTGGACCAAGAACGGGGTTGACCTCGACAGCCCGCCCGTCCGGTGGGAAATAAGCCTTAGCCCGGATATGGCAAGAGATGGCTCATCGTCGGTCAGGTTCTTCGTCAACAACATCAACGACAAGTCCAAGATCTACATCGAGCGGACTTTCGCAGTGGACACCAGCGCCACCTACCGCGTGGGCGTGCAGTACTATCTGGCCACCAGCGACTGGGGGCAAGCTAACCTGTGGACCCTGATCACGGGCGCCACTTCGCATCCGGCGGCGTCGGCAGCCGACCTGACGTTCCAGGGAAGCACCGGCAATGGCCGCGGTTCAGACGTGGGCCCGGTCTGGGTGTACCAGGCTTACGAATTCGACGTCAAGTCCAGCAACGCCGGCAAGATCTGCGTCCAGGTAGGTGTCTGGGGCAATTCGGAGTTTGGTCGAAGCTACTATTTGGATGCGGTGCACGTCAGTTTCACCCGGAAGTAGACGCAGCATCCCCCAGAAACTGCAAGCCCCGCCTGGGGCGGGGCTGCTATGTTGGTGCGCCGCGAAGGAATTGAACCTTCAACCTCCAGATTAAGAGTCTGTTGCTCTACCTAGTTGAGCTAGCGGCGCCCAAGAGATCTGTGTCTTCACTGGCGCGCCTGGCAGGAGTTGAACCCGCAACCCTCTGATCCGAAGTCAGATGCTCTATCCAATTGAGCTACAGGCGCCCGGCCCTTGCATCAGGGCCCAAGTCACTTGCCGAATTTCAGCCCTAAATACTATCTGTAAACGCAGACTGTGTCAAGCGCGGAGGGAACGTTTCTTGGGGTTGGGGAAGAAGGTACGCGCGAACTCGGCGTGCGAGCCGGGGCCGTGCCGACGTTCCTGTCGAGCAAGGTGTGGGGTGGGTGAGGGGACTCGAACCCCCAACAGCTGGATCCACAGTCCAGGACTCTAACCATTGAGCTACACCCACCACCATAACTCTATATCTGGCGCGCCTGGCGTGACTCGAACACGCGGCCCACTGCTTAGAAGGCAGTTGCTCTATCCAACTGAGCTACAGGCGCTAGGGACATCCTCATGGTCGGGGCGAGAGGATTTGAACCTCCGACCCCCTGCGCCCAAGGCAGGTGCGCTAGCCGGGCTGCGCCACGCCCCGTTCCAATCTAAGAGTAAACTCCAGAGCCCGGTGGATCAACACAATTTACGCCATGAGCTGAGGGTATGTCAAGCAAGCGGGGGCCTTTATCTCCTCACCAGCTCTTCAAGCAGGCGCCTGATACCGGCGAAGGCCTGGGCCCTGTGGCTTATGGCATTCTTGATTTCCTCGCCGAGCTCGGCGACCGTCTTGCCGTGGCAGGGCAGATAAAAGACCGGGTCATATCCGAATCCAGCGCTGCCCCGCGGCCGATCGGCTATCACGCCCTCCAGCGTGCCGCGCTCCAGGGTGACCTCGCCTGCCGGGGTGACCAGAGCGGCAACGCACACGAACCTCGCAGTTCTCATGCCGGCGGGAACATCGCGCAGCAGCCCGAGCAGCTTGCTGTTGTTGGCCTCGTAGGATGCCTGCTCGCCGGCGAACCGCGCCGAGAAGATGCCCGGCGCGCCTTCTAGAGCATCGACCTCCAGGCCCGAATCGTCGGCAATTGAAGTCAGCCGCGTCGTCTGCCACACGCGCATGGCCTTCTTGGTAGCGTTCTCCTCGAAGGTGAGGCCGTCCTCGGCCGCGGCTTCGATCCGAGGGAAATCGTCAAGCGTCACCAGCTGGACGGGCAGGCCGTGGAGAATGGCTCTGATCTCGGCCACCTTGCCCCGGTTCTTGGTGGCCAGGACTGCACGCAGGGGATTACTCAAGAGAGGTCACTCACGTTTGAGAGTCTTCTTCTGAATGGAGGCCAACTCGAGGATGCCTTTCCGCGCGAGGGCGACCATGGCATCCATCTGGCTCTTGGTGAAGAAACCTCCCTCGCCGGTTCCCTGCACCTCGACAAACTTGCCCTTGCCCGTCATGACGAAATTGAAGTCGACCTCGGCCACGGAGTCCTCCGCATAGCACAGGTCGAGCAGCATCTCACCCTTAACGATGCCAACGCTGGTCGCCGCCACGCAGTCCTTTACCGGCAGCTTGGGGAGTTTGCCGGCCTTCACCATGCGGCCGAGCGTCTCGTGGACCGCGACGTAGGCTCCCGTGATCGCCAAGGTCCGCGTGCCGCCGTCAGCCTGGATGACATCACAATCCACAATGAGGCTTCTCTCCCCCAGCGCCTTGAGGTCCACCACGGCCCGGAGCGATCTGCCGATCAGGCGCTGTATCTCCTGGCTCCGCCCGGAGAGCCTCCCCTTGGCGGCGTCCCTGGCCGTCCGAGTGTGCGTGCTGCGCGGCAGCATGGCGTACTCGGCCGTGACCCAGCCTTTGCCCGAACCTCGCAGGAAGGGCGGCACCTTCTCCTCGAGCGAGACGGCGCAAATGATCCTGGTGTTGCCCGCCTCGATCAGGGCGGACCCCTCGGCGTACTTGAGGTAATCGGTCCTGATCTTGACCTGTCTCATCTCGGTGGGCTTCCTGCCGTCGATTCGCTTGTACACCATCTACCCTATCTACCCTCCTGCCAGCCAGGGCACTGCCGGCTGCGGCCCTGCCAGCGTCATAATCGGTTATGTGTCACCAGATTTAAATGCCCTGGAGCTCGACTTCCTGGAACTCCGAGTTGACCACTCTTATCCGGGGAACCTCGAACCCGAGGAATCTCTCGATCTGGAGCCGTAAGTTAAGGTGCATGTCACTCACATACAATTCGCACCTCGGACCCTGAGCCGACGGCGAAGTCATCCCCCTGGCTGCAAGCACCTCCTCGACCGACCGGGCAGTCTCGTCGGCCGAATCCACGAGCACGACCCGCTCGCCGGCCACCTCCGCCAGGACGTTCTTGATGAGCGGGTAATGCGTGCATCCCAGGATCAGGGTATCCACCCCGCACTCGATGATGTGCCCGAGATACTCCCCCGCGACGGTTCGGGTCACGGGATGATCGATCCAACCCTCTTCGACCAGGGGCACCAGCAGCGGACAGGCTTTCTGGAAGACCTTGGCGTGGCTGTCCCTGGACTGAATGGCCTCCAGGTAAGCGCCGCTCTGAACCGTCGCCCTGGTCCCTATGACCCCGATCTTCTTGTTGCGCGTAAGGCGGACCGCGGCGCTGGCTCCAGGTTCGATCACGCCCACAACCGGAACGGTCACCATGCTTTCAATCCTGGGAAGCGAGTAGGCGCTGGCGGTGTTGCATGCAACCACTACCATCTTCGGATTCTTGGTCATCAAGAAACCGACGATCTCTTCCGAGAACCTGGTCACGGTTTCGCTGGACTTGCTGCCGTAGGGAAGCCGCGCGGTGTCGCCGAAGTAGACCACGTTCTCGTTCGGCATGCTCTCGATGATCGCCTTCAGGACCGTCAAGCCGCCAATGCCGGAATCGAACATGCCTATCGGCCGTCTCTCGCTCATCATGGTCGCCTGATTACCTCCAATCCTTGGGATAGAGAGGCCTGGAGACGTCAAGATGGCCTCCGATGGTATCTATTTCCTCTCCGCCGACGAGTATGGCAACCGCCTGAACATCCGGAAAAGCGCCGCACACCGTCTGGACGATCGAGGCTACGAGCAGGTACTCGCCGGTCGATCCTCCCTCAAAGCCGTCGACGATCTCCCGTGAGAAATCTATATAAGCGGTCTTGCCGTCAATGTAAACACCCCTCACCTTTGCCGCGGGAGGAATGAGCGCCACCCCATTCCCAGCAGGCCCGGCAAGGATCGCCTCCAGGACCCGCTTGACGGACTCGAGACGGGCGCGAGAGGCCTGGATATCCCGTGCCTCGGGGACCAGCCCCGACCCGTCGGCCGAGCCGAAGTAAAGGGTTACGGTCATCAGGCTCTCGGGCCTGGCTGCCTCCCCGGGTTTGGCCGGCTGTTTCACCTTGGTAAGCCCAAGCCAGGCCGCCACCGCCCCAAGCGCGACCAGAATGCAAACCAGCACGACTTTCTTTCCGGTTCCCATAGGCTACCTATTGTATTCCTGCTTGAACCGCGAGACCGCCGCCGCGATCGCGCTGACCACTTTGTCCTGGAAAACCTCGTCCCTGAGCATCGCCTCTTCCTGGGGGTTGGTTATGAAGGCGGTCTCCACAAGTATCCCCGGAAGATACGCTCCCGTGAGGACGGAGAAATCGGCTTGCTTGACGCCCCGGTTGGGAATGCCGAGAACCCTGGCCAGCTCCTCATTCACCAGCTGGGCAAGGTAGGAGCTTTCGGCAACGAACTCGTTCTGGGCCGTGTCCCACAGAATGAACGCCACCTCATCATTGGCTTCCGAGATGATCGCCGCCGGCTCAATCGCCGCGTTCTCCGTAGCGGCCACGAACCTGGCCTCCTCGTCGACGGCGGGAGAAAGGAAGTAGACCTCGAAGCCCCGGGCTGACTTGCTGGCGAAGCCGTTGGCGTGCAGGCTTATGAAAAGATCGGCGCCCGTCGAGTTGGCGACCTCGGTCCTGGTCTCTATGGGCACGGTGATGTCGTCATTGCGCGTCATTATCACTTCCATGCCTTGAGCCACAAGGGCCTGGCGCAACCTGCGGGCCAACTGGAGATTGAACTCCTTTTCGAGGAAACCCGTTGCGCCGAGGCTTCCCCGGTTGGTGCCTCCATGCCCGGGATCGACGACCACCACATCGAGGGTTGCCCTCTCTTGCGAGAAGCGCTGATCGACCGCCAATTGCTTGGGAGGCCTGAACTCGGCCCCGGGGATCTCTTCCTGAACCCGGATCCAAACCTTCACCACGATGCCGTCGGGATTCCACTGCGGGAAAACCCGGTAGGCCGGCGGCCCGGCAGCCATCGTCACCACTACCTTCGCGCCTTCCGCGTCCTGGCGGGCTTCGATGGCTTCAACAAGGCCCCCCGGGGCAGCAAACCCCAGCTGCTTGGAGAAGACGCCGCCCCTAAGCGTGAGTTGGAACTTGTTGCCGGCAAGCGGCAGGAGCTCGTATCTCAGAACGCCTACGGTCTTGATGGTAGCGATCACGCGTTCCGGAGCGCTCTCTACCGCGATGTCGATCACGTTGGGTGCGGGGAGGCCGACGATCAGACGACGCCGCTCTCCGTCCCACCTCAGGGTCTTGCCGAAAGTCTGCGCCAGGACGCTCTCGGCCGAAGAGAGGCTCACAACGACGTCATCGCCCTCCGTCGAGGCCGCATCCTCGATATTGACGGCCTCGGCGCCAACCATCCAGACGGTGCCGCCAACGACTATATCCACCGAGCGATCCTGGGACCTGAGCGTCACCTTACCGCCCCTTGGGTCGACCGTGCGCTCAAGCCGAAGCAGCCTGGCGATCTCGGAGACCGCGAGGAAAGGCTTGCCGTCCTTCTCAACGATGGAGATCTTCTCGGAAGGCCTGCCGTCTGAGTAGACCACAACCACGTTCCCGGCGATGCCGGCGCGGGCCAGAAGGCAGAGCATAACTGAGGCAAGCACTCCCCTTGCCAACCAGCGCCTCGTCTCCACCCTCATCTCTCTAAGCCGATCCTCTCGTCTCGAGCGCCCCTGCCGGAGTGCGCCGGCGCATAACCTTCCGGCGGTTCCGTTCACTGACGCCCGGCGGCCTCCCGCCTCATTTCTCGCTCGGCATCGCGCTTCGCGATCTCCTCGCGTCTGTCGCGTTTGCCTTTGCCCCTGGCCAGGGCGATCTCCAGTTTCACCTTGCCTCTGACAATGTACACCCTCAGGGGAACAAGCGTGAGGCCTTTCTCGGTGGCTCTGCCCATCAGCCGCTTGATCTCCGACTTGTGCAGCAGCAGCTTCCGCTTCCGCGTGGGGTCAGGCACGAAGTGAGAGCTTTTCTCGTAGGGCGTGACGTGCATGTTGAGGAGATAGGCCTCCTCCTCCTCCACGATGGCGTAAGCCTCCTGAAGATTGACATTGCCTTGCCTTATGGACTTGACCTCGCATCCTGCCAGGGCGATTCCAGCCTCCACGCTCGCGAGTATGAAGTATTCGTGCCGGGCCCTGCGATTGACGCAGACGTTCTTCTCGCCCTCGCCGGGCTTTCCTCTATCCTTTATCGGCATCCCTGAAGCTCCTCTATCGAAAGGGTTGTGCGCTTCCTTCGCTCGAATACCGCGACTCCGCCGTAGCCTGCACGGCGAGCCAGCCCGAGACAGCTGCCGATCCCATGCCCCACGTCCTCGGGCCGGTGGCAATCGGATCCCACGGTCGGCAGTCCGACGCCGGCAGCGTGTGCCTGCTCAAGAATGTCCAGACTCGGGTAAGGCGACTCCAGTCCCCGTCTCAAGCCCCCGCTATTGACCTCGAGACAAATGTCTCTCCGTACCATCTCGTCGAGCACGGGCGCGATGAAGTCGTGGTGGGCATACTTCAGGTCATCGCCCAGGAGCTCCAGACCGCAGCGCTTGTATATGTCGATGTGGGCTATGCAATCGAAAAGACCGGATGAGACAGCTCCTCCCAGATAGCCGAAGTACTCGGCACAGACCTCGCGGGCAGAGCGGGTCCCGAAATACTGGGCGCATTCCCGGGGTGAGACGATGTCGATCCCGCCGAGGGTATGGATGCCGCCCAAGACATAGTCGAACTGGTGGCCGTCTGTTGTCTCCTCTATCAGCGCTTCTATGCCCGGCACGTAGCCAATCTCCAGACCGCACAGCACCTTGAGCCCGCGATCGGCGTAAAGCTCCCTGGCGGTCATCGTCTCTGCTATATATGACTCCAGCCAGGCCGAATTCACATCGACGACCATGCCCCCCATCCTCACTTTCCCGTCGTGCTCGAGCCGGGCGGGATCGAGATCGCAGTGAGTAGTGAAGCAAATGTGGGAAAGACCTGCCCTCAGGGCAGCCCTGGCATACTGGTCGACTGTACCCTCGGCATCAATTGAGTAGTCGCAGTGGGCATGGAAATCAAGCATTTCAAGCGCAGCCTCCCGCCGCTCCAGTGGCCTGGCCACAATGCACCACAGCCGGGCCCATCGGGCTCGCCCCGAGCCTCCCCGGGCTTCACCGGGCGATCACCGGGCATCTTGATGGTTGACAATGATGCCAGTTTGAAATAGGATTATCAACAGAAATGAATAATTGTTGCCGGAGTGGCGGAACTGGCAGACGCGCTGCGTTCAGGGCGCAGTGAGGGATTCCTCGTAGGGGTTCGACTCCCCTCTTCGGCATTGTTCCTCCTATGGACTGGGCACGTGAGGTTCCGTTTCTGTGGGGATGAAGAGGAGGGATACGACTTGAATCTCAGAACAAGCGCTTTGTTCCTGCTCGTCGTTTGCGTAGGCTGCGGTCAGATTCTCAAGAACCAGGAACCGGCAATTCCGGTCGGTACGGTTGAGGATCTGCTCATCTACGATACACCCCCGTCGCTCCTGGTGTCGGCAAAACCGGAGTATCCCGAGGCGGCTCGCGACCTGGGTGCGGAAGGCCGGGTGCTGCTGAAGGTACTGGTGCTGGAGAATGGCAAAGTCGGCGCGATCCAGGTTATTGAGTCCCCGCACCCGGTCCTTACCGAGCGCGCTGTGTCGGCCGTAGGCAGATGCGTCTTCGCGCCGGCGATCTACAAGGCCGCGCCTGTCAGAGCGACGGTCGTGATGCCGTTCATGTTCAGCCTGAACCGTTCTTTCCAGCGCACGTCGGTCAATGCCGAGGCCTCGGACCCGGCCACGTCGGGAGCCGTGCCGTCGGAACCGCCGCCGCGTGAGGAGCTTCCGGTTCCCAGCCCCAAGCAGAGGTAAAGCCCGCCGAGAAACGGTATGGAGTCACTGGTTATCGACTAGTTATCGGCGGTCTCGAGATCGTCCTTGGCTGACGCGATCACGTCACGGGCCCTGTCGGCGTCCTCCTCCTCAACTTGTACCGATATCCCGCGCCCCCGGCCGCCGAGGGCCTTGCCGCCCTCAGACGAACCACCCGGGCCCTGGAAGGTAGGTATTCCCTCGGATTCAAGCAGGCTGGTGATGAAGTCTGCCTGCGCCTGAGTCCGGCTGCGGAATACCTCCACCAGATCCTCGCCAGTTACACCAAGGTCCTCGACCGCACCGCTGGCGATGTCTTCCTCATCGCAGTAGGGACAGACGCTACCCCTCAACCTTCGCCCACAAGTCGGACACTCGCTCATGCCACCCCTCCAGGCTACTCTACCACTTCGTAGTCCGCGTCTACGGCTTCGTCTCCACCCGATCCCTCTTGCTTACCCTGGGCCTTGCCCCGGGAACCTGCCGGGCCGCCGGCTGGACCCGCGCCGCCCGCACCTCCGGCACCGCTTGCGCCACCACCGGCATGTCCAGCTGAGGCTTTCTCATAGAGCAGCTTGGCCACGCCGCTCCACACGCTCATCAGGGCCTCGGTCGCAGACTTCACCTCGCCCATGTCGGACCCCTTGAGAGCTTCCCTCACCCGGCCGATAGCGGCTTCGATCTTGGCCTTGTCGTCCGGCGGAATCTTGTCCCCCATCTCCTTGAGGTTCTTGTCGGTTTCATAAACCAGATTGTCAGCCTTGTTGCGGGTCTCGGCCTCGTCTTTCCTGCGCCGGTCGTCGGCCTGATTCGACTCACCGTCCTTGACCATCTTCTTGATTTCCTGTTCGCTCAAGCCGCTCGAGGCCTCAATGCGGATCGACTGGGTCTTGCTGGTCGCAAGGTCCTTGGCCGAGACATTGAGGATACCGTTGGCGTCGATGTCGAAGGTCACCTCAATCTGCGGGATGCCCCTGGGGGCAGGCGGAAGGCCGTCCAGATGGAACTTGCCTATCGACTTGTTGTACATCGCCATCTCGCGCTCGCCCTGAAGCACGTGGATCTCCACCCCAGGCTGGTGGTCGTCGGCGGTCGTAAAGATCTCGGACTTCCTCGTGGGAATGGTGGTGTTCCGGTCAATCAGCTTCGTGAAGATCCCGCCCTTGGTCTCGATCCCCAGGGAAAGCGGCGTGACGTCCAACAGCAGGATGTCTCTCACCTCACCGCCCAGGACTCCGCCCTGTATGGCCGCGCCGACTGCGACCACCTCGTCCGGATTGACACCCTTGTGAGGCTCCTTGCCAAAGAGTTTCTTGACCACTTCCTGAACCTTGGGCATGCGGGTCTGCCCGCCGACCAGGATCACTTCATCTATCTGGGCCGGACTCAGCTTGGCATCGCTCAGGGCCTGCGTGCACGGCCCCACGGTCCCCTCGACCAGGTCGTCAACCAGCTGCTCGAGCTTAGAGCGGCTGAGCGTCACGTTGAGGTGCTTCGGACCGTTGGCGTCCGCCGTGATGAACGGTAGATTGATCGCGGTCTCAAGCGCGGTGGAGAGCTCGCACTTACCCCGTTCGGCCGCTTCCTTGAGCCGCTGGAGCGCCATCGGATCGTTCCTCAAGTCAATGCCGTATTCTTTCTTGAACTCGTCGGCGAGCCAATCGATCACACGCTGGTCAAAATCGTCGCCGCCGAGGTGAGTATCGCCGTTGGTGGACTTGACTTCGAACACCCCGTCGCCGATCTCCAAGATCGAGATGTCGAAGGTGCCGCCGCCAAGATCGAAGACCGCAATCTTCTCATCCTTCTTCTTGTCAAGCCCGTAGGCAAGAGATGCCGCCGTCGGCTCGTTTATGATCCGCCGCACGTTGAGGCCCGCAATCCGGCCTGCATCTTTGGTCGCCTGACGCTGACTGTCGTTGAAGTAAGCGGGGACGGTGACAACGGCGTCCGTGATCTTCTCGCCAAGATAGTCCTCGGCGGTCTGCTTCATCTTCTGGAGGATCAACGCCGAGATCTCCGGGGGCGAATACTCCTTGCCGCCGGCGCTCACCCTGGCGTCGCCGTTAGGCCCATTGACAACCTGGTAGGGCACTTCCGTTATCTCCCGCTGGACTTCATCGTACTTGCGACCCATGAAACGCTTGATGGAGTAGACCGTGTTCTTGGGGTTGGTGATAGCCTGGCGCTTGGCCGTCAAGCCGACCAGGCGCTCGCCCGCCTTGGTAAATGCCACCACCGAGGGGGTCGTTCTGCCGCCTTCCTGGTTAGCAATCACTACCGGCTCCCCACCCTCCATCACCGCCACGCACGAATTGGTGGTTCCAAGATCTATGCCGATTATCTTTCCCATAAACCCTAGCCTCCTTATGTGGTCCTGCACGGTCACGCCCTAGTCGGACTGGGCCGGACAACTGGGTCCGGGCACACCCGGCCGACGTGCCGCCTATCAATAAAGCAAAGAACAAGCAAAACGTGTGCCTTTGCTGGAGACCAAGGATGGATTCACGTTGTCTAATGAATTTACAGAAGTTAAGCGTGGATATCGCCGAATCCGGCCTCAAGTATGCGAGCTCGCAACCTGCCAATCTGTCACTAACGGCGAAAGTGGCAGGGTGGCATGACCAGACTGGTATCGAGGGCTGCCTATTTGGACGTGCCGATGTAACCCACAAAGGGGTAACAGGGCATGATGCCCACCCTGATATTCAGGGTTTCCCTCAACTTCCGAGCCCTCTCGATGCAATCGAAGGGCACGGCCACATAGGCGTGCACACCGGCCTGGGCCGCGAGCTGGACCAGTTGGTTCTGAAAACGGGGAGAGGCGAGCGTCGACTGGGTCTCCACCTCGATTAGGTGGACTTCCTCCCCCCGTTTTGCTTCGATGTCCGGGACAAAATCGCCAATGGGGGCCGGTTGCCTTCGCCGGCCGCCGACGTGATCTGCAGCGACTGCGAAGCCTTCACTCTCAAGCGAGTCGACCAGCACGTTTATCATTAGATAGTGCAGGGACTCCTCGAGGTGGTCACGCTCGGTCGCACAAGGTTCTTGCACATCGCCCCCCTAAGCTTCCTGCGGAGCCCGGACCCCGAGCCTAGCCGCACCCCTGGGCCAGGACTCCTTTCAGGATTCCAGCGCTCAAGACCTGGCCGTCGTCAGCCATTACGACAGCCTGGTTCATGGCGTTCTTGAGCTCGTGAATGTTGCCTTCCCACGACATGCGCCTCAGCAGATGCTGCGCATCCGGGCTGATCCCCCGGATGGTCTTGCACTCCCTGCGCGCATAGAGGCCCAGGAAGTGATTGGCCAGGCTGACGATGTCGGCCGTTCTCCTTCTCAGCGGCGGTACTTCTATAGTGATCACTGAAACCCTCAGATAGAGCTGTTTCAGAAAAAGCCCCCTGGCGCACTGACTGCTCAGGTTGTTCTGGCTCGAGAAGATCAGCCGCCCGAAATCCGAGTGCCCACGCGGGCAGGTCTCGATGTCGCGGTCACGCTGGTCAAGGTAGGCCAGGAGCCCCCGTTGGCCGATACTGCTCAACACGTCGACTCCACGGACGTAGACCGTCCCGGACTCTCCGCTGAGCGCGCGCATCTGGCCTGTCAGCGAGAGGCGCTCCGGCCCGGTCTCGGCACCAGGCAGACAGAACAGGTTCAAGAAGCCCTGGTGCGACCTTGCCGACGCCTGATGGATACGGCGAGCGATGAAGGCCTTGCCCACACCGCTCTCGCCCTCAAGCAAGACGTTGGCCCGGCAAGCCGCCGCTTTCAGGGCCAAGTGCTCAACCGCCTTCATGCTGGGGTCGTCACTTATGCGCATAGCTATTCCCCCACCGCCAACGCCGGCGCCCTCGCCCCTGGGTCCACCGGCAGTTCGTGGCCTCAGAACAGAATCAGCAAGGCCCCCGTTGCCAGCATAACACCTATGTCTCCAAGGGTCACCGGCGCCGGCTGGAGGGTTTTGCACCCAGGCGGGTAGATTGTCGGGTCCCCGGGAATCGGGGTCGTAACTTCGTCAGCAACGCACGCCGTCACACCCATGATGACTGCAATGCAGAACACCACCATCAGCAACCTTGCTATACCAGACTTCATGAAGCACCTCCCTTTCTGCCCTTTACGATCGCGTTTAGGACTTAACCAAACGCAAGGTGCATACCAGGTCGCAGAAGGAGATGACCGTTTTGTCTACGGCATAATATGTTGATTATACGTAGGTTAACCGGAGATCAGAGACTACGCGAGATTGCCGCGACCGGATCTGCCGTATGATTGTACGATACCTGAGTCGTGGAGGGCGACCTTAGGGCAGTCAGAGCCAGAGCGACATCGTAGGATAGTCGTAATGTTTTGGTTTACCAGATGATAAGGCGAGCCGACGGATGCGTGGCAGACGCCCTCAGGCTAATTCGGTCAATCGTACAAAAATACGAATCGCATGAAAGTGCGAGGGTTTCCATTCAGTCCAACAGGGTTTATTCCTCAGAACCGTCAATGCCCAAGTCCTTCATCTTCTTCCTGAGGGTACTCTCGTGAATGCCCAAGATGCGGGCAGCGACCACCTTCACCCCCTCGGCCTCCTTCAGGGCCCGGCGTATGAGGTCGCGCTCCAGCTGCTTGACGAGGTCGGGGAGCCGGCCTCGACGGTCGGGCATGGCAGCAAGCGGGCCGTCGACAGCCAGACTGTCGAGGATGTCCCTGGGGAAGTGCTCAGGCCGCAGCTCGGTACCGTCGGCAACCACGACCGCATGCTCGATGCACCTCTCGAGCTCCCTGACGTTGCCCGGCCAGCCATACTTGAAGAGCAGGTTAAGCGCTCTTGGAGCGATCCTCATAGGGGGCTTCGAGTTCTCGGCAGTGTACTTCGCTATGAAATGGTCCGCGAGCACAGGCAGGTCGCTCAGGCGTTCCCTCAACGGTGGAAGATGGATCAGCATGGCGTTCAACCTGAAGTACAGGTCTTTCCTGAAAAGGCCCTTATCGATCAATTGCTTGAGATCCTGGTTGGTCGCGCTTATCAGGCGCACGTCAACCTTCAGGACCTTCGCCCCTCCGACCCGCTCGAATTGCTTTTCGGCAAGCACGCGCAAGACCTTGGTCTGAGTGGTAAGAGGCATGTCGCCGATCTCATCCAGGAAGACGGTGCCCCCGTCCGCCCTTTCGAAGAACCCCGAGCGGGGAGCGACCCCAGTCGCCACGTGCTTCTCGATTCCGAAGAGCTCCGCCTCGATCAGTTCCCGATGAATCGCAGCGCAGTTGACTCTGACAAGCGGCCTGTCCCTCCGGGGGCTAAGCTCGTGAAGCAGGCCGGCGATGATCTCCTTGCCCGTGCCGCTCTCACCCGTCAAGAGCACCGAAATCAAGCTGGGAGCCGCCTTCTCGACCTGCCTGAAGACTTCCTGCATCGGCGCGCTGGGTCCGATGATGTTGGCGAAGCTGTATTTCTCGCCGGCCCTCACCCTCAGGTCGGCGACGTCCTCGTAGAGCTTGCCCACGTTCCTGGCGTTTTCGATGGCCAGCGCAACCTGATTGGCGAAGGCGTCGACGAAAGCTCTTTCAAGGCCAGAGAAGTCCGAGGGCACGTCCCGGTTGTCAAGATAGATCAGCCCCAACAGGCTTTGCTTTCGCACCAGAGGGACACACATCACCGACATCACATTGTGGATTCGAACGCTCTTGCTGTTCCTAAAGCGGGGATCAACTTTGGCGTCCTTGGCTATCACGGGTTGGCGGGTTGCCCGGACGGTCTCGACGATCGACCTGCTTATGCTTATGACCTCATCGACCGATTCTTTGTCCATCCTCCGTTCGACAATCGTGGTTGGCTTGCCCGAAGCCTCATCCTCCAGCAGGAGCACGCCCCGCTCGGCGCCCAGGTACTCCATCGCCAGATCCATCGCCAGATTGAGTACCGTCGTCAGGTCGTGGCTTGAGTTCAGCGTCTGCGAGATTCTGCTGAGCGCCGAGACCGCGCTGCTTTCGGTGTCATCAGGTATCATCCGTTCCATCTCTTCCACCACCTGCCTGTGTAGGTCCACTGACCCCAGAGTCCCGAATATCCGCCCGGCCTCCGCCAGATAGTTCCGCGCCTTTATGAAGTTGCCCCGCCGGCCCCAGGCCTTTCCCGCAAGCAGCAGTGTCCGCGCATAATCGTAGCGCGCCCCGCGGCTCCGGAAAAGCTCGGCGGCCAGCCTGAATTGGGTTTCGAAGGAATCGAAGTCGCCGCCGAGGAAGCCGGCTGCAGCCAGCGCGCGATCAACCCGCCCCAGGTGCAGGGACCGGCCGGCACTTGAGAGGCTCTGCCTTGCCGCGAGCAGCCGCTGGGTTCCCTCCTCGATCCTGCCCGAGAGGCAAAGGGCCTCGCCGATTACCCTCTCAGCCACATTGGCCAGCAGGGTCGAGGCCGAGAGCCTGAAGGTGGTCAGGGCCTCGCAGGCCACTTCGAGAGCTTCGGCGTAACGTCCGAGCCCTAGCAGGGTCTCGCTTCTGGCCAGCATAGCACGCCCCTCACCATCGGTATCGCCGGCCTCACTCGCCAGAGCGTGGCTTTCATCAGCCAGGGCGAGCGCCCCCTCGGAATCCCCCAGCAAGGCCTGCACCATGCCCAGGTAGCGCTTGAGGAGACTCCTGGTGTAGGCGTTGAGGTCAAGTGAAGCCGCGTCGGCAAGATCTCGCCGCGCAGCCTCTGCATTGCCGGCCTCAAGCTCTATGGATGCCATGAGCAGGCGCGTCGATGCCACCGCAGGCAGGTCTCCAAGCAGCATGTGAAGTTCGAGGGCTTCCTGCGCAAGCCGGCCGGCGAGGGCCAGGTCACCGACGTCGACGAGTACAACGGCGCGGTTCTGCAAGCACGCCGCTTTGCCCGTGAGCGATTTCGTGGCCTCAAACATGCCGAGGGCATCCTCAAGCAGTTCGAGGGCACGGGCGAAGTCCATCTGCTTCCAGTAACACGTACCCAGGGCCATTAGCGAGAAGCCCACGTGGCGCCGGGCACCGGCCTGCTCGAAGTGGACCCTGGCTTCCTGCCAGGCCGCTGCAGCGGCGGCCGTGTTGCCGGTTCGCATCACCGTGATCGCCGCCCGGTTGGCGGCAAGGCCGGCATCGAATCCGAGCCCCGCCTGCTCGAAGAAAGCCTTTGCGCCGGCGAGCAACTCCAGGGCAAGGTCTCGCTTGCCCTGCAGGCAATAGATGTAGCCAAGATCAGACAGCACCCGTGATCTTTCGGCGAGATCTCCTGCGGCGACAGCGCTCTTTTCACACTCGCTTAAGATCCGGACCGCACTGTCGGTGTCACCGCTCAGGCCATGGACCCAGCCCAGTTTGCGGCGGGCGACCGGCCTGGCTCGAGAGGCCTGATCGAATGCCGCCAGCGCGCCGTTGAGGTCGCCTCTGGCAAGTCTCACATCTCCGATCCTCTCAGCCAGGGATGCCACCCGGGGCCCATCCGGGACACACTTCAGCGCCTCACTGTAGGCCAGGACTGCATCTCCCGGCGAGAAACGTGCGAAGTAGTCACCGGCGCGACTGAGCGCATCGTAGGCCTCGGCCGGGCGGGCGGCCTGGACAAGCAGGAGTCCCAGGGCATACCGCTGCCCCTCATTCCGGAGACTGTGCTCCACGATGGAAGCCAGACGCAGGCTGGCGCCTTCGATCCAGCCGGGAGCCATCGCGTCAAGTATGACCTGCGATAGCCCGCCCGATCGCAGCGTCAGCAAGGCCTTACCGTCAACCTCCTCGACGAGACCCGCTCTGACTATTTCCTCGAGAGCTTGCGCGCAGTTGCGGGGCAGGCAAAACTCGCGGATCGCCTCGACGGCCAGCGTGCCGCCACTGGCAGCGACCAAGCCGGCCACCTCGACCCCAAGTGGGCTGAGGCGGGCGAGCTTCTCCACGGCCATCTCCGTGGGACCGGCAGGGGTCGGAACCGCCCGGTCCCAGGCGAGGCCTACCGAGCCCCCTTCCGAGGCATAAGCCAGCCCGCGGGCTTTCCACAGTTGAGCCACCGATGTTTCCAGAGCCGCCCGGTTGCCGCGGGTTGCGCGGTGCATCTCGCCCGTCAAGCCCTCAGGCAGCGCAACAACACCGAACAAGCGCTTGAGAACGTCCTCGAGTGACTCGGCGCTGAGCGGCTTGATCTCGATGAGATCAGAGTCACAGGGTCCGGGACTTTGGCCGGGCGCGGAGCCGGCTACGTGATATCCAAAGACCATCCGGGTGTGGTCGCCCACCAGGCCAGCGGTTCTCCGAAGGGCCCTTAACTGGCCGGCCTCCAGGACCTCGCAGCCATCCACGATCACGAGATGGCGCCGGTCGGCTCTGCCGTCACACTTCAAGGTCTCGATGATCTCAGCGTAGGCGGCCTCGCGATCCGGGCTGCCATCGGCCTCCGTCTCGCCGGCAGGGGCGCCGGCGCGAGCCACACTTGACCTGAGCGCCTCGACAACCTGAGCTAGAGCCGGCATCCGCGGTTTCAAGGACACCCGGGAAACCTTCCAGCCGCGGGACTTGCCGGCCGCCTCGGCGGCTGCGGCGAGGCGCGCGACACCGGAACCCTCGTCGCCGCAGACCACGAGCGGGCCTGCGGTCCCCGAGCCGGGCCCGCCCGCGACGAAATCGCGCACGCGTCCGGCATGGTCCTCCATGCCCAGGAGCCCGGTGTCCGAAGGCGGCAGGAAGTGCGCCGCCGCCTCGGCCGGCCGGCCGAAGAGCCTGCCCAGTTCGAGGGCAGCGTGCGTTGCATCCCGGTACCTGGAGAATTGCTCTTTCTTGACCAGACCGCCGATGAAGGCGTTCCACTGGACGGCGATCGTCGGCTTGAGAGACGTGGGCTCGGGAGCAACGCGTTCCAGATGCTGGAGGAGAATTTCCTCAGTGGTCGAGCCCCGGAAGGGGCAGGTGCCGGTGAGGACCTCGTAGAGCGTGACACCCAGGGAATAGAGGTCACTCCTGCCATCCGCGGGCAGATTCCGGATTATCTCGGGAGCCAGGTAGGGCAGGGTGCCGGCGAGCGTGGGAAGCCGGGAGGCCTCTCCGAAGTCGAAGCCTGCATCAACCAGCTTGATCTCCGGCCCGTCCCCACGATCGAACACGAGAATACTGTCAGGTTTGAGGTCGCCGTGGAGCTTCCCCCGCACGTGAAGGTAGCGGAGCGCATCAAGCACCTTGAAGACGATGGCCGGCAGGGTATCATCTCCCCGGGCCTCAACAAAGGCCTTGAGATCGACCCCGTCCACGAACTCGGTTACAAGCATGGGCCCGTGGGGCGAATGAAGATCGAAATCAACGGCAGATATGATCCGCCTGTGATTGAGCTCCGAGAGCAGCCGGAATTGGCCCACCAGGAGGTTGCGGGCAACAGGGTCATCACGCTCGACAAGCTTGGCGGCGTATCGTCGGCCCGCTTGGTCACGGGCTTCATAGACGGCACCGAAGCTGCCGCAGCCGATTTTCCGTTTGATGGTGTAATTCATCGCAGGGTAATGGTGAGCGTGCTGGGACTTGAACCCAGGGCTTCCTGCTTAAAAGGCAGGTGCTCTACCGCCTGAGCTACACGCCCGACCACGGTCAATGTAAGGGAAACGCGGTATGAAGTCAATCTTGAAGCTGGATGGTGTCGCCCCTCTCGGGCCCGACGGAGACCATCATGATGGGTGCGCCCGCGGCAGCTTCGATCCGTTCCAGGTAGGCCCTGGCACTTCGAGGAAGCGTGCCTTTTTCCCCGGGAAGTGAAGGCCCCGCCCAGGTGTCGCAGCCGACATACCGGCAGGTACAGCCGGCGAGGACATCGGTCTCGGTCGGGAAGGACGGGACGGGCATGCCGTCATGCTCATATGCCACGCACATCTTCAGAGCATCGAGACCCGCAAGTGTATCCAGCTTGGTGACGACCAGCGACGTGACGCCGTTGAGGGAGCAGGCATATTCCAGGGCGACCAGGTCGAGCCACCCGCATCTGCGCGGCCTCCCGGTGGTAGCGCCGAACTCCCGGCCCTTCTCTCTCACCAGTGTTTGGTAGGGCTCTTCCATCTCGGTGGGCAGAGGCCCCTCGCCCACCCGCGTCACGTAAGCCTTGAGGACTCCAACCACGCTATCGATGCTTGATGGAGGAAGGCCCGAGCCCGTGATGAGGCCGTGGACGCCGGTGTTGGAGGACGTCACATACGGGTAGGTGCCGTGATCAATGTCCAAGAGGAAGCCCTGCGCGCCCTCCAGCACGATCTCCTTGCCCTCGCCCAGGGCATCCATGAGAATCGCCGCGACGTCCCCCGAGATCTCCCTCGCAAGCGGCAGATAGGTGCGGCAGTAGGCCTCGGCCTCGGCGGCATCGAATACGGGCTTATCATCCCGGCCGCCCGCATGAGCCCGGGCCGCGGCCTGGATTCGAGCCTTGAGAACCGACGGGTCCACGAGGTCACCCAGCCGGATTCCGAAGCGCCCATACTTGTCGGTGTAGCATGGCCCGATCCCGCGCATGGTCGTACCGATCTTGCCTCCGCCCCGCATGGCCTCCTGGGCCTGGTCGATACGCTTATGATGGGGCAGCACAAGGTGGGCGCGCCTGGAGACTATGAGTCTGCCCGAGGTTGCGATGCCTGAACGTTTCAGTTCCTCAAGCTCGGCGGTGAGCAACTCGAGATCCACCGCCACGCCGTTGCCGATGAGGCAAACGGTGCCATCCCTGAGGATGCCGGACGGCACCAGGTGAAGCACGAAGGTGCGGTTGTCCACGACGACCGTGTGGCCTGCGTTGGAACCGCCCTGGCATCTGACGACCAGGTCCGCGCGATCGCAAAGCACATCAACGATCTTGCCCTTGCCCTCGTCACCCCACTGAATCCCGATGACCGCCGTCACTCCCATATCCGTGCATCCTCCAGAATGGCGTCCAACTTCCCTGCGATGCCCGCGAGGTCGCAGCTCCTGCCGAGTTTAACCAGAGATGCCTCGAATGCTCCAGCGAAAAATCGGATCTCCCGCGGCCGAGGTCTTGCCAGAGGTGCTCGAAGTCCTCCGACCTGTGATACACGATGGGCAGCGACAGTTTAAATGGGAAGTGTCCCTGATGTAAGAGGCTAACGTCTCTTTCGGCCGGCTGAACGGCTGAGCACCGGCTGGCCCTGGGCCGCGGTCACGAAGTCCCTGGTGATGATGCACTCCTTCACGTCTTTGCTCGACGGCAGGTCGAACATCAGGTCGAGCATCTTCTCCTCGAGGACGGATCTCAGGCCTCTGGCGCCGGTATTGAGCTTCAGCGCCCGGGAGGCAATCGCTGTGAGGGCCTCCTCTTCGAAGGTCAGGCTGACGCCCTCAAGCTCGAACATCTTCTGGTACTGCTTGCTGAGCGCATTCTTGGGACGGGTCAGAATCGATACCAGCGAGCCTTCGTCCAGCTCGTCAAGCGAGCACACCACCGGGAGCCTTCCTACCATCTCCGGGATCAAGCCGTACTTGAGGAGATCGTCGGGCTCCACCAGGCGCAGAACCTCTCCCAGCTTCTTCTCGTGCTTCTTCTTGACGTCCGCGGCGAAGCCGATCGAACTGGACCTCAAGCGCCTCTCAATGATCTTATCCAGCCCGTCGAAGGACCCGCCGCAGATGAAGAGGATGTCCTTGGTGTTGACTTCGATGAACCTCTGCTGCGGGTGCTTCCTGCCTCCCTGGGGAGGCACGTTGGCCAGCGTTCCTTCCAGGATCTTGAGCATCGCCTGCTGCACGCCCTCGCCGGACACGTCCCGCGTTATCGAGGGGCTATCCTGCTTGCGCGAGGTCTTGTCGATCTCGTCGATGTACACAATGCCCTTCTCCGCAGCGCCCAGGTTGTAGTCAGCGTTCTGAAGCAGCCGGGCAAGTATGTTCTCCACGTCCTCTCCGACATAGCCTGCCTCGGTGAAGGCCGTGGCGTCCACAATCGCAAACGGGACCTTGAGATACCTGGCGAGCGTCTCGGCCAAGAGCGTCTTGCCCGTGCCCGTCGGGCCTATGAGGAGGATGTTGCTCTTCTGAATCTCAACGCCGTCTTTGGCGGGCGGGGACATGATGCGCTTGTAGTGGTTGTAAACGGCGACCGACAGGATCTTCTTGGCGCGCTCCTGGCCGATCACGTACTCGTCCAGGAACTCCTTGATGTCGGCGGGCTTGGGCAGGCTGCGTGGCGCGATGACCTCCTGCGCCTTGACGTCGTCCTCAATGATGGTGCTGCAGAGCTTTATGCAGTCACCGCAGATGTAAACGTTCTGACCGGACACCAGCCTCGAGACTTCCTCTTTGCCTCGCCCGCAGAACGAGCACGATATCTCCCCGCGTACGCCTACCTTGCGCTTCATCCTCTCCTCGCTACTTCTTCTTGTATATCACTTCGTCGATCAGTCCGTATTCCTTGGCCTCTTCGGCCGACATGAAGTAATTCCTGTCGGTGTCCCTGATGATCCGCTCGATCGGCTGCCCCGTGTGCAGAGACATGATCTCGTTGAGGCCCTCCCGCAAAGTGACAATCTCCCTGGTATAGATTTCGATATCTGTCGCCTGGCCCTGGCTTCCGCCCAGCGGCTGATGAATCATCACCCTGGCGTGGGGAAGCGCTGAGCGCTTGCCTTTGGTGCCTGCGGCCAGGAGCAGGGCTGCAAGGCTTGCAGCCTGCCCCATGCATATCGTGGAAACATCGGGCTTGATATACTGGATCGTGTCATAGATCGCAAGCCCCGCCGGGAGAACGCCGCCGGGTGAGTTTATGTAGAGATAGATGTCCTTGTCGGGATCGTCGGCCTCGAGGAAGAGCATCTGGGCGATCGTCAGATTGACCACGGTCTCGTCTATGCCCGTGCCGATGAAAATGATCCTGTCTTTGAGGAGCCGCGAGAAGATGTCGTATGCCCGTTCACCCCGACCTGTCTGCTCAACTACAATCGGAACAAGCCCCATGTTCTCCTCCTAAACTGCGGGATTACCCTTGAACTTCAGCATTTTGGAAAAGAAAATCAAGTACCTTGTTCCTGATGATCTCCCTGCGCCAACGATCGGGCTCATCGGACTTGTCGGCCTCCGCCCTGGCGTCAGCGACCGATGTGCTGCGCCTCGCGGCCACGGCTTCAAGGATCTCCTCAATCTCCTTCTCCTCAACCGAGATGCTTTCTCTCTTTGCTATTTCGTCAATAATGAATTCCTCCTTGACCAGTTTGAGAGCGACGGGCTTGATTTTCTCGCGGACCTCGGCCAGTTTTGCCTCAGCATCGGCCTCCCCGGTACGTTCAAACTCCTGGCGGTAGGGCTTGAGCATCGACTCGAGGGCCATGGCGACGAAACCATCGGGCACCTCGAAGGCGTTCTCTTCGGCTATCCGCGAGAGGATCTCCTGTTTGGCCTTGGAGGCCGCCTCGCGGTCATACGCCGCCTCAAGAGCCGTCCTGAGCTTCGACCTCAGGGCATCCACCGATTCGACCTCCAGCGCCTTGAGAAAACTCTCGTCCAGTTCCGGCAGCACCTTCCTCATCACCTGTTTGACTTCGAGGCCGAACTTGACCGTCTTGCCCCTGAGCTCGGTCTCGGGGCAATCGTCCTGATACGTAACTTCGATAGTCTTCCGGTCACCTGCCTTGCCACCCACCAGGCCTGCATCGAATTCCTTGACGAGCCGGCCCGAACCTATCTCAACCGGGTAGTTAGCCACGCGGCTCGCCTTGACGGGCTCGCCGTCGTCCCCGATTCTCCAGTAGTCGAGGACCGCAATGTGCTTGGGCTCGGCCCCCTCTTCCACCGGGGCGTAGCTCGCGAATCGTTCGCGAAGGTTCTCGGTTTCACGGTCGACATCGGCGTCCTCGACCGGCCGGGTCTCCGTCTTGACCTTGACGCCCTTGTAGGACTTGAGGTCCACGACAGGATAGAGCTCGATCGCTATGTGGAAGGCTAGCGGCCCCTCTTCCCCGTAGTTGAGGGAGCTGATCTCAGGAGGAAGCGCGGGCCTCAAAGCGGCCTTCTTCAAGGCCTCCTGGTAAGCCTCGGGGATCAGCCGCTCGATGGCCTCCTTGCGGGCGGTCTCGCCGAACCGTGCCCTGATCACATCCGCCGGAGCTCTGCCCTTGCGGAAGCCGGGCAGGATCACCTCCCGCCGTATGCCTTCCACTATGTCCCTGACCTCGTCCTCGACTCGCTCGCGCGGCACCTCGAACTCGAGGACGCGCTTGAGCGCGGCGGGACTCTTCACGTCTTTCAGATAATCTGCTGCATTGCTCGCCATTGTTCTCGGGACTCCTTGCCTGGTGCGAGAGGGGGGAGTTGAACCCCCACGAGTCGCCTCACTGGATCCTAAGTCCAGCGCGTCTGCCAGTTCCGCCACTCTCGCGTGGGTGATTGAAGACAGCGCCACCTACATATTAGCGGCCTTGAGGTGAGGGGTCAA
>Ga0315275_10000272_pt1 | contig 42496 bp, 32 predicted proteins | sample YL17G03_0_MG_FD_205557 | JGI IMG/M metagenome (GOLD analysis project Ga0315275, IMG submission 205557) | Sediment microbial communities from Yellowstone Lake, YNP, Wyoming, USA - YL17G03_0 | ecosystem: Environmental > Aquatic > Freshwater > Lake > Sediment | place: USA: Wyoming | collected... | reverse complement strand
CAGCCATCTGCCCGCGCGTCACGATATCGGATGGATGGTAGTATCCGTCCTCGAAGCCCCGCACGACGCCTTCGCCGACGCAGTATTCGATGTGCTTGTAGGCCCAGAAAGACGCTGACACATCGGGGAAGGTGGGCGGCGTCACCGGATCGGGAACAGCGGCATCGCCACCAGGGGCGACCATGGCCCTGGCCACATAGACCGCCATCGTGCCGCGGTCCACCTGGTACTCGGGGTGGTAACGACCGTCGTCGTATCCCTTGACGACGTTCTGGCTGACCGCGTGCTCGATGTGCTTGTATGCCCAATGGGTGGCGAGGACATCGGAGAAGCTGGGCGTGTCCGGTGGATCGGGAATCCCCGCCTCACCACCCGCCAGCGCCCGAGCGATGTAGACCGCCATCTGGTCGCGCGTCACCTGTGAGGTGGGCCGGTAGAGGCCGTCATCATACCCGGACACAATGTCGCTTTCGACGCACGCATCCACCTCATCGTAGGACCAGTAGTCGAATGGCACATCGGGGAAGGTGGAGAGCTGGAAGCGCGCCACCGTGCTGCCGAAGTAGTCCGCCACCCAGAGCGACTTATCGGCGGGATTGAGGGAGAGCCAGATCGGCCCGAGGAGCCCACTGGTGCGGGAGAGCTGGCCGCCGGTGCTAGCCAGATGGATCAGGTCGCCCGTGCATGAATCGAGCACCCAGCAGGAGCCGTTGCGGGTGTCAACCGCGAGCGCGTCCGGGCAGTCCACGGGAGCGCTGAACAGCACCGCGCCGTTCGCGGCTACGTGGACCACCCAGCCCATGTAGTACTCGTCGTAGGCGCTGAACCAACAGGAGCCATCGTGGGGGTCGACCGCGACCCAGTAGACTTCGTAGACGGCAGCACTGCGCCAGAGCTCAGCGCCGTTCGCGGCGAGGTGGACGACCTGGTAGTTCCAGCTGTCGGCTACCCAGGCGGAGCCGTCAGTGGGGTTGACGGCGACGCAGTCCGGGCTGTAGAAGTTGGTGCCCTGCCAGAGCACGCTCCCGCTCGATGAGATGTGGACGACGCGATCCGACCACCAGTCAGCGATCCAGACCGAGCCGTCGGTGGGGTTGACCGCGAGGTGGTCCCCGGCCGGGGTGGGCGAGCCGCGCCACAACTCGGCTCCGTTCGCGGCGAGGTGGATCACTTCCCCGAGATCCACATCGGCGACCCAGACCGAGCTATCGTTTGTGTTCACCGCCACGGATATCGGCCCGTAGAACCCGCTTCCGTGCCACAGCTCTGCACCCTCAGCGGAGAACCGGAAGACCCGGCTCATATCGTAGTCGGCGACCCAACAGGAGCCGTCTGGGCTGGCTGCGACGGAGGCGGGTCCCATGAGGTAGCCGCCGCGGGAGGTCTCGGCTCCTACCCCACTAATGCGGACGATCTCATCCGTCCAATCGTCGCCGACCCAGCAGGACGCGTCGGCCGAGTTCACCGCGACGACGGAGGGACTGGCGAAGTCGCCGCCCCGCCACAGCTCGCTACCGTTCGAGGCGAGGTGCACCACGGCATAGCCGCAGTTGTCGGCCACCCAACACGATCCATCGGTCTGGTTGACTGATACGCTCAGGGGATAGCAGAAGGCGGTGCTTTGCCAGAGCACGGCCCCGTTGGCCGCAAGATGCAGGACTCGGTTGTTCACCGCCTCGACGATCCACACCGAGCCATCGCCGGAGTCAACTGCGATGGCGTCTGCTTCGTAGACGGCGTTGCTCCAGAGCCGCACGCCGGTGGAGGAGATATGGACTAGCTCCGACTCGCTGTAGGTGAGGCCGGATACCCACACCGATCCGTCCGCGCTGTTAACGGCGAGGGCGATGGCGCCATAGGTAGCGCTGACACGGGCGAGCTCGGCGCCCGTCGCGGAGATGTGAATCTCCTGGTCATTGCAGTAGTCAATGATCCACACAGAGCCGTCGCTCTGGTTCAGTGCCACGGCATAGGGTGTGGCGTACGGGCGGCGCAGGATCTCGCTGCCACTGGCGGAGATGTGGATCAGCGAGTTCCCCGTGCAGTCCACCGCCCAGCAGGAGCCGTCACTGGGGTTCACGGCCACTCCCAGGGGCGCGCCGAGGCCGTCCAGTGTGCTGAGCACCGTGCCGTCGGCAGCCAGATGCTTGACGCTGCCGCCGACGCCGGCCCAGCAGGAGCCGTCATCGGGATTCACCGAGATTGCCCAGGGAGTGCCCCAGTCGCTGCGCCAGCTCACGATCGCCTCCTGGGCGGCCGATGCCGGCCAGCAGGCGGCGAGGCAGATGGTGAGAAGCAGTGCAACCACAACCGTTCGTGCGGTCATCGCCGTAGATCCTCCGTTCGTTTGCTCCGCAGGAGGCAGGACAGCCATCCCTGCGGCACGATTCCGGGTGGATCATCCCCCGGCTCTACGAGGTAGCTTGGGACCCAGCAGAGCTTGTATTCCTATATTTCCACTGGAGGGCACTCGACTCCTGCACCCCAGCACCTCTTGTATGCCTAATATCGCGCCGAAGGGCTGGTGCGCCTGCGCGCCGCCGACGCAGGGGTGGGAGGATGACGCTCGCGCGCCGGCGAAGCCAATGCGTCAAACAAGTGCGATGGTAGGCGAATATGGACCGTGAGCAGTTGAGGAAGCTGGCGGCGGAACTTGTCGCCATCCCGAGTGTGAATCCCCTCGATGGACCTATCGGGGAGGGTAAGGGTGAGGCGGAGATCGCGGCGTTCATCGCCTCGCGCCTGGGCGACGCAGGCATCGAGTGCGAGCTGAAAGAGGCGCTGCCTGGCAGGCCGAATGTGTTGGCACGGGTACCGGGCGAGAGCGATGAGGTGATCTGGTTCGATGCCCACGCCGACACGGTCGGCGTAGAGGGGATGGCGTTCCCGCCGTTCGAGGCGAGTGTCGAGGGCGACAGCCTTCGCGGGCGGGGCGCGGCTGACAACAAGGGAAGCATCGCGGCGATGATGGCCGCGCTGATGGAGATTGCGCGGAGCGGCCAGAAGCCCCCTGCGACGATCGTCTTCACCGCGACAGCAGATGAGGAGTACACCATGCGCGGCCTCCTCAGTCTGCTCGAGGGCGGCATGACGGCGAAGGCGGCGATAGTGGGCGAGCCGACCGCACTCGAGGTTGTGATCGCTCACAAAGGCGTCGCCCGGTTCACGATCAGCACATCGGGCAAGGCCGTTCACAGCTCGCGTCCGGAGGACGGCGTCAACGCGATCTACCGGATGGGGAAGGTGCTGACGGCGCTCGAGCATTACGCCAAGGGTGGGGTCGGCCGGGAGACGCATCCGCTGCTCGGGAAGGCGACACTGAGCGCTGGCGTAATCCGCGGCGGCGAATACGTGAACGTCGTGCCAGATCGCTGCGAGGTTGATATAGACCGTCGGCTGTTGCCGGGCGAAGAGGGGCGCAGGGCGGTCGCGGATGTGCGCGACTACCTGGGCAACGCGCTCAAGGAGGACGTTGGGCTGAAGGTGGGAGCGCTCAGGCTGGTCGTGCCGGCCATGAGCATAGCCTCCGAGACGCCGCTGGTGCAGGCCGTCGCCGCCGCGGTGAGGGAGGTGACTGGCAAGGCGCCGCTCGGCGGCATGCACGGCGCCACCCACGCGGGCCAGATGGCGCAGACCGGGATACCTGCCATCGTGCTGGGCCCCGGGCCGACCGGCCAGTCGCACACCGCCACCGAGGAACTCGATCTGAACCAGCTGGAGCAGGCGGCAGAGGTGTACCTGAAGCTCATGCGCACCGCGCTTTGACCAAGCAAGCCATCGTCTACGTTGACATCGGGCTGGCGGGGTGCTATAAGAGCGGAGACAACTGAACACGATGCGTCACGCAGATGCGTAAGGGCCGGCGCCGTTGGCGCCGGCCCCTGGGAAGACGGTGCAAGTCCGTCGCTGCCCCGCAACTGTGACCGGGGACGAAACCTGCAAGATGCCACTGCCCTTGAACTCGGGGTGGGAAGGCGCAGGCGGGTCGCCAGAGGCGACCAAGTAGGACGATCCGGGAGCCAGGAGACCGATCTGCCTGATGACGATACTGCCACTTCGCGGGAAGCAGCGCGGCTGATAGACCCCGTTGCTTCGGTAGCTTGCTGCCGAAGCTCCGACTCCAGCCCCGACTGCCATCCGGCGGCCGGGGCTCTCTGTTGCCCGCAGTCGCTTGCCTCCGCGAAGAGCCATAGTATAGGGGAGCGGCGATGGGACGCGCTCGGCGCCTGGGCTTCACGCTTATCGAGTTGTTGGTGGTGATCGCGATCATCGGGATCTTGGCGGCGATGGTCTTCCCGGTGTTCGCAAGGGCGAGGGAGGCGGCCCGGAAGGCGACCTGTCTGTCGCATCTGAAGCAGCTTTCGCTGGCGATGCTGATGTATGCGGACGACAACAATGGCGGATACGTTCCTGCCGACAGCCCCGATACACTTCACCGCTGGCACGGCGCGCGGCTTTCCACGGATGATCCATTCACACCGGAGTGGGGCCCGCTCTGGAGCTACTATGGCAGCAAGGGACTGAAGCACTGCCTGAGCTTCGAGGCGGACAGCGCCTACGGCTATGACCAGGGCACGGGCGGCTATGGCTATAACGCCCAGTACGTCGGCGGCACACCAGTGTTCGTGCAGGATGCCGCCGATCTTGCCGCGATGTGCACGCCAGCGAAGGAGTACATGATCACGAATCCGGCCGAGACGGTGATGCTGACGGACACCGCTTTTCTGGACTGCGAGGGCTACCTGTTCGAGTACTCGTTCTGTGAGGCCCCCATCAGCGAAACCGCCGCTCCCACCATGGCATGCCGCTACAAGAACCCCTCCACGCACTTCCGTCACAATGGCCGCGCCAACGTCGCTTTCTGCGATGGGCATGTGACCGCCATGGAGATGGTGGCGAGCTACTCAAACGGCTGCTGCCCATTCGGGTATCCGTTCCAGTACACCGAGACCGACTATCAGGAAGCCGGGTTCGGTTTCCTCGGGGAGGACAACTCCCTCTACGACCGCCGGTAAGCTGATGTCCCGGTGATCTGACATGAGCGAACAGGAGTCCAGGGCTCTGCGCCCTTCGATGATGCGGAACAGGCAGGTGCTGAGGTATCTCTTGGTAGCGGTTGCGGTGATTGCCGGCTGCGGCGGGCGGCCGGCGAAGCCGGCTGTGGCCGGCACCCAGGGGTTTCCGCTCGTGCTCGAAGACGCGCAGGGAGTCGAGGTAACGATCCCGGCACGGCCGGCTCGGATTGTGTCTGCCGCGCCTGCAGTCACCGAGATCCTCTTCGCGCTCGGCGCGGGCGACCGGGTCGTCGCCGTCACCGATCAGTGCAACTACCCGCTAGCGGCGGCGCGGCTGCCGAAGATCGGCGGGTTCTGGACCCCGAGCACGGAGCGCACCCTAGGGGCCCGGCCGGATCTGGTGATCGGGTCGCGGGGCAATCCCCCGGACTTCATTGAGGCGCTCCGCAAGTCCGGCGTGCCGGTGGTGACGGTTGACCCGCGCACGCTTCGCGACATCTACGACACGATCACTCGGCTTGCCGAGCTGACCGGGGACAGCCTGGCAGGCGAGCGCCTGGTAGCATCAATGCAGTCTCGTCTGAAGGCTGTTGCCGACAGAATCGGAGACGTGCCGGTGAAGCGGCGCCCGACCGCCTTCCTTGTGCTCCAGATCATGCCCCCATGGACCGCGGGCGCGGGCACTTTTCAGGACGACGCGATAGGCGCGGCCGGCGCAGTGAACATCGCGCACGACATGAAGAGCTTCGGCGCATACAGCATAGAGACGCTCACAGCGAAGGACCCTCGCTTCCTCTTGCTCTCGACCATGGACGGCGACCGCATGCGCATGAAGAAGGAGGTCATGGAGAGCCCTGTGCTGCGACGGCTCTCAGCGGTGGAAGGTGGGCGCATGCTCGTGTTGGAGTCGGACCCGCTGATGCGAGCAGGACCCAGGATCGTGGAAGCGGTGGAGGCGATGGCGCGAGCCTTCTACCCGAGCCGATTCTCGGGCACGTCACCGGTGGGCCAGGGCTGAGTTGCGCTGATGGGCCAACTCGTCGCCGGTATCATCCCAGCGCTTCACACCCTCACTTTTCCGGGGATTATCCTCGCCGGACTCGGACAGCTAGCCTGTGCGGTTGCGCTGCGACGGGTCTACAGCCTTGGGCCGAAGGGCAGAGCGCGGCTGGCCAGGGCAATCGTCCGCGCAGACCTGCTGGTGCTTTTGGCGGGTGCTCTCATCACAAATGCCGCCTTCCACGTGAATCATGGCGCGTACTACTGGCGGGCCAATGTCATAGTAATACAGGTCGCGCTAACCGCAGCAGTGACACTGGTCATCTACACGCGCGCGGCCACGCGGGCGGTCGGCAAGCTGAGCCTGTTGGGCGGACTGGCGCTCACGGCCTTCACCTTCGTTGGGCTCACGGCTCCCGGTGTGCGGCTGTCGAGCTTCCAGCGGCCAGCGCAGCTCACCCGCACGGTCGTCCGGTTGAACGACCTGCCGGCTGAGCTGGACGGTCTGAAGATCGCGCTGGTCAGCGACCTGCACGTATCGAGGCGGATCTCGGCGGCTGACATGAGCGCCCGACTCAAGCCCCTGCGGAAAACCGAGGCCGATCTCGTCATCTTCGGCGGCGATCTCGGGACACAGGGGTCGGACGGCATGGAGCTAGGGGCGAGGGTCCTCGGCGGCATGGCGCCGCAGGGCGCGCGGTTTGCAGTGCTAGGTAACCACGACCAGTGGATTGGCGCGAGGAAGGCCTCCGCCGAGCTCGCCTCCTCACATTTCACGGTGCTCGACAACGAGGGACAGCTCGTGAGAGCGGGAGCCGGCCGCATCTGGGTGGCAGGCATAACGAACGGCTACAAGAGGTCTGGCGACATCGCCCGCGCGCTCCGAGGCGCGCCGGACGACACCTTCGTCCTGTTGCTGGCGCACTCGCCCGATGTCATACTGGAGCCACTCGCGCAGCGCGCCGATCTCATTCTCTCGGGTCACACCCACGGCGGGCAGGTGATCCTGCCGCTGACCGGGCCGATGGCCTGCTCGTCACGGGTCGGGCCGCGCTATGCCTCAGGGCTGTTCCAGGTGGGGGTGGCGAAGCTATTCGTCACCCGCGGGCTGGGGGAGGTGGTGACCCCGTTCCGGGTGCTCTGCGAGCCGGAGATCGCGGTGCTCGAGCTGCGGCGCGCCAGGCGCTGACAGCGGGAGTGGCACATGGGCGCGGTGGAAGTCCATACTATCGGGCACTCGACGCGCACGCTCGACGAGTTCATCGGCCTGCTGAAGCCGCACTGCATCGAGACGCTGGTGGACGTCAGAACCGTCCCGCGATCGCGGCGAGTGCCGCAGTTCGACAAGGGAACGCTCCCCCAGGCGCTGAGCGCGGCTGGGATCGCGTACGCGCACATGAAGGTTCTGGGCGGTTGGCGCCACGCGCGGAAGGATTCCCCGAACACAGGCTGGCGGAATGAGAGCTTCCGCGGCTATGCCGACTACATGCTCACCGCCGAGTTCGAGGCGGCCATCAGCGCGCTTATCGAGTTGGCGAAGGAGAAGCGGGTCGCCATCATGTGTGCGGAGGCCGTTCCCTGGCGGTGCCACCGGTCGCTCATCGCCGATGCGCTGACAGTGAGAGGGGTCGCAGTCCGGCACGTCACGGGGGCCGACGTCGCCGACCTGCACGAGTTGACGCAGTTCGCGAGGGTGGAGGGTCAGAGCATCACCTACCCGGCTGCCGCTCCGTCTACCGAGCAACCGTCACTCGATATGCTGCCGTGAGCGCGGCGGTGACCGCTCCCGGCGCGCCCCCACGCATCGCGTTCCCGTCCACCGATCTCGCCGGCAGTATCTCCGCGACCGAACTGGTGAGGAAGCATTCCTCGGCTGTGTAGAGCTCGGTGAGGGCAACGTCTCGTTCGCGGCTCGAGAGCTTGGACCCCCGGGCGATCTCCAGCACGGTCTCTCGCGTGATACCGGGCAGGAGACCGCGGGAGAGCGGCGGCGTGACAAGCTCGTCGCCGAACACAGCGAAGACGTTGCGCATCGCGCCTTCGATCACGCAGCCGTCCGGGTCAACCAGGATGGCTTCGTGCGCGCCTCGCTGGGAGGCGGTGCGCTGGGCGAGCAGCTTGTCGAGGTAGTTGAGCGACTTGATGCGGCGCAGCGCGCTTCCGGAGGCCTGCGCCGCCGCGACTGAGACCGCGAGACAGCCTGATTCATACAGGTCGGCCGACGGGAGGGCCAGCGGCCGGACGATAACGACGATCGTCGGCGAGGGCGAACCCGCCATCCCCGGGGTCACACTCAACCGCACGCTGGCATCGCCGAGGTCGCTGGCATCGAGCGCCTCGCCAACTGCGCGGGTGAGCGCCTGACCGGTCGGCGGCGCGAAGCTCAGCTCCGCCGCCGAGATCAACAGCCGTTCCAGGTGCCGGGCCAGACGGAAGACGCGGCCGCCATAGGCTCGCATCGTCTCGAACAGCCCCTCCCCATAGAGGAAGCCGCCGTCGAGGGGGCTGATCGCCGGCTCCTCCGGCGCCAGCAGCCGGCCGTTGACCCAGGCTACTGCGGCCATCGGACCTCCTCCGTCCCCGCCTCGGCAGCAAGTCCGCGGGCAAGCGCGCGGGCCTTGTCGAGCGTCTCCTCGTACTCCGCCTCTGGGTCGGAGTCGGCGACGATCGCCCCGCCCACCTGGAAGTAGGCGGTCCCGTTCATCACGACGAGGGTACGGATGACGATGTTCACATCCATATCGCCGGAGAAGCACAGGTAGCCGATGGCGCCGGTGTATACCCCCCGCCGTGTCGGCTCCAGCTCCTCGATGATCTCCATCGCTCGCACTTTGGGTGCTCCGGTGATCGAGCCGCCGGGGAACGAAGCGCGAAGGCAACCAAGCGTTGTTTCATCGGGTCGCAGCCGCCCCCGCACGGTGGAGACGAGGTGATGGACGGTGGCGTAGCTCTCCAGCGCAAACAGCTCCGGCACGTGGACCGAGCCGAACTCACACACACGCCCGAGATCATTGCGCTCGAGGTCAACAATCATCACATTCTCGGCGCGATCCTTTTCGCTCGCGAGCAGCTCGGCGGCGAGACGCGCATCTTCCTCAGGAGTCGCACCGCGCGGCCGCGTCCCCTTGATCGGCCGGGTCTCCACTTCGCCGCTGCGCACCTGAAGGAAGCGCTCGGGCGAGCATGATATGATCGCCGCCTCCGGTGTCTCGAAGTAGGCGGCGAAGGGGGCTGGGTTCAGGTCAGTGAGCCGGAGGTACAGGCTCCACGCGTCGCTCGCCAGCGGGGCGGAGAGCCGCTGAGACAGGTTCACCTGATAGATGTCGCCAGCGGCGATGTAGTCCTTCGCCCGCCGCACCGCCCGAAGGTACTTATCATGCGTGAAGTTGGAGATGACCTGAAATCGAGGAGTCGGGCGAGTCTCGCCCTGGCTGAGCCGTTGTTGTGCCCTATCCGCCTGGCCTGAGCCTGCCGAACGGGCGCACGGAGAGGGGGATGGGGGTTGAGGTTCGCCCGCAATCGCCTCCGCCAGCTCATCCGCCCGCCTCTCTGCCAGCCGGTTGGCGGCCGCCGGGTCCGTCTCCGGCGCGCCGATGGCGCAGACCCAGGCGCGGCCGGCCACGTGATCGAGCGCAGCGACCGCGCCATAGAAGCCGAGATGGCAATCGGTCACGGGAGCATCATCGGCAGTGTTGTCGGGGATACGCTCGACGAAACGCCCGAGGTCATAGGCGAAGTAGCCAATCGCCCCGGCGATCAGCGGCGGCGCCGCCGGCGGCCTGGCAAGACGGAACTCCGATAGCAGACCGCGCAGCACCGCGAACGGATCCCCCTCAATACATCGAGTAGTCGCTTGGTCGAAGCTGCCTCCGACTCCTCTACTTCCCTGGGCTCCGAAGCCTTGGCGGAGGGGGCTTGACTCTCGAATCTCGATTCGACCTCCCTTGCTGCGGAGAGTGAGGAACGGATCGCAGGCGAGGAACGACCAGCGGCCCAGCTTCGGCTCGCGGGTGCCGCTCTCCAGCAGAATTGCGCCCGGCCGGCCGGCGATTCTCTCGAACGCCGCTGTCGCTGACTTCGGAGGGGCTATCTCGCGGATGACAGGAACGTAGTCGGGCACGACGCTCTACCCTGTAGCTGGAAAAGCAGACTTCTGCGGCCGGATATGAGCGTCCTTCTGCAGGCGCAGCGCGGTGCCGGTGTGGGGATGCAGGCTACTTAGCCGAGAGGGGCAGCTCGAACCTCATTCCATCCCGCGCTGCGATGACCTCGACACCGGTCTCTTGACTCAGCTTCTCCGCCACCAGCCACGGCTTCGCTCGCCAGATGGTCATGCCGAAGTGAGTGAGGATAGCCGTCTTCGGGCGAATAGCCTCGATGAGCCGTTTGGCATCGGGGATGGAGAGGTGCTGGATGCCGCTCTCCTCCATGCGAACGGTATGCATGATGACGACATCGGCGCGGTAGTGGTCGGCAAGCTCCGGGAAGTACTTCGTGTCCGCGATGTACGACCAGCGGCAGCCCGCCTTGGCGGCGGCGGGCGAGTCGGACGACTCGAAGACGAAGCCGTACACCTCACCGGGATGGTGGTGGCGAACCGGCGTGCTGACGGTCACGCTGCCGAGCTGGTAGCTCGCCCCCTCCTCGATCACCAGTGTCTCGCGAACGTAGCCGCGCAGGTACTTCAGGATCACAGGGTCGTCCTCATAGGCGTCCCGAGGTGCGAGGACGATCCCGCGCTTGTTGAAGCCGCCCGTCGTCATCGCCTCGATCATAGAGTTCACGTCGCCGGAGTGGTCGAGATGCCGGTGGGAGAGCAGGATCGCATCGAGCTTCGTCGGGTCGAGCTTTCGCTTCGTCGCCTGAACGAGCGCGCCCGGCCCTGGGTCGAGGGAGAGCCGCGTGTCGGCCTGCTCGATCCAGAGCCCGCCGGAGGCGAGCAGTTGCTTGAATACCAACACCCGGGCGCCGCCGGTGCCGAGGAAGGTAATGCGGTTCATCGAGCGTTCACCTTGACTGGAAACAGCAGGGGTCACTATACTCGCTCCTACTGCCATGCTCAAGATCGGGAAGTCGCACAACGCCTACGACATACTCGGCCTTCCAAGAAGCGCCACCGCCAGCCAGGTCCGGGCGCGCTACCGCCACCTCATTCGCGGCTACAAGCGTCGGCTCTCATCGCGGGACCTGATCAACGATCAACAGTTCCAGGACTGGACGAATGCCTACCTGCTGTTGCTCGGGCCGGAGCGGAAGGAGTACGATCGCCGCCTGCGCCAGAACCGGGGGAGGGAGAAGCCCGGGGACATGCTGTCGGGCCTATCGGAGGGACGGCGGCTGCTGGTGCGGGCAGAGGCGGCCTTCCTCCAGCGAAAGCTCAATGAGGCGGCCGAGCTGGGTCGGGCGGGGCTCAAGCAGGAGAACCGCAACGCCGAGGGCTACGCGCTTCTCGGGGATATCCTCCGAGAGCAGGGCAAGTACGGCAACGCGCTCACGATGTACAACTACGCCATCCAATTCGACCCCAGCAGGCGGCGCCTCTGGCAGCAGTTGGAGGAGGTCACCGCGCTCCGGGATGGCAAGGCGCTCCCCGCGCGGCTGCGGTCCGAGCTGCGCATGCCATTCCGGCGGCCGCTATCGGCGTGGCTGATCATCGGTCTCGCCTTCGCTGCAGTGGAAGTGACTATGCTCGCCCTGCAGGGGCACTGGGGCGCGCCGGGCTGGCTCAATCTGCCGGTGAACTTCATCTACGCGGCGCTCGGGTCCGGCTTCCTGCTGGGACTCGTGCTCGCCGCCACTGCCCTCATCGGTCCCTTCGACGACGAGCTTCTCTGGTATCAGGTTACCGGCTTCGGCGCCGAGACCGTCCCGATCGGTATCTTCATCGCGCTGCCCGCACTGGTCTTCTTCTGGGCCGCTCCCGCCTTCTACGCTGTCATCTCGTTCATGGACGAGCACTTCTCCGCCTCGGTGGCCATCTGCCTGGGAGTCTGTGGCGCGATCGCGCTTGCCGCCTCCGCCCTGGTTCCCCGGGAGAGCGTGCGGTGGGTGCAGATGCTCGGTGGGAACATCGTGTTCTTCGGGTTCGCCTGGGGGTGGCTGATCGGCAGTATCCGCAGGCGTGTCTTCCAGCACTGATTGCATCGCGGGGCGGGAAACTGCGCCGCTTCTTTGGGCGAAACTCATTGGTCTTCAGAGAGCGCGCGCACAACCTCCTCGTAGGCCTTGCGCCCGAATAGCACCAACTCGACGACCTCGAGGGCGGTGCCGGAGGCGGCATGGTCGAGGATGGCCTGGCGCATTATCCGGGCGCAGGCTCCGAGCGGGAACCCGCCGACTCCGGTCCCGAGCGCCGGAAAGGCGACAGTCTTCAGGCCCAGTTCATCCGCCTTGGCGAGAGCAGACAGCGTAGCGCTCCGGATCAGGGATGCATCGGTGACCAGGTCGCGGCCCATCACGGCAGCGTGGATCACGTATCGGGGACTCAGCTTGCCCGCGCCGGTCGCAGCAGACTGCCCGATCGGGATCGGTCCCTGGGCGACCGCCTCTCGCTCGATCTCCTGGCCGCCCTTGCGCTTGATGGCGCCGGCGACTCCCCCGCCCATCCAAAGCTCGTTGTTCGCCGCGTTCACGATCGCGTCAACGTCGCGCTCGCAGATGTCACCCTCTATCAACCGGAGCGTGATACTCCCGAGTTCCCACTCCATGGGCGCCTCCTAGCGACGGGCGAGCAGCTTGAACAGCGCGCGGGCGGCGTTGCGCACCGCCCGCACAACTCGCTCTGCCGGCCCGTGGTGAAAGGCGAACCGCTCGTCCTCCTCGTTCCAGAACCGCCCGACCAGCAGCCTGGCTTTGACGACCGCGCGCTGGTCGTCGAGTCGGAAGCGCTCGAACAGATAGCGTTGCACCGGCCCGAGCGGACCCTCGCGTGTGAAGGCGGAGGCGAAGTCAACGATGTAGGGCTCGAGACTCTCGGTCACGACGATGTTCGATCGGTTCTTGATATCACAGTGCACCACTCCCCGCTCGTGCAGGCCATCTACGACTGCCGCGAGGCGGTGGAAGAACTCTATCGGCAGGCCTCCGTCGGGGTACTCCGAACAGGCCCGACCCTCGATGTGCTCCACCACCAGCGCGTGTCGGTCAAGCCGACCGATCAACTGGGGCACGCCCGGCGCGCCTGCCAGGAGCTGGTAGAGATGGGTTTCACGGCCGATCAACCAGGGACCGACGAGGCTCCGCAGGAGCCAGCCGGCGGGGAGGTAGTCCTTCACCACCGCCTTCTGTCCCCGGTCCGCGATCAGTAGCAACGCGGGCCGGCTCCCCGCCCCGGGGCGGAGACAGGTGGCGATGAACCGCGGCAGCGTCTCACGCGTCAGTCCGTCGAACGCGCGGCTGGGGGCCTGCGCCATGGTGTCCACAGGCGAGCACATTCGGTAAGGCGCCGGATGGTCCCTTTCCTCCAAGGACAGTTGGGCGACTGGCGCGACATCGCGACGGAAGGCGACAAACGGGCATGCAGACGACAGAGGCGACAACGGTAGACCAGATAATGTGTCCAAGGATAGCGGGTTGGTGACAACAGCCGCGCGGAGGCGGCGTTGCCGCGGTTGGCGGAGATCAGTCGTAACAGGAGCGAGAGGAGCACGTCATGCAGAAACGCTTCAAAGTGCCTGTGATGATGGCGCTCGGGCTGTTCGCGGTGCTGGCGGCGGCGGCCGCCTTCTCGAGCGCGGAGGTGTCGTTCCGCTCGGCCGAGCGGGATGGTGCGCGGGTCGCAGAGGTGATGATCGCCGAACGGCCGGTGATAGTGCTGCGCACATCTGCCGGTGGATTCTCGCCGCTTGAGCGAGCCGAGATCGTGGCCAACCGATTGCGGGCGGCGCTCGCCAGCGAACCCACGCCCCAAGAGGTGACCGTCACCTCCATCCCGATGGGCGCGGCGCTCAGTATCCGGGACAAGCTCATAGCCGCGATCTATGGGAATGAGGCGAATGCTCACGCTGCCACGCCGACGGCGCTTGCGCGGCTGTGGCGCGAGAACATCCTCCTCGCTCTCGACCAGGAAGTTCCGCAGCCAGAGCAGCCGGCGGCCGCAGGCGGCAGCGACCAGGCGACCGCGGTGCAGGGCGACGCACCGGCCCAACAGGCCCAGGCGACCGGAGACCAGGCGAAGGCCGAGACCCCGGACTGGACCGGCTCGGCCCAGAAATGGGTGCCGGTCTTCAGCCTGGAGTCAGAGGGCGCGCGCATCGGCATGGCGCAGATCGCCGGCCCGACCACAGCGGTCGAGCGGGTGAAGGGCGTCTACGAGTTGCGCCTCGAATTCAGGAGCATCGGCCGCATCTACGCCTACATCCCTGTTCGCACTCTCAGCATCACGAAGCTTGAGCGAGAGCAGGGAGTGAGCGTCTGGGCGCTGGCCGACGTCAAAGTGCTCGGGTTTTGAGCAGGAGGAGATAGCATGACCACAAGACGCGTGGCTGCCATAGTCGTCGTCCTCGGCCTGCTTTGTGCGGGCCTGGGTGCGGTCAACGCCTGGGCGATTGGCCTGGGCGATGTCCTGAAGGTAGGCGGTGTCGCCTTCCTGGTCAGTCAGTACAACGAGCCGATAGACAAGTTCATCAACAACGCCCTGGGCGAGCGCGACGCGGCCGTTCAGGGCGCCACCAAGGTGGTGCCGATCCTGTCGCTGGGCGGCGGCGGCTATGTCGGCGCAGCCCAGGTCGTTGGGAATCCTGAGAATGTGAAGCGGGTGAAGGCGGTCATCCAGGTCGAGGGCAACTTCGGCAGCGTCCGCGCTCAGGTGCTCCTGCCGACCGAGGTGGACAAGAGCAAGAACCCCGATCGAGCCAAGGGCGTTGGCGTCTCAGCCGTCGTCGAGTTCCGCATCTGAGGAGCTCTACTGACAGGCCCGCGGGCGTGCGCCGGGTCCATCTCACAAACCGGCGGATTCGTGGAACAAGCGGGGCGGTACGCTCGGAAACGGGCGTAGTCACTGCACCCCCTGTCCATCGAGAAGCGGGGCCCCTAGCATGACTCGGGGCCCCGCAGCAATTCCCGGCCCGGCGCAAAGCTAACCGAGGCTAGTCCAGCAGGTAGACCTTCACCTTCCTTCGGCCGAACTGCTTCGCCTCCGCGTAGGTGTTGTAGCAGAGGTCTATCCGCATCCCCTTGATGGCGCTGCCGCGGTCGGCGGCAACCGCAAATCCATAGCCGGGGACGTACATTCGGGTACCCATCGGGATGACGCGGTCGTCCACTGCAGCCACGCCCTTCTCGGCTTTCATCCCCGTCGCCGTGTAGCTGTCAGCGTACTTGCCGCAACTGCGGGGGCCCGGGTCGTAGGCCGTCGCGGTCATCAGCAGCGGCCGGCGCCAGTTGCCGGCTCGGGTCGGAGAATCACGGGTGCCGCGCAGCACCACGGTGTCGCTCGCCCGGACGAGTACCTTCTCGCTGACGACCCCTCTGAAGCTCTCCTCGCCGTCCTTCTCCCACACGCGCCAGACGCGGCGAACCAGTCCATCGTTGCCATGGGAGAGGATCTTCGTGAAGCCGACCGGCAGATCGGGCTCGCCCAGCACCACCACCCTGGCCGGGACTACTGCCTCCTCTGCCGCCTGGTGGCGTCTGACACGGGTGACCAGGATCTCCAGGCCATCGGTGACCGGCGCCGAGGGTGCCGGGCTGGTGCGGTCCAGCGGGCCGAGCGAGACCCCGAGCTGGTTGAGCACCGCTCGCACGGTCGAGACCGAGGTGGAGAGGCCGGTGAAGCCGCCGTCCGCTCGCACGATGATCTGGGGAAGCGGCGCGGCTGCGGCGCGCGCTGGCGCACCCGGCTGGCTATCCGAGAGGGCCGCCAAGGCGCACCCAACACAGGCGAGCGCGATCGCTATTCCTATAATGCACGATCGGACATACGACCGATCGGATCCGACACCTGATCGCATAGCAGCCCTGTCTGGCCGGCCATACGGCCGGGCGGGATAGGATGTTCTGCCTGCGCGGTTGTGCTTAGACGCGCGCTGATGGGGCTTGGAGTGCAGCGGGATTAGGTGCTAGGACGAAGTGCTGCGTAAGCTAGTTGAGGAGCTTGTTCCTGGTCCACCCTCGCTATCGAGGGCGATCACACTGATACCATAATCGGCTCATTCGGTCAAGCGATGCGCCAGGATGCGCCAGGAGCGCACTGAGCTGTCTCGGATCCTGCTAGCGCCCCCTGAGAGCGTGCCACAGGCAGACCGAGACAGCCCGGTGCGCTCCAACCGCGGTCTACTATTCCATGAAACCGGGCGCAGGCGACGATGCGGTTGCCTGCTACTCCGGGGCAGGCCCACCGGGCCGGCGCTCGTGCCGATAGGTAGCCGTCCGGCGCGCGGCGAAGGAACCTCCCGGAGATGCTGCACGGTGGCCAGAGGGACGCTGCTAATCCTCGTCGGAGTGCTGATCTGTCTTCGGCCCGCTTACGGGCAGCCGTCAGGCGGCCTCGACGGGTTCGGCGGCCTTCTCGGGCCGCGCCGGGCGGCCACCGGCTTCTTCCGGGTGACCAAGGCTGAGGGACGGTGGTGGCTGGTAGACCCCGACGGGTACCTCTTCCTCAGCAACGGTGTCAACGGCGTCAGCCTGCGACCAAGCGCGGATCGCGAAGAGGCGGAGAGTGCATACCGCGAGGCGGCGCTGGCCAAGCACCGAGGCGAGGACGAATGGGCAAAGGCGACGGTGAAGCGGCTTCGCGAATGGGGGTTCAACACCGTCGGCCCTGACTCGGATGCGGTGGTGCGCGATCAGCGAATCGCGTTCACAATCACGCTCAACTGCTCCCGGGCCTTACGGCTGGCCGAGGGGCAGTTCTTCCCCGATGTGTTCGACCCCGACTACGAGCGCGCGGTGCGGCGGCAGGCCGCCCGCGCCTGCAAGCCCTATGCCGGCAACGAGTGGCTGCTGGGCTACTTCACCGATGGCCAGCTCGACTGGGGCAGCGAGCGCTCGCAGACGCTGATGGGCCAGTTCCTCGGGCTGGCGGACGAGGCCCCCGGCCGGCGCGCCTTACTGGGCTTTCTGGAGGAACGCTACCTCAACACCGCCGAACTCAACGATGCCTGGGCGACCTCCTACGAGTCCTTCGGGGAGATCGGCCGGACTCCGCAGGTGGGCTCGCACATCCCGCAGGCCGATGTTGACGGCTTCCAGCAACTGGTTGCCAGCCAGTACTTTCGGATCACCAGCGAGGCCATCCGCGCGGTTGACCGCTACCACCTGATCCTGGGGCCGTGGTTCGATGGCGAGGCGCCCGCGCCCGTCCTCGCCGCGGCGAACGGGTACCTCTCCGTGATCTCCCTGACATCGCGCGCCGGCCGGCCGTCGCCGGACCATCTGCGACAGGTCCAGCGGGCCGCAAGCTGCCCGGTGCTCCTCTGCGACTTCGCCGTCTCGGTCGGCGGGGGGCCGGCCGCCGCCGGCCGGCGCTACGTGGACTGCGCTCGAACCGAGCAGGAGCAGGCGGCTACATACGAAGCTCGCATGCGCGAGATGATGGCTCTGCCGATGGTGATCGGCTACCAGTGGCACTCCTACGTAGATGAGCAGGGGGCGGGAGTGCGTGGGTCGTGCGGGCTGGTGGGCGTGGACGATGAGCCCCACGAGCTGCTGGTCACGGCAGCGGCGAAGGTCAACAGCAGCATCTACCGGCTTGCCGAGGTGAGCCGCAGCAAGACGGCCGCCACTGCCGGAGCCGGCGGGAGGTGAGTGCGGCAGGCTGCCCCAGACGCGATGGTGCCCCGAGGACGGCGGGATGCCTCGGGGCACCGTCTCCCCCTGGCGTAGGAGGGAGGGCGGCTGAGTTATGCTTGGGTCGGTCGGATCTCTTTTCGGGAGCGCCACTTGCGGGCTGCTCGCCGTGCCTCTGTTCCGTCCGATCCACAGGCTTAGACGCAGTTCGGGGCGGAAAGGGTCTCGTGTTCCGCAACGTTTTCGCGGTTTTTGTGGGAAGAAAACGTGGCGGTGTTCAGACCGCTCCGCGAGTGAGTACGACTCCGTCGCGAAGGTGCGTGATCTCTCCCGCTCCGCCTGTCCGAACCTCACCCCCTTCCCCCTCTCCGTGCACGGAGAGGGGGCGGCAGCGGATGAGCCAGCGATCCTGCTACACGTGGGGTGAGGTTGGCAGGCAACGGCTTCGCGCGCTCCTTCTCCAGCGAGCCGGAGCCACGCGAGGCGCCCAGGAAGGACGGTTGGCATCGTGAGTCTCGACGTGCTCCTCATCAACACCAACCGCATCAAGCCGGCGGTGGGGCCGGTTGCGCTGGACTACATGGCGGACTCGCTGCACGCGGCGGGCATAGAGGTCCGCCTGCTCGATCTGTGCTTCGAGGATGGCGTGCCTGGCGGCACTGGCCCTCCCCCTCTCCGCAGGCGGGGATGGGGCAAGGGGGTGGAGTTCCCACAGGGCACACGTCTCAATGTCAGCGCCGCCGTCAAAGGGGCGCTAGGCGGCCGCCAGCCCGGGCTGGTCGGCATGACGCTGCGCAATACGGATGACTGCTATCTCGCCAGCGGCAGGGACTTCCTGCCCGGTTTCGCAGAGATCGTGCGTCTGGTGCGGGAGCGGACCGGCGCGCCGATCGTGGTAGGAGGAAGCGGTTACTCGGTCTTTCCGTCGGCAATCCTGGAGGCGACCGGCGCCGACTATGGGATCGCCGGCGATGGGGAGGTCGCGCTAACGCAACTGGCGACGACGCTTGCCGCCCGCGGCGATCCGACGCAGGCGCCGGGTCTGGTCTATCGCGCGGGGGACGGATTCAGGCGGAACGCGCCCTGGTCCGGCGACCTGTCGGAGCTGCCGCGCCGGGCGAGGGCGCTCGTGGACAATGAGCGCTACTTCCGCGAGGGCGGTCAGGCGGGGGTCGAGACCAAGCGGGGGTGCGACCGGCCGTGCATCTACTGCGCCGACCCGGTGGGCAAGGGCTGTCGGGTCCGGATGCGGACGCCCGCGCAGGTGGCGGACGAGTTCGAGACTCTGCTGGCGCGGGGCATAGACCACGTGCATCTGTGCGACAGCGAATTCAACGTGCCGGTCGAGCACGCGCTGGCGGTGTGCGAAGAGATGACGCGCCGCGAGCTGCGGAACCGCGCCCGCTGGTACACCTACGCCACTCCGGCGGGCTTCACCCGCGAGCTTGCGCGCGCCATGCGCGCGGCTGGATGCATCGGCGTGAACTTCGGCGCGGATAACGGCGACGACGAGATGCTCGGCCGGCTCGGCCGCGACTTTCGGTCGGCTGACCTGCAGGAGACGGCGGCTGCCTGCCGCGAGGCCGGGCTGGTCTTCATGTACGACCTGCTGCTGGGCGGGCCGGGCGAGACCCGGGAGAGCATCGCCCGCACTATCGAGCTGATGAAGCGCCTCTCGCCCGACCGCGTCGGGGTGTCGCTCGGGGTCCGCGTCTACCCGGGCACCGCGCTCGCCGAGATGGTGCGGCGCGAGGGGCCGATCGCCGCCAACCCGAACCTGCGGGGCGCGGTCGAGGACAACGAGACCTTCCTCAAGCCCGTCTTCTACCTCTCATCCGCGCTCGGAGATGACGCGCCGGCCCATGTCGCGGCGCTTGTCGGCGGCGACCGGCGCTTCTTCTTCCCGACCGCCGAAACAGGCGCCGAGGCCTACAACTACAGCGACAACGACCGGCTGGTGGAGGCGATCAGGCAGGGGTACAGGGGTGCGTATTGGGATATACTGCGGAGGTTGGGGGAGGGGAGGTGAGGGGAATGAGGCGCGGAGGATAGCGACACGTGCGCCGCGTTGGTGGTGCCGCGGCCCCGACACGCCGCCTGCCGCGTCCCGGATCAGGGCTCATCGTCAATGTCATCGAAGATACTTCTCTCTTCCGAGGGGAGCTTGCCTCCGTGCTCGCGCGCGTACTCCGCGGCGGCCTCGGCAGCAGCCTCCTCATCATGGGAAAGGTCGGATATGGCTTCCTCTATCGCCTCCACAGCCTTCCCAATGGCATTCTGGGCAGTTGCATTACCTGCCAAAGCCTCCTTGTAGATGTCCAGCGTAGAGAGAAGCGGCTGGAAATGGACTTCCGGGATCCAACCGCCGGAGTAGTCAGTCGTCCATGCATCCACAATATCCCCTAGGGCGGGGATGCACTCGTCCATGACCGCAGCCAGAATACCGGCGATCTCGTCGTCGGACAACGCGCTCCTGATGGCCGGGCTGGTAATAAACGAGGAGTCTGGCGCCTCGACCGCTCGTCTCCTGACTTCCTCCAGGAACTCCTGTCTGTAGGCGCTAGGGAGCAGTCCACATTCGTTCAGGCGCACTAGGACTTGAGCGGCCGGGTTCATGTCGAGAGATATGGTGCGGTAGGTGTATGTCTCCGAATGGCACGCGTCTTGGACAACGGCATCGTCTGTCTCGACGTACGTGGCCAGAAACGCTCGGTCGCACCTGTAGGCAAGGAAGGTGTACTTAGACCACTTGTGCCCATGCAGTCGCAGTCGCTGCGCGAATGCTTCATACCGACTCTTCGGAATGATCACCTTAACGCCCTCAATCCCGACATCGCCGCAGGTCACCTCATTGAGCAGCCGCTCGATAGGACAGCCCTGGAGGTAGATATCCATTCGCTCTGGATCTGCGGCGATGACCGAAGCAAGGGCATCGCGAATGGTGGGATGCTTGAACGTCCACCTGGGGTGCTCGCCCTTCACGAGCTTGACGAGACTGTCATCCATTGCAGTGAGCGACACCTGGACGTCGGCCTGCGTCGCCCCGAGGCGGGTGAGCGCTTCCATCTCGGGCGGTGTCGGCACTATCGGGCTGTGAAGTGTTCCGTCGTTAAGGAACACCAGGGCCAACGCGGCGAAGCACTTGGTATCCAGCCCCCTCAAAACATCCGACAGGAACGGTTCGGGCTCCTCGGCAAACCTTCTTATCCCATCAGCGCTAAGCTTCAGTTGCCTTGTGAACAGCGAGGTGCCAAGGCGCCGTGCTATTTCTGGCAGGAAGCTCTTGCTCTCGGCGATGCCAGGAAGAAAAGACTTGATGGCGGACCTGAACGCCCTCGTCTGATCGCCGCGCTTCACGTGGTTGTAGAGTATCTGGCTCTTCTCCTCCAGGGCGAGCTCTTGGACTCGTATGATGACCTGTGAATCCTCAATGAGCGGGAACTCACTCGTTTTGAGATCGGCGCACGCAGCCCTGTAGATGTAGTCCCGTGATGTGAAGATGATCTTCGTCCTCTTCTTCACTGCTGCACTCATGTGGCCGAAAGCGCGGGTCCACTCGAGGGCCAAGTCTCGCTGGTACTGAGTGGCGCCAAACGCGTCGTCCACCCAGAAGAACTGCTTCGGTTCATTGGGGTTCCAGTGCCTAACGAACTCCTCAGCATTCCTGATCCTCAAGGTTGAGCAGCCAAACACGTCGATGGCCCCAAGTGCGAGGCTGGCAGCGATAGTAGACTTGCCGGACGCTGGCTCGCCCAGCAGTAGCACAAACCCATGATCGCTCAGGGCCTTCGCGCTTCTCTGATGGGCATCCGTGATGACGAACTTGTCCAGATCACTCCCCATCGCATTGAGAATCTGCACTGCCTGATGGTACGCGCGTTCGTCGAGTATCTGCGACAGATCGCCAAGGCCGTACACTCGGGGAACAAGCATCCGGAGGCGAGCGCTCTCCCTGATCTTCAGGGTGACCCATTCTGCCCCGAAGAGCGAGAACGCTTCTATCTCAGGGATCGCGAGGAATGCGGCCCGGACTCTCTCCTCAACGGCACCAGATACTTGGTAGTTCGTCATGAGGATGTAGTGTGTCGCCAGACCCCGCGACGCGAGCTTCTGAGCCTTGGCCAGTTCGTCACCCAACAGGGGCAGGGATAGCGTTCGGTCTCTCTTTCCCGTGAATTTGCACTGTACGGTGAAGGACCCATCCGTGCCGGACTCACGGGCCCTTGCCAACGGCCCGTAGAATGCCCCATCTCTGCCACCATCCTTCGATGGAAGGAATGCCTGTACGGTCTGTCCCAGGAGTTCGCTCGTGATGGTCAGGCACAGGTCCTGAAAGGCTTTCCAGCCAAGAGTGTGTAGTTCGTAGGACACCTCTTGGCCTTGAGCCACCGCTCGATTCACCATTGATGCCTCTGACTGAGCCGTGTTCCCGACGTGGGGATAGACGGCGACGGGCTGACAGCGTGGAGAGCAGACACATCCTACCCCGTTCGATTCTACTCGCTGTACCCGCCAGGGTCAAACGGAAAGGGGTCGCGCACCGGCCGAGCGGGCGGCCGCTGAGGTCCATCCGCCTCCACCGGGGTGGACCCACGACTCGGACCTCACCCCACACCTCGCGGAGTGGCACCCCGGTCGCTCTCCCGCCCCCTCTCCCCGCGCGGAGATGGGGGAAGGGCGGGTGAGGTTTGCCTATCGTCGCGTTAGAACGGAACCACTACCGCGGCCTCGCCGCCGTGGTCGCCGGCACGATCCGATACACCAACAGCGAGGTTTCGCCGGCCGGGTAGCGGGCGACGGGCCGGAAGCGGGGGTGTTCCACAACCTCCCGGATCGCCGGGATGGCGCTGGTGGCGTCGGCGCGGGTGATGAGATAGCGCGCGCCGATCGAGTCGGCCACCTTCAGCGCGGCCGCGGCGCCATCGCTCGGGAACTGAGCGCACGGGATGCCGGCCACGTAGTAGAGACCCCAGGCGTTATCGGTGAGCGCGGGCGCGGGGTCCGGCCCAAGGGCGGCGACCGCGTCGACGGCGACCGGAGGGTATATGGGCTTGTCCTGCTCGCCGAAGCGGGGAATCATGTACACCCACCAACAGCAGAGCGAGGCGAAGCCAATCGCCGCCCCCAGCAAGGCAGCCGTTCTGAGCGCGGCGCGGTTGCGCGCGGCCTCAACGATGCGGACCGCGCCGGCCGCCCCCAGGGCGATGAAGATGGGCAGCAGCGCCGGGGCGAGATGCCAAACTCCACCCTTGCGGGCCGGATAGGGGACCAGCAGCGCCGGCACGAGCAGGCCGAGCGCGAGGTAGATCAGCCACGGCGCCGACTCGCGCCGCAGGTCGCGAAATCCCAGCGCTCCCAGCGCCAACACCCCAAGCAGCAGCACCGCCTTCGCGAGGATCCGCAGCGATAGGAGCAGCGTTTCGCCTTTCGGGTCCCACGCGAGAAGCTGGCCGGTCGCGAGGTAGCTCTCCCAGTTGAGCCGCGACTGATCGAGGCGAAATAGGTCATTGTACTGACTCAGGAAGACGGTGCGCAGCGGATCCGCTCCCGATGGATGGCCGAACACGGTAGTCTGGCGCGCCCACCAGGGCGCGGCGACGAGCGCGAAGAGAGCGACGAAGTAGACGGCCATGCGCACGGCATGGCCGCGCCTCACCCGGCGACGCGCGACAACCGCCACCAGCAGCGCGACGAGCACCAGCAGCGCGCCGTCAGAGCGGGTGAGGTAGGCGAGGCCCGCCAGCGCGCCGGCGGGCGCTGCCACCCAGGCGCTTCCCCGCCAGGCCGACCAGAGGGCGAGCAGGCTGAGGTTCACCAGCACCGCGTTCAGCATGAAATGGTCGGGGTTGAGCGTCAGCTCCACCAGGTAGTAGTTGACCGCGGCCGCGGCGCCGGCGAGCGCGGCGGTGAGCCGCCGGCCGGAGATCGCGCCCGCCATCCAGGCAGTGACTGCGCACAGCGCCGCGCCGAGGATGAGAGAGGGCCACTGGGCGACGCGCAGCGACGCATCGCGGGCGAGTGAGAAAGCGCCGGCGAGGATCACCGACTGGCCCGGCATCCAGTATTCGTTGCTGGGAACGGGCAGGCCCGTCGGCAGCCCGCCGAGGTAGTTCCAGACGAAATCGGCGACGAACCCGCGGCCGTGGTAGAGATTGCGCGCAACCATCAGGTAGTAGGCTGTGTCGGCCGACACCGGGATGGGGCGCGTGTAGGCGTAGGCGATGCGAATCGCCAGCGCGCCCGCGAAGACCAGCAGGCAGATGGGCCAGAGGCTTCGCTTTCCGGCCGGCGCGCTCGTCGGGGCGTCGGACATGGCCTTCAGATGACCGTCTCGGCCTTCACCACGAAGGCGCGGAGACCGTGTCCTTTCCGCGAGCGCAGCTCTCGCAGACCACCCACCAGCTTCGCGATGGTGGGCGGGTCGGCGACGATGATGATGAGCCGGTTCTTGCGATCAGCGAGGTAGCCGATTGCCTCCCGCTCGACCATCCGGGCGCCGACGACATTGTCGACGCGGGTGTAGCGGGAGACGATCATGCCGCGCTCGATGATGCCGGTGATCTCCCCTTCGAATGCAACGTCATAGATCAGAAAGAGCGTTTCCATGGGAACCCCGCAGTGCTATCGCCGGTCTCTCCGACATCCCACTCTATGCCTATCTGCCATACCGCGTGTGGGGCGTCCACCGGCGGGACCCCTGGGCGGCATTGCCCCTACCTCACATACAGCTCTCCGCCCTCGGCTCGCTCGGCCCTCAACTCGATGATCCGGTTGACCCATTCGGCGGGCCCGGGAGCGTGGAAGCGGAGGTACTGGGGCGTGTGACCCACCAGCACGCCGTCGCTCCCCCGCTCCTCGAAGAGAACCGGAACGAGTCGTCCTACCCATGCCGCCGCGGCCGCCGCGGCCAGCTCATCCGCAAGCCCAAGCATCCGCCGGGCGCGTTCGCGCTTCACAGTAACGGGGACCTGGTCGGAGCGCTCCGCCGCCGGGGTGCCTGGGCGGCGGGAGTAGGGGAACACATGCACCCGCGAGAAGGCCATCTCCCGCACGAAGCTCATGCTTCGCTCGAACTGCTCCTCGGTCTCGCCCGGGAATCCCGCCATCGCATCGGTCGAGATCGCAGCACCGGGCCAGGTCTCACGCACCCGCCGAACGAGGTCGGCGAAGTCTCCTGTTGTGTAGCTCCGCCCCATCGCCCGCAGCACCTGATCGTCGCCCGACTGGAGGGGGAGATGCAGATGATGGCAGACGGTCGGGTGGTCGGCCATCTCCTCGAGGAGGCCGCTATCCAGGTCCATCGGCTCGATCGAACTCAGCCGCAGGCGCGGGATCGGAACGCTCCGCAGCTCGCCGAGAAGAAGGGCCAGCCGTGGCTCGCCGCGCTCGCGGCCGTAGGCGCCGAGGCGGATGCCGCACAGCACCAGTTCCTGCACCCCGGCGTCCGCCAGCCGGCCGATCTCCTCCAGCGTCTCGCCGATCGGCCTGCTCGCCGGTCGGCCCCGCGCGTCGGGCACCACGCAGTAGGCGCAGCGGTGATCGCAGCCATCCTGGATCTTCAGAAACGAGCGCGTGCGCGACGGCGCGTAGAGAGTGGGAAAGAGCGGCGTAATCAGATGGGGGAGGAAATCGGCGAGCCGTGGCTTGCGCTTGTTCGGCACGACCGCGGTCACGCCGGGCAGGTCGAGCAGAGAGAACGGGTCGCGCTGCGCGAGGCAGCCGGTGACGATAAGAGTCGCCTCCGGATGCTCGCGGGCGATGCGGCGAATAACCTTGTGCGCCTTACCGTCGGCGACGGCGGTGACGGTGCAGGTGTTGACGATGTAGGTTTCGGCAGGCTCCCCTCGCCCGGCTATCTCATATCCCCGCGCCGCGAGCGCCCGCGCGATCTCATCCGAGTCGCACTGGTTCACCTTGCAGCCGAGGGTGAGAATGCGGACGCGGGCAGCGGTCATTGGCGCTTGATAATAGCACGAACGAACCCTCGTAGCCTACCCCCGCCAGGGGGCTTGGCGGCCGTGAGACGACCCCGCGCCTTGCCAGCGTTAGCTTGGCGGCAGGCAGGCCGACCGTGTTGACCGAACAAGACACATATGAGATGATTAGCATGGTCGTTATAGCTAATATGGTTATGGAGGTGGACGTGAGGAAGACAGTCACTGCCATGCGAGCGCGAGGGAACCTGGGTCGCATCCTGGAGGAGGTCTACTACCGGGGCGATGAGTACGTGATCGAGCGGTCCGGGAAGCCGATGGCGGCAGTCGTGCCGGTTGAGCAATACGAGCAATGGCGCAAGGAGCGGGAGGCCTTCTTTGCGTTGGCGGATGAGATCCGTGAGGGGAACAAAGGTGTCCCATCTGAGGTTATTGAGCGCGACATAGCCGCGGCCGTGCGAGCTGCGCGCAAGCGGCGATGACGCGGGCGGTCATTGATACCGACGTGCTGGTGAGCGCGCTGATCAACCCCAGGGGCACTCCCGCGAAGGTGCTGAGTCTCTGGCGCGACCATCGGTTCGTGTTACTGATCAGCGAGTCAATCCTCGATGAGGTCGGCCGCGTCCTGGCCCAACCGAGGCTGCAGCGACGGTATGGGCTCAGCCCGTCTCGCGTTACGAGGCTTCTGCGCGCCCTGCGCCAGTTTGCTGTCGTCGTCGAAGGTGGTCCGGGGATTGGTGGGGTCGTGCGTGACCCGGAGGACCAGAAGTTCGTGGACTGCGCGGTGGCAGGCCGCGCCGACTACCTGGTGACAGGCGACGACGACCTGCTCTCGCTCGGCGAGCATGGCGGCGAACAGATGATCTCACCCGCGGCGTTCGTCCAGGCAGTGCCGCCGCGCTGACGGACGCCATTCCGCTCGCCCGGCTGCTGCTCACCTCCCGGCCTCAGAATCGCGCCGAAATCGCCCAATTCGGCCACCATAAAAGGGCAGCAATTTGCTGGCTTTTCGGCGAGAACCATTGTGAAGGCCGACAACAACGCGAAGTAACGGACAGCTACCTATGTCGCGAAACGCTGGTCCTGTCGGGTCTGAGGGGCGTGGCTGAGTGGGGGTGGACGCCGCAGGCGGCAGGGGCGAAGTAGCGAGTGAGGTCAGCCTGCTACGGCTAGCGCGAGAACCCCTGTACAGGAGAACATCGCCAACCTGACCGGCTGAGCCGGATAACGCTCCGGCTAGACCGTGTCCAGGTGTGGCGCGTCATCCGCCTCGCCGATCAGCGACCAGAACGCAGGCCGTCGCTGCGCGACCTCAAGAAGCAGGCCAGGCACGAGGGAGTGCCCTGGGCGGAAGTGCGGAGTCGTGTGAGTCCCCGGAAGTGAGAGGCGGATCAGCAGATCGCCCGCGGCCTCGCGGACCAGGATGGCCGGGAGGTCCGCGAGCACTACCAGGACGCGGGGAAGAGCGCGACCAAGGACGACCTCGACCAGTTCGGTGGCAAGCTGCTCTACTACGTGAGCGGCCTGCTGGCCGAGGAAGAGGCCCGTCGAATCCGCGAGCGGTGCGACAACGGTCGGCGCACCTATGCGAAGCGGGGTGAGATCGTCTACTGGCAGGAGCCCTTCGGCTACAAGTGGATATCCGGGGACCTGCGCCGGGGTATCCCCAACCGGCTCGAGCCTGTCCCCGAGGAACTGGAGACGTTGCGGCTGGTCTATGGCCTGGGGACGAAGCGGGGTCTCACCATCCGCAAGATCATGGCGACGCTGAACGAGCGTCACATCCCAAAGCGAGGGGCGGGGCAGTGGTATCCGGGCGACGTGGCCGACCTGATGAAGGACCCGCGGTACATGGGCCGCTGGCGGGTATGGGCCGAGGGCGGGGAGGAGTGGTTCGCCAGAGCCGACCTGATACCTGAGGCGGCCGTCACTGAGCAGCAGTGGCTGCAGGCACAGAAGGTGAGGGCGCACCACAAGGCCAGGACCCGCCGACCAATGAAGCACAGCTTCCTGCTGAACGGCTTCCTCGTCTGCGCCGAGTGCGGCTCGCCGATGGTCGGCCACCAGGTGGACGGCAGCCCGGCGGAGCGCTACTACGTCTGCTCGGCAAAGGCCGCGAACAAGGGAAAGCCCTGCCGGACGCGCTATGCGCCGGCCGAGTGCCTCGAGGCTGAGGCGATAGCGCTGCTGACCGAGCTCGCCGAACACCCCCACATGGCCCGCATCTACGCCGACGCAACCCGTCAGAAGGCACTGCCCGGTATGGTCGAGGAGGGGCAGCGGCTGGAGCAGGCCATCGCCGGGTGTGATCGGGAGGTTGGAACCCTCCTGGGCAAGCTAGCCAAGGAGGTCGTCACCGATGAGGACTTCCGACTTGCCCGGCGCCGGCTGGACGCGGACAGGGCGGCATGGCAGGAGCGCCTGGCCGAGATCGCTCCCCTGATCGCCGACGCGGAGCTATCGGCGCGGGCGGCGGAGGCGGTGGCGGACGCCCTCTCCGGCGTGAGCATCCAGGACCTAGACCTCCAGCAGCGGCGCTGGCTGCTGGCGCAGATCGACTTCGTGATGGTGCTGGCATGCGAGGACTGGCGCGCCAAGAGCGCCTGCCGGAAGTACGCGGTCCACATCAAGTGGGCCGGACAGGCGCTCTTGGGCGAATCCGCTACTCGGGATTATGTAGGCAGCTCGAAGGCCTTGGCGATATAGACGGCCATCTGGTCCCGGGTGACTTGTATCTCCGGGTGGTAGAGCCCGTCGTCGTAGCCTCTCACAACCTGATTGTCAACACATTCTTGCACTGCGGTGCCGGCCCAGAAGCCTGCCGGGACGTCGGGGAAAAGCTCAGGCGCGGTTGTCATGTCATCGCCGATCTTCACCCAGCCGCGGGCGCGGGCGACGAAGACCGCCATCTGCCCGCGGTCAACCGCGTTGGCCGGCGCGTACAGCCCCCCTCCGTATCCTGTCACTACCTCCTCGGCGTACGCGTACTCGATATGGCGGTAGGCCCAGTGGTCCTTACCGACATCCGTGAAGGTCGGCACGGGATAGGCCGAGACGGCGGGAACGTTGTCGTCGCCGCCGGCAAGAGCCCGGGCGATGTAGACGGCCATCTGGTCGCGGGTGACGCCCCAGGTGGGCTGGTAGAGGTAGAGGTTGCTGCCGGGGTGGTAGGGATCGGGGATAGGGTAGCCCTGTACGATCTCGCCTGCCGAGCAGGCCTCGGTTTCATCGAAAGCCCAATAGGTCGGGGGGACATCCGCGAACGAGGGAAGCTGATCACCGATGAACACCTCATCTATCACCCCTGCGAAGCACCGCGGGCTCGTGTCGGTCCCGATGTCGGCAGTCCTGCCGATGGTCGTATTGAGGCTGTTCGTCACTGGCGCCAAGCCGACCGGCCATGAGGAGGGCGACAGGCTGTCCACGTACAGCTTGATCGTCTCCCCGTCGTAGACGCCGGCGACCCGGTACCATTGGCCGAGCACAAGTGGCGTCATGGAGGTCACCGCGTACTCGGTGCCACAGTCTCCGCTGCCGAAGGACATGCGGAAGCACGGCTTCAGGTCCTCCCGCAGCATGAGTTCGTAATTCCCGCCGCATCCGCCCTTCCACTTGCTGACGATCGCCTGCTGCTGCCCGGAAATGCCAGCGGGCTTCACCCATGCGCGGACCAGCACCGTGTCGGACAGGTCTATGTCCTCCGTCTCGACACGATCGTCTGCGCCGTCGAAAAGGAGGGCGAAGCCGTCGGCGCTGTTCTTGGCATCATCCTCGGTCCACGAAGGGCCCGATCCCAGCGGCAGCAGGCTGCCGTCGTTGCCGCTGCCAGACGAGTCCCCAGCGGTCGTGCCGGTACCCTCATCGAAGTGCCAGATGGCGGCCCAGCGCACCGGCATGATGAAGATTGGCTGACTGCGCTTGTTATTGGTCTCGTCAAGCTCGGTAACCACGCCAGCCGCGTCTGCGATGGCGCCGATGTAGTAGGCGCCTGAGGCAAGACCGGAGGGAATGTCGAGGGACGCGCCTTTCTGCTGCAAACCATCGGCCGCAATCGGCTGATGTGTCACATCCGTCTGCGCGATGACATCGGTCAGCGCCGCGTCGCGGGCAAGGACGACGCGGGTGGTGGAGGCAGCGGCCAAGGCTGTGCCGGTGTTGGCGGTGGTCTCGGTGACAGCGACGGTCTGCCCCGGGATAGCACTCCCCGGGGCCGTCAGCGCCGAGACGACCAGATCCGGCGCGCCGCCGACGATGATCAGCCGGTTGGCCTTGTTGTTGGTCTCGTCGCCCTCGCGGATCGCGCCGGGTTGGTCGGCAATCGCACCGACGTAGTAGAAGCCTGAGGCGAGATCGGCCGGGATGGCGAGCAGACCATCCTTCTGCTCAGAAGCACCTTCGTCGAGCGCAGCGTGAGCAAGATCGGCAGCTACGACCTGGTCGGTGAGGGCAGCGTCGCGGGCAAGACAGATGCGGGTGGTGGAGGCGACGGCGGCGTCCGTGCCCTGGTTCTTCGTAGTCTCGCTAACGGACAACTCCTCCCCCTGAAGCACCAGATCGGGAGCGCTCAGCGCCGACACGACCAGGTCCGGCAGACCTCCCACGTAGATCGCCTGGCTTCGCTTGTTGTTGTTCTCATCTGTCTCGGTGATCGCGCCGCCAGCGTCTGCGATGGCCCCCACGTAGTAGTCGCCCGTTAGCAGGCCGGCAGGCACGGTGATGAACCCGCTCTTCTCCTCAGAGGCGCCGGCGGCAATGCCGGCATGAGAGAGGTCGCTCTGGGCAACCACGTCAGTGAGGGCGGCGTCGCGCGCCAGACAGATCCGGGTGACGGAGGCCGCGCAGGCGCCCGTCCCCTGGTTCTTCGTAGTCTCGGTGACCGCCAGGTCCTGCCCCTGTAGGATGCTTCCCGGGGCAGTCACCGCCGTCACCAACAGGTCAATTGTGCCGCCGATATAGATCGTCGTACTTAGCGTGTTGTTGTCCTCGTCGCTCTCCTCCACTACGCCGTTCGCGTCCGCGATCGCACCCACGTAGTAGGTGCCGCTTGGCAGGTCGGCGGGGACGGGGACCGGGCCGCTCTTCGTGCCTGAGGCGTCCGGCGCCAGGGCGGTATGAGCCAGGTCCTTGGAGGAGACGATATCGGTCAGGGCCGCGTCCGTGGCCAGGCAGAGACGCGTGGTGGAGGCGCCGGCCGCCTCCACACCCTGGTTCTCCGTTGTTTCGGACACCAGGATCGCCTGGCCCTGGAGTCCGGTGGCGGGCGCGTCCACAGCCGTCACCACCAGGTCCGGCCCCGCGCCGATGACGATCTGCTGGCTGCGAGCGTTGTTGGTTTCGTTGCTCTCGGCCACCACGCCGTTGATGTCAGCGATCGCCCCAACATAGTAGGCGCCGGGGGAGAGATCGGCGGGCACCGAGAGCGGACCGCCCTTCACCTCGGACGCACCGGCCGCCAGCGCGGCGTGAGATAGGTTCCTCGTCACGACTCGGTCGCTGAGTGCCTCGTCACGCGCGATGCAGATAAGGGTAGTAGAGGTCCCGGAGGCGGCGTCCCCCTGGTTCAGCGTCGTCTCCTGAACCACGACGGTTGTCCCCGGATCGGCCGTGGCGGGCGCCGTCAGCGCCGAGACCACGAGATCGGGCGCCGCCGCCATCGCGACGACAGACCCGCCAGAAACGAACCACACAGCGAGCATCGCTGCACACAACAGGTACGACAACACGACCCGTCGCATTGGCTCAAACCTCCTCGCAGCACCGGAGCGGGCAAGCATCCGGCAAGCTGCGTGCGCGTCAGTATCCGCTGCCGCCGGTCTCTGCGGAAGGCGCATCGTCATCCCCCGCGGGGCGAGCGCCGCCAGTTCTGACTCGCAGCATCACCAGCGGGACTACAGCCCTAGGAACTCCATCGCGCCCCGTCTGAACCAGACCGGTATACAGCCATTACCACCCCGCAGCCGCTTCTCCTGCTGCCGAGGGGCCAGTCGCTAGGGCGGCCCCCTGGGCCCGGCAAGAGGTGGAACGATCCGTCGTGGGGCAGGCGTCAGAGCCGCATGCCTCCGGGCTCAGCGGTGATCGCTTGGCAGACCGAGGCGTCGCCTCAGTGAGAGCGCGGCCGGGGCGGCGAGGAAGCTACGCTCCTCGCCCTCCCCATGACCCCCGCGGAGCCCCGCCAGAAGCGCGCCGGGGCTACCATCATCCGGGGGCGCGGCAGCCGAGTGGCCGCGGCCGGTCAGGCCAGATACTGCTGGATCGCCACTGATGCTCGGCGACCCGCGCCCATCGCCTCGATCACCGTCGCCGAGCCGGTGACAACGTCCCCGCCCGCGTAGACTCCAGGGATGCTCGTCAGGCCTGTCGGAGGATCAGTGACAATGTAGCCGTGGTCGTTCACGCTGAGACCGGGAGTGGTCTGCTGGATCAGCGGATTGGCCGAGCTGCCGATCGCGATCACCACTGTTTCGGCCTGCACCGTGAACTCGGAGCCTTGCTTCGGCACCGGCCGGCGCCGCCCCGATGCATCCGGCTCGCCCAGCTCCATCCGCAGACACTCCAGGCCGGAAACGCAGAAGTCGCTGCCCTGGAAGAGTCGGACCGGGTTCGTCAGCATCTCGAACCGAATGCCCTCGTCTTCGGCGTGCACGACCTCTTCTGCGCGGGCCGGCATCTCGATGCGCGAGCGCCGGTAGACGATCGTCACCTCCTTCGCTCCCAGGCGAAGGGCCACCCGCGCCGAGTCCATTGCGACATTCCCGCCGCCGACCACGGCGACGCGCTCACCCACGGTGATGGGCGTATCTACCTCGCCGAACCGATAGGCCTGCATCAGGTTCACCCGGGTGAGGAACTCGTTCGCCGAGTAGACGCCGTTGAGGTTCTCACCCGGAATGCCGAGGAAATGGGGAGTGCCGGCACCAGTGCCGACGAAGACAGCCCGATAGCCTGACTCAAGCAGCGACGGCACAGTGAAGAGCCGGCCGATCACTGCGTTGGGCCTGATCTCCACCCCAAGTGTTCGCAGGTATCCCAGCTCCGCGTCGAGCACGTCCTTGGGGAGGCGGAAATTCGGGATGCCGTACCGCAGCACCCCGCCGGCGTCGTGCAGCGCCTCGAAGACCGTGACGCGGTAGCCTGCCTGCGCAAGGTCGCCCGCGGCCGTGAGGCCCGCCGGCCCGGATCCGACGATGGCGATCTTGGGCCCGTCGGGCGTCGCCGAGGTGGCGTTCCCGCGCCCCAACGCGTAATCCCCTAGGAACCGCTCGACATAGCCGATGGCAACCGGCTCGCCCTTCTTGCCCAGCACGCAGTCACCCTCGCACTGGTTCTCCTGTGGGCAGACGCGGCCGCACATGGCGGGGAGGCTGTTCCGAGCCCGCACCAGCGCCGCGGCATCTTCGAGCCGCTGCTCCTTCACCAGCGACAGGAAGCCCGGAATGTCAACCGCCACCGGGCAGCGCTCCACGCACTTGGGCTTCTTACAGCCCAGGCAGCGCGAGGCCTCGGCAACGGCCATCTCCTCGGTCAGGCCGAGCGCCACTTCCGTGAAGTTCGCGGCTCGATCCGAGGCCGCTTGCTCAGGCATCCGCTGGCGCGGCAGGCGCTGCTTTGAGCCTGCAGGCATGTGCGAACTCCTCCTTCGATCGTTGCTCCAGCGGGATGAACCGCTTCTGTCGTTGTGCCAGCTCCCTGAAGTCCACCTGATGGCCGTCGAACACCGGTCCATCAACGCAGGCGAACCTCGTCTTGCCTCCCACTGTCACTCGGCATCCGCCGCACATTCCGGTACCGTCCACCATGATCGGATTGAGGCTAACCAACGTCTTGACCGCGTAGGGCCTGCTGGTCTCCGCCACCGCAGCCATCATCGGGATAGGCCCGACCGCGACGACAAGATCGGGGCGCGAGGCGTCATCTTTGAGCATGTCGCCGAGCTCGTCTGAGACGAAACCCTTTCGGCCCCGCGAGCCATCGTCGGTCGTGATGCGCACTTCGTCACTGATGGCGCTCATCTCATCGAGCAGCACCAGCAGTTCCGCCGTGCGCGCGCCGATGATGCTCACCACCCGGTTGCCGGCCTTCTTCAACGCTCGCGCCTTGGGATAGAGCGCGGGGACACCGACGCCTCCGCCCACGCAAGCGACCGTCCCGATGCGCTCGATCTCCATATGGTGTCCGAGGGGCCCGGCAACATCGCGTATGGCATCGCCCGCCCGCAACTGGCTGAGGCGCTGCGTGGTCTTGCCCACCGCCAGGAAGATGATCGTCACCGTGCCGGCCGCGGCATCGGAATCGGCGATGGTGAGCGGGATCCGCTCGCCGCGCTCGTCAACCCTGAGCATCAGGAACTGCCCCGGCAGCGCTGCCCGCGCCAAGTCCGGCGCCTCGATATCCAGTCGGGTAAGATCAGGCCCCAGCACCTGCGTTGCACGAACCGTAAACACCTAGCGCTCTCCTCCCGTTCCGCTTTCCCGCCATCGCCTTGCCGAGGGCGGGCACGGCCCATACCCATACAGTAAGTATTCTTACCCGCACCGGCCGCTGTTACCTAGGGCGACGGGGAACCCTCGGCCTGCCCTGGCACCCAAGCCCCCCCTGCCGCAGCGCCTGCCCTACACCCGCCACCGCTCCCTGGCAACGTAGTGGGTGTGCAGCAGCTCATGTGACTTATGGCTCAACGGCTTGCCCAGGAACTCCGCGTACAACTGCTGCACCGACTGGTTCTCGTGCGACTTCCGGATCGGCAGTTGGCGATCCGCCAGGTAGATGGCCTCCGCCCGCTTCTGCCGAATCTCGGGGCTGGTCGGCACCGGCTGCCCGCCCCCTCCCAGGCACCCGCCAGGGCAGCACATGATCTCGATGAAGTGGTAGCTTGCTTCGCCGGATCGCACCTGGTCGAGCAGCTTCCTCGCGTTTCCCAGCCCATGGGCGACCGCGACATTCAGCGCGATGCCGTCGAGCGGAATGGTCACTCCCTTGATCCCGTCCATGCCGCGCACGTCCATGAAGTCTACTCGGTCCAGCGTCTTGCCGGTCACGACCTCATAGGCGGTTCGCAGGGCCGCCTCCATCACCCCGCCGGTAGCGCCGAAGATCACCGCCGCGCCGGTCGAGGCGCCAAGTGGATCATCATAGTCGCCCTTTGGCAGATTGGGCAAGTCTATCCCGGCCTGACGCATCATCTTCCCGAGCTCGCGCGTGGTGAGGACGTAGTCAACATCCTGGTAGCCCGACGACCTCATCTCCGGCCGCGAGGCCTCGAACTTCTTCGCGGTGCAGGGCATGACCGAAACGACCACCATGTTCGCCGGGTCTACTCCCGCCTTCTCGGCGAAGTAGGTCTTGGCGACCGCGCCGAACATCTGCTGCGGCGACTTGCAGGTTGACACATTCGGCATCATCTCGGGGTAGAAGAACTCCATGAACCTGATCCACCCCGGGCTGCACGAGGTGATGAGCGGCAGCGGCCCGCCTTCGTTGAGCCGCTTGATCAGCTCGTGACCTTCTTCCATGATGGTGAGGTCAGCGGTGAAGTCGGTGTCGAAGACCCGGTCGAACCCGAGCCGCCGCAGCCCGGATACCATCTCCTCTGTCACCAGGCTGCCCGCCGGCATGTCGAACTCCTCGCCGATGGCCGCCCGCACCGCTGGCGCTGTCTGTACCACGACGAACTTCGCCGGGTCCTTGAGCGCTAGCCACACCTGCTCGGTCGCGTCGTACTCGGTGAGCGCGCCCGTCGGACAGCGGTCAATGCACTGGCCGCAGTAGACGCACACCGCCTCCGCCAGCTCCATCCCGAAGGCAGGGCCGATCTTGCTCTTCCATCCGCGCTCCAGCACGTTGATCGCGCCCACGCCCTGAATCTCCTGGCATACTCCCACGCACCGCCGGCAGAGGATGCACTTCTCCGGATCGCGCACGATCACGTTGCTGGAGTCGTCGGCCTGGAATTTGTTCCGCTCGCCGGCGTACCGCCGGTCGGTGATCCCCGTTCGCTCGGCGAGCTCCTGGAGCTCACAGCTCCGGTTACGCACACAGGCGAGGCAGTCATCCGGGTGGTTCGAGAGGAGGAGCTGGATGGTTGTTCGCCGCGCCTCGCGCACCGCGAAGCTGTCGGTGTCCACCACCAATCCATTGCTGGCAGGGAAGACGCAGGCTGGCTGGAGGACAGGCTGCCCCTTGACCTCGACCAGACAGACTCTGCACACGCCGGCCGGCTTTAGGTCGGGGTGATGGCACAGCGTCGGGATGTAGATGCCGGTCTGCTCGGCCGCCTCCAGAATCGTTGACCCGGCCGGCGCGGTGACCTCCCGGCCGTTGATGGTGAGCGTGATCGTCGCCACTAGATCTCTCCTTAGTGAGGGGGTAGGGTCCAGGGTCTAGGGTTCAGGGACGGCCGCTTCACCCGCCAGACCCTAGACCCTAACCCCTGGCCCCTGCCGTTACGCCTTCGGTCCCTGCGCGTCGCCGACGAAGAGCACGAACTCGCCAACGACCTTACCGGCGATGAGGTGGTCCGCGACGATCTGTCGCGCTCTCTCCGGGGTGACGTCACCGTAAGTCACAGCGGGTTCGCCCGGACGCATCACATCCATCGTCGGCTCGCGGTCGCACAACCCCTTGCAGCCGCTCTGGGTGATGGTGATGTCCCTGAGTCCCCGCTTGTCCAGCTCATCAATGAGCGCGGTGACCACCTCTCTCGCCCCGGCCGCGATCCCGCAGGTGCCCATTGCCACTACCACCTTCGCCCCGCCGGCGCTCTCTCGGGCCGCGATACTGGCCTTGACGTCCTCCCTCATCTTCTCCAGGTCTCGAACGCTCTTCAGCATGGCTGTCGCTCCCTTTCCAGACCCCCGCTGCGCTAGGACGACCGGTGGCAGTGCAAGCAACGGCTTGCCTCGGCCCGCGCAGCCGCCTCATCGAAGCCCGTCTCCACCTCGCCGAAGTCGGCCATGCGCTCCCGCGCTGCACGGCACGGCATCGCCGCGCGCGGCATCTCCTTCACCTCGCCCTCGTCGTCGGCCCCGGCCGTCTCGGCAGGATTCGGCGGCGCGTACCCGACCAGGATCACCGGGTCGAGCAACTCGCCCTTCAGGTACCGGTCAATGGCGATCGCCGCGCGCTCGCCCTGCGCGATCGCCTCGATCACCGTCGCCGGCCCACTCACCGCGTCGCCCGCCGCGAACACCCCGGGCACCGAGGTCGCCAGGCTGTTGCGGTCGGTTGCGATGGTGCCCCGCCGGGTGAGCGTCAGGACGCCGTCGGCATCCTCTGGCAGATCGAGCATCTGGCCGATGGCGGCGATGACGGTGTCGGCATTCACCTTCTCCTGGCTGCCCTCGACCGGCTCCGGCCGGCGCCGGCCCGACGAGTCGAAGTCGCCGAGCGCCATACGGACGCAGTCCAGCGCCTTTGATCTGCCCTGGCTGGCCACGCCCTTCGGGGAAAGGAGAGTCCTCAGTGCGACCCCCTCCTCCTCCGCCCAGGCGATCTCCGCCTTGTGCCCCGGCATCTCGCCGCGCGTGCGGCGGTAGACGATGTTGACCTCTTTCGCCTTCAGCCGCAGGGCGGTTCTCGCCGCATCTATGGCGACATCGCCGCCTCCGACAACAGCCACTCTCCTGCCGGCAATTTCCGCCCCGTTGCCGCCGTTGGCGTCGCGGAGGAAGCTCATGCCGTCCACGACCTCGCCATTGCCCCCGGCGATCTCCAGCGCCATCCCTTTCTGGGCGCCGATCGCCACCAGGATCGCCTCGAAGCCATCCGCGCACAGGCTATCGAGCGTGAAGTCCCTGCCCCATGCCTCGCCGGTGCGAACCTTGACGCCGAGCTTGACGATGTCGGCGATCTCCCGGGCGATGACATCGCGCGGCAACCGGTACTCCGGGATACCCCAGACCAGCATCCCGCCCAGGCGGTCGCTCGCCTCGAAGATGGTGGGCACGTAGCCGCGCTTGCGCAGGTGGTAGGCGGCCGTTAGGCCGGCCGGACCGCCGCCGATGACCGCCACCTTCCGGCCGTTGCTCGGCGCAAGCTCCGGATGCCAGAAGTGCCCGCTTGCCACCGCGTGGTCGGCGGCGAAGCGCTTCAACGACTGCACGGCGATCGGCTCATCAATCTGACCGCGCAGACACTTGCTCTCACACGGGTGAGTGCAGACCCGCCCGCAGATGGCAGGGAACGGGTTGCGCTCACGCACCAGATCAACTGCCTCGGCGAAGCGTCCCTGCTCGATCATCTCGACATAGCCGGGGACATCCACGCCCACCGGACACGTATGCTGGCAGGGCGACCGGAACAGCGCTCGGCACACCGCCGCCGGGCAGCGCTTCTCGTGGATGTGGGCCTCATACTCATGGCGGAAGTGCCTGAGGGTGCTCAGCACGGGGTTCACCGCCGTCTGACCGAGCCCACAGAGGGCCGATGTGCGGATGTTCTCGCATAGCTCGGTCAGCAGTTCGAGGTCCCCCTCCTTCCCCTCGCCCTGGGTGATCCGCGTGATGATCTCCAGCATTCTCCGGGTGCCGATTCGGCAGGGCGGACACTTCCCGCACGACTCGTCCTGAATGAAGTCAAGGAAGAACCGAGCGATGTCCACCATGCAGGTGTTGTCATCCATCACGATCAGGCCGCCGCTGCCCATGATCGCGCCCAGCTCTTTGAGCGACTCGTAGTCCATCGGGACGTTGAGATACTGCACGGGGATGCATCCGCCCGAAGGACCTCCGGTCTGCGCTGCTTTGTAGGCGCGGCCGTCTCGGATCCCGCCGCCGATGTCGTAGATGATCCGGCCTAGCGGAGTCCCCATCGGAATCTCGACCAGGCCGGTGTTGTTGATGTCCCCCGCCAGTGCGAAGACCTTCGTTCCCTTGCTCTTCTCGGTGCCGTATTGGGCGAACCAGTCGCCGCCATTGCGGATGATGGTGGGGATGTTGGCATAGGTCTCGACGTTGTTCACCAGCGTCGGCTTATCCCACAGCCCTTGCTGGGCCGGGAAGGGCGGTCGCGGCCTGGGTTCGCCCCTCCGGCCCTCTATCGAAGCGAGCAGAGCGGTCTCTTCTCCGCACACAAAGGCGCCCGCGCCGAGGCGGATCTCGAGGTCGAAGTTGAAGGCTGTCCCGAGGATGTTGCTGCCGAGCAGCCCCATGCCCCTCGCCTGGTCCAGCGCGATGCCCAACCGCGCCACGGCGAGCGGATACTCGGCGCGCGCGTAGACATACCCCTGGCTCGCTCCCACCGCGTAGGCGGCGATCGCCATCGCCTCGATCACCCGATGCGGATCGCCCTCCAGCACGCTCCGATCCATGAAAGCGCCCGGGTCTCCCTCGTCGGCATTGCACACGACGTACTTCACACCACCCTTGGCGTCGTGTACGAACTGCCATTTCCGTCCGGTGGGGAAGCCAGCGCCTCCCCGTCCCCGCAGACCCGACGTGGTGACCTCCTCGATCACCTGCTCGGGCGTCATCTGGGTAAGCACCTTGGCGAGCGCGGCATATCCGTCCCGCGCGATGTACTCGCCGATCACCGTCGGGTCAATGATCCCGCAGTTCTCCAGCACAACTTTGCGCTGTTCCGCGAAGAACGGGATCTCGCCGATGCCGATGACGCGCTCGCCGGTCTCCGGCCGCTGGTAGAGCAGCCGCTCGACCACCCGACCCTTGAGCAGATGGACCTGAGCGATCTCCCGCGCGTCATCGGGGGTAAGCCGCTGGTAGAACACCCCATCCGGGTAGACCACCGCGATCGGCCCCAGATCGCAGATTCCCATGCACCCGGTCTCGACCAGCTTCACTTCGCGGTCCAGACCGAGCGCGGCTATCTGCTCGGCCAGCGCCTGCCGCACCGTCTCCTCACCCGAGCTGACGCACCCCGCTCCCGCGCACACCAGAACATGGCATCTGTACACCGCTCATCGCTCCTTGGTTAGGGCTTGGGGTCTAGGGTTTGGGGTCTAGGGAACGGCAGTTTCCAGACCCTGGCCGCCAGCCCCCGGCCCCTGCTGCTATCGCCCGCGGTACTTGCCCAATACCTGCGGCGCCTTCGCCGGCGCCACTCGTCGGTATACGTCCTCGTCCACCACCATCACCGGCGAGAGCCCGCAGGCGCCGATGCAGCGCACCGTTTCGAGGCTGAAGTCGCGGTCCTCGGTCGTCCCGCCGACCTCGACCCCCAGCTCTTTCTGCATCGCTTCGACGAGCTTCCGGCCGCCGCGCACATAGCAGGCCGTCCCCAGGCAGACTCGAACGGTGTGCTTTCCACGCGGCACTCGCGTGAAGTAATGGTAGAAGCTCACCACCCCCTCGACCTCGGCCTCCGTCATCCCCAGCACCTGGGCGATACGCGCCTGGACGCGCTGCGGGAGATAGCCGAAGATCCCCTGCGCCTGGTGCAGCACTTGGATCAGGGACGACGAGTCGCTCTCGTGTTTGGCGAGAAGCTCCTCGAGTTGCTGGTACATCTCTTCATCACACTTGCAGACATGCGACTCGCTCATCGTCTTGCTCCTTCGCAATCGCGACACACCCTCACGCGCGGCGCGTCACACCCGGCGTGGAGTGGCTTGCCTCGGTCCCGCTAGTGAGCGATGCGCGGGGGGACCAGAGAGCGAACCTTCTCGAGCAACTGTGGGGCGTGGATGGGCCGGCAGATGAAGTCCTGCACAGGCAGGTACTCATAGGGCCGCCACAGCGCACCCGGATCCTCGGGCGAGGCGCCCGCGGGCAACTCGTCGCTTGCGGAAGTGACAACGAGGACCGGGATGTTGCGGATCTGCACGTCCTCGTCCTTGCGGAGCTCCCACACGAAGTGGAACTCCTCCGCGCAGGAGGGCACCTTCACATCCAGGATGATCCCGTCGGGGCGGGCCGCCTTCACCAATCTCATCGCCTCCTCCGAACTCGCCACCACCATCACCTCGTAGCCCGCCGACTCTAGCGTGCTCCGCGCTCCCTCGGCCACCTCGGCGTCATCCTCGATCACCAGCAGGCTGATCCGCTTGCCGGCCGCGCCGAAGACCGCTAGCACTTCATCCCGGTTGACTGCCGCACCCAGGTAGGGCCTCTCGGCGCAGGCCAGCCGCAGCGCCGCGATCAGCTCCTCCGACGCGTCCTCCGTGCGCAGGAAACCACATGCTCCCGCGCGCAGCGCGTGGATGACGTGCTCTCGATCACAGGTGATGCTCACGCAGATCACGCGCAATGCCCGCTTCCGCGTCCGCGAGCGGCGCAGCTCGGCGATCCCTTCCTCGGTCGCCAGCGACGCGTCCAGCACCACCGCGTCAGGCTGGAGCGCCCGCGCCGCCACCGCCGCTTCCTCGAGGTCGCGCGCCTCCGCCACCACCGCCAGGTCTCCCTCCCGCTCAACGATCTCGCGGAGACTCTGGCGCAGCACCGGGTACTGCCCCACCAACATCACCCGCACCACCGCGGCTGCCTGCGAGCGCTCCATGGGTTCGTGCCCGACCTCTCCTGAGCCGGTCGCGCCCGTCGTTCCTTCCGGCGCTTCCACCAGAAGATACCCATGTTACGGACGCAGTGAGAACTGTGGATAACCACGTTGTGGCGCGCCACAATGCGCGCAGAAGTCATCTCAGAAGTCACGTGAGTGCTTGAGGCAAGCTATCTCCAACCTCCTGACGGAGTCTTGAGATAGCTTCTAGGCCAAAGCGAGCGGGCCCCGTCTGGTGACGGGGCCCGCCGAACCGCGCTCCTGCGTTTCGCTTATCCCAATGCCGCCGCTGCAACGGCGACCCCTACTCCTCCACCCCCACAATCCCGGCCCTCACTGCGTACCTAACCAGGCTGGCCTGGTCTACGAGGTTGAGCTTCCGCATGATGCTCGCCCGGTGGGCCTCGACGGTGCGCACCGCGATCGCCAGCCGCCGGGCGATCTGCTTGTTGGGCTTGCCCTCGGCCACCAGTTGCAGCACCTCCCGCTCCCGCGGGGTCAGCGGCTCGTAGACCTTTGGCGCCTTCGCGGCGAGGGCCTGGGCCCGGCGGAGATGCTCCTGCACCAGTCCCCGGTCCACGCTGGGGGTGAGGAACGGATTGCTCGGCGAGCCGGCAAGCAGCGCACCCACCAGCTCCGCGTCGGCGTCCTGCTTGCGGACATAGCCCGATGCGCCCGCCTGAATCGCGTGCACGATGTGCTCCACATCGGCGTACATGCTCAGGATGATGACGCGGGGGGGGTCCGGCCGCGCCGTGATCTTCCGTGTCGCCTCAATGCCGTTCAGCCCCGGCATGGCGATATCCATCACCACCGCGTCGGGCCGCAGTTCCTGCGCGAGCTGCACCGCGTCTCGACCATCCGAGACCTCCCCCACCACCTCGAACGCGGGATCCGCCTCCAATATCGCGCGCAGCCCCTGGCGCACGATCGTGTGGTCGTCCGCTAGCAGCACCCGCAACCTGGCCATCTCACGCCTTCCCCTGCGTCGAGAGCGGCACTGCCACCAGGATGGCGGTCCCCTCACCGGGGCGCGACTCGATGCGGAAGGCCCCCCCGAGGTCCTCCGCCCGGCGCTCCATGCTCAGAATACCGATACCTCGCAGCGAACCGTTAGGCTCGGCGATGGCGGCAGCGTCGAACCCGCGGCCGTTGTCCTGTACGACGAGGGCGATCTCATCTCGGGTGTGCTGGAGCTTGAGCGAACAGCGGCTCGCCTCGGCGTGCTTGGAGATATTCGTGAGCGCCTCCTGAGAGATGCGGTAGAGCGCGGTCTCAACCTCGAACGGCAGGCGAGACTTCAGCCCGTCGGCGGAGACGCTGACTGCTATCTTGAACCTCTGCTCAAACGCCCGGCAGTATGACTCCAGCGCC
>Ga0315275_10000271_pt1 | contig 42555 bp, 40 predicted proteins | sample YL17G03_0_MG_FD_205557 | JGI IMG/M metagenome (GOLD analysis project Ga0315275, IMG submission 205557) | Sediment microbial communities from Yellowstone Lake, YNP, Wyoming, USA - YL17G03_0 | ecosystem: Environmental > Aquatic > Freshwater > Lake > Sediment | place: USA: Wyoming | collected... | reverse complement strand
AGGCGTGGGGCGGCGTCTCCCTAGCCCTCGTGTCGAGCTTCAACAGGGCCTTCGCCGAGCTGGGCATAGCCATGATGCTCGGCGCCAACATCAGGGGCATAACGAGGGTTCTCACCACGGCCATATCACTGGAGACCGCGAAGGGTGAACTCGGCCTCAGCTTCGCCCTCAGCTTCATACTGTTCGCCGTCGTACTGTCACTGAACTTCGTCGTCGGCTACGTCGGGAGGAGTCGCTGGTTTGGAGATCTACAGGCTCGAAGCGGTTGGTAGGCGCTACGGCGCGAAGGAGGCGCTGAGCGGCATCGACCTCGAAGTCGAGGACGGCTCCATCCTGGGCATTATCGGCCAGAGCGGCGCCGGGAAGACCACGCTCCTCAAGATACTCGCGGGTCTCGAACCCCCCTCGGCGGGGAGGCTCCTATACAGGGGGGAGGTGGTCGACGCGCATGGGGCGGCGGCGCTCAGGAGGGAGGCGACGATGATATTCCAATCCCCCCTCTTCCTGAGGGGGGACGTCTCCTCCAACGTCGCCTACGGTCTCAGGCTCAGGGGTGTCCCCGAGGCGGAGATCAATGCGAGGGTAAGAGACACGCTCGAACGCGTCAGGCTCCCAGGCTTCGAGCCGAGGGACGCCCAGAAGCTCTCGGGGGGCGAGCAGCAGAGGGTGGCGCTCGCACGCGCCCTCGTCTTGGACCCGAAGGTGCTGCTCCTCGACGAACCGACGTCGAACCTCGACCCCGCGAATGCTTCGATAATATCGGATATTATCGCGGAGGAGGCGGGGCGGAGGCTGGTCGTCGTCGCCACTCACGACTATGGGCAGGTGAGGAGGCTGGCGGGGCGGGTCATCCAGCTCGAAGGGGGCAAGATGATCGGGGAGGGGGAGTCGGGTACACTCTTCGCCGACCCCCGCTTTGCCGAGAACATCTTCTCTGGCACCTCGACGATCGTGCAGGGAGTCGCGCAGGTGGACGTTGGCGGTGGGGTCGTCATCCACGCCGCCTTCAACAGGGAGGGCCGGGTAGCCGTCAGGATAAGCCCGGAGGACATCATACTCTCCAAGCAGTTCATAGAGACGAGCGCCCGAAACGAGTACAAGGGCAGGATAGTAGCCGTCGAGGAGCTTGGCCCCATCATCCGGCTGAAGATAGAGGCGGGACGCGTCTTCACGGTGCAGATCACGCAGCGCAGCCTCGTCGAGATGGGGCTAAACGTCGGCTCCGAGGTCTACCTCAGCTTCAAGGCCTCCAGCGTCGAAGCCCTCTAGCCCCCTGGGGGCTACGCTGTTTTTAAACGAGGAAACGGGGATCTACAGTAGTGATGCTATGGCCAAGCTGAAGGGATCAGAGACGGAGAAGAACCTGCTCAAGGCTTTCGCGGGTGAGAGTCAGGCGAGGAACAGGTACACCTACTTCATGAACGCGGCGAAGAAGGAGGGCTTCGAGCAGATCGCCGGCATCTTCCAAGAGACCGCCGACAACGAGAGGGAGCACGCCGAGGTCTTCTTCAAACACTTGGAGGGGGGTGAGGTCGAGATAATGGCTTCCTACCCCGCCGGGAGGATCGGGACGACGGCGGAGAACCTCCTCGCCGCCGCCGAGGGGGAGCACATGGAGTGGGGGACACTATACCCCACCTTCGAGAAGGTGGCCCGGAAGGAGGGCTTAGACAAGGTCGCGGAGAGCTTCAAGGAGATAGCAGAGGTCGAGGAGAGGCATGAGAAGAGGTACAGGAAGCTCCTCGAGAACGTGAAGGCGGGCACCGTCTTCAAGAAGGGCGAGGTCGTGGAGTGGAAGTGCCGGAACTGCGGCTACGTCCACGAGGGAGAGGAGGCTCCGAAGGTCTGCCCGGCGTGCAAGCACCCGCAGGGCTACTACGAGCTACTCGCCGAGAACTACTGACCACTCCTTATTTTACGTCCACGTTGTCGTGGATTCTTTTTATCGTGTTCTCGATGGCCGCCGTGCTGGGTGTGGTTATCTTCACTGCTTGGTTGGGGCACGCCTCGACGCATCGCCCGCAGCCCCTGCACTGGTCGGTGATCCGCGCCTTCCCGTCCTCGATCTCGATGGCGTCGACGAAGCAGACCTTCCGGCACTCACCGCAGCCCACGCATGAGGCGGTGTCGACCGCGACCTCGACGCCCTCCATCTTCGTTATCCTCCCCGCGATGGCGCCGTTGAGGCTGGGGAGCATCTTCCAGAGGCAGCAGCAGGGGCAGCAGTTGCAGACGGTCAGCAGCTTCTCCCCGGGGGCGACGTCGAGCCAGACGGCGTCGAGCTTGTTCCTGCCGATGACGTGTATGAGGCCCGCCTCGTCGGCGTGGCGGATGTGGGCGTGCGCCTCCTCACGCGTGATGGGGTGACCGAGCTTGGGGTCGATCCTCTTCGCCGCCTCCCCCATGAAGAGGCAGCCGAGGTCACGCGGGTAATCCTCGCACCTGTTCGACTCGCGGCAGATGCAGAAGTCCATCGCCCAGTGGAAGCCCGCCTCGTCGATGAACCGGTGGACTATCTCGCTGGGGAGGGGTGTGCTCGTCCCCGGGTCTATGGGCTGGTTTACGGCGACCTCGACGACGGTGTCCTTTGGGAGGTAGACTAGGTCGTCGCCGTCGAAGAGCATCCGACTCATGAGTGCGCCGACGCCGGGGATGCGGGACGCCTTGGCGAGGGTGAACCTGTACTTGAAGTTCTTCTTGAGCAGGTCGATGAACCAAGGGGGACGCGTTTCGTTGGCCTCCGGCTGCTACCCTATCCGCGTCACGACTAGGTAACACTAGCGACGCGGCTAGGCCTCTATCGTCCTCGGGTCCTTCACCTTGAGGTGCGCCCAGATGACTATGGGTATGAGTCCCACGGACATGAGGATGAAGGGGACGGTGGGGTTGTACTCGTAGAGGAGGCCGCCCAGTGTCTGCCCTATGGCGAGTGGGATGAAGAGGAGCATGCCGCCGCCCCACATCGTCCCCCTTATGTCTATGAAGAAGTTGCCGCTACCCACGGCGGAGGTGACCCTGCCTCGGCGGTTCCTGGGCGTGTAGTCGGCTAGGAGGGACTGGAACCCGGGCATGAGGAAGGCGTTGCAGACCGCGACGGCGACGACGAGGATGACGAGGACATTGTAGTCCTTGATGAAGAGGAAGGCTATGGGGAAGATGGGGGTGACCGCCATGAGGGCGACGAGGAGCTTCTTCCTACCGAGCCTGTCCATCATCTTCCCGGCGGGGACGGCGAGGAGCATGTTGACGCCCCCCTGTATGGCGGAGTTGAGGCCCCAGAGCGTCGCGGAGATGCCGATGAAGGTGGTGGCGTAGACGACCCAGAAGGAGGAGGCCATGCCGATGAAGAAGACCTGCATCACCTGCATGACGGCGAGGGCCTTGATCTCGGGGGGCATCCACCTGAGGGTCTCTACGAAGCTCCCGTAGCTGTCCTTGAAGAGCTGGGGGAGGTTCTTGTAGTCGATCTTCACGGCTATTTTGGGGTCGAGGGTCTCCTTGAGTGTGAACCACCTGAGGACCGCGACGAGTATGCCGGCTCCGAATCCCACGATGTAGATGAGGTGCATCGCGGGCTGGATTCCCATCCCGTCGACAAGGTAGCCGCCTATGAAGGGGGAGATGACGCCTAGGGCGCTTGGTATGCTGAGGGCTATGGCGAAGCCCTGTCCCCTCATACCGACGGGCATCGAGTCCGCTTGGAGCACCGTTAGGATCGGTGCGTAGAATAGTACGAGGTTCTGGAGGAAGCTCGCTATGGCGAGGGTCTCCCAGTTGGGGGCGTAGGCGAAGGGGATGAAGCTGAAGGCGTAGAGGAAGGTGGCGACGCTGACGAGCTTCACCCTTCCCTGCTTGTCCGCTATGTAGCCGCCGAGGGGGTATAGGAACAGCCCAGCGAGGGCCGAGGCGCTCTTTACGAGCCCGATGTCGGCTGGAGAGCCCCCGAGCCTCTGGATGTAGAGGGGGAGGTAGGGGGAGGGTATGTTGGTCGTGAACTGCCAGATGCACTGGCATACGACGAGCCATAGCAGGTTACCCCGGAGGATACCTATACCGAACTCGCGCTTCTGCGTGGGGACGCCTTCAGCCAAGCCATCGCTCTTCTACGGGTGATGCAGAAAAGAGCGGGGCAGTTGTATTTCAAGTAAACGTAAGGGATGATTGCCGCTACTCGTTGCTCTTGAGCTTCTGCTCGAGGGTCTTGAGTTCGCCGTGCTCCGCGAATCGTATCTGGGTGTTGAGCCTTATGGGTAGGCCGATCTGGCGGAGAAACATGGCGAGGCCGCCCCCGTCGATCTTCTCCACGATCTTGCCCTGCTTGACCGCGTCGACGAGTGCCTGCTCGACCTGTGGTATGACCTTGGGGAACTGCTCCCTCGCGGTGCGCCAGACCTCCCAGGCGCGGTCACCGAAGATGCCGTCGAGTATCTGGTCGGTGGTGTGCTCCTTTGGCTTCTCCTTCGCCGCTGCCTGTGTGGCTTGTGTCGCCTGCTGGGTTGCCATCCGCCTCTGTATCTCCTGCATCTTCTTCCGCTTGAGGCGCTCCAGCTCGTCGTCTGACATGCCGTAGAGACGGATGGAGGGCCCGCCTTTAACCCTTTAGGCTCCCCGCTGGCTGCGCCGTTAAATAGGCTCAGAGAGAATTTGAGGGAGTAGGTCAGACATGAAGGGGAGCCCGATAGTCGATGTCCACGCCCACGTCACCCCGAGGCGGTTCCAAGAGGCGGTGCTATCCGGCCGCGACTGGCACGGGATGACCTGTGAGGACGGCGAGCTAGATAACCCGAAGAACAGGTGGGCGCCGGAGCGGAGGATCGAGGAGATGGATGAGCTTGGCGTCGACGCCCAGCTAGTCTCGCCCACCGACTGCTTCTACCAGTACGACAAGGCCCCGGGGGTCACAGTCGCCATCGCAGTCGAGTGCAACGACGAGATAGTGGAGATAGTTAGGGCCCACCCCCGGCGCTTCATGGGGCTTGGGACACTGCCGATGCAGGACATCGGGCTCACCGTGGCTGAGATGGAACGGGGAATGCGCCTCGGTCTCAGGGGTTTCATGATAGACGACCACGTCAACGGCAGGACGTACGACGACCCCGGCTTCGAGCCTCTCTGGGAGGCGGCGGAGAGGCACCACGCCTTCCTGCTCATCCACCAGTACGGCCCCACAACGGTCTGGCATAGGACACCCAACTACTTCCTCCCAAACTCGGTGGGGAACCTCGTCGACAGGACCCTCACCTTCGGCTGCCTGGTCTTCGGAGGCGTCATGGACAGGCACCCCCGCCTCAGAGTCTGCCTCGCCCACGCGGGAGGCTACGTCCCCTACGCCGTCGACAGGATGGACAGGGGGTGGGACGCCTTCCCAAAGTATAGAGGGAAAGCCCTGGATCGCCCCAGCACATACCTGAGCCGCTTCCTCTACGACACCACTGCCTTCACAGACAGGAACCTAAGGTTCCTCGTCGACGCTGTTGGGGTGGAGAACGTGATTCTGGGGACGGACTGGCCCGCCCCCATGGCGGTCGAGGACCCCGTGCGGAAGATCAGGGAGTCCAAGGTTCTCACCGACTCCGAGCGCGAGGCGATCCTGCGAGGTAACGTTGCGAGGGTCCTAGGGAAAGCGGCTTAGCGTCAGGTGAGTTCTAGTTCGTATTTCTCCTCGGTGAGATCTCTACCCCAGATGTGGTGGGTCTTCTCCTCGGTCTTCTGGAAGCCCCAGCGCCTGTAGAGGGCGATGGCGGTCTCAAGCTCGCTGAAGGTCCAGAGGATTATCCGCCTGTACCCGGCTCTGCGGCTATATTCGACTGCCTCCTCCATGAGGCGTTTGCCGAGTCCCTTGCCCCGGGTCTCTGGGGTGAGTAGGAACCACCTGAGCTGCGCCACACCCTCGCCGCTGCGTACGATGGCTATGCACCCGGCGACCTTCCCCTCAGCTTCGACGACCCATATCCTCTGCCCCTCCCTGTCCTTGGAGAGGAGGAACTCGGAGAGGGGCCCGGCGACGTATGCCTCGAAGGTGTTGTCGAAGAGGTACTCCTCTGCGTAGAGCATGCCGTGGAGGCGCACGATCTCGCCGAGGTCCCCGGGCACAATCTCGGTGCGGATGATGGGCGCCATACCTGATCGGGGATCAGATGTTTTAATAGAAGATTCCGCCCAGTCTGTTGCTGATCCCCCCTTGCTTTTCGAGGCACTCGCGCTTGTGACGTCCCTCACGAATGCCTTGGGGGTGACGCTGATCGCGAGGGGGATGAAGGGCTCGAAGCCTATAGCCGCCGCTTTCTACAGCGTGGCTATCCAAACGGTCATCCTCGTGGCGGTCCTGTTGACGCGGTTGCCTCAGCTCAACTTGGTTGCGGTGGGGTACTTCGCCCTCGGCGGCGTCCTCAGCCTCGGCGTCGCGAGGCTCCTCAACTTCGTCGCCATGAAGGGGCTCGGGGTCGCGAAGACCAGCGCCCTCATCGGGAGCAGCCCAGTCATCACGACACTGCTCTCCATCATCATCCTATCGGAGAGCCCCGACCTCGCAACTATCGCGGGCGCAGCCACCGTCGCCCTAGGAGTCGCCCTCATCAGCGGGGCCTCGGGTTTCAAGATCGAGAAAGCGTTACTCGTCGGGCTCGCCTCAGCCCTCGCCTACTCCCTGAGCAACATCGCGAGCAAGTCGGGGGTCCAGCTCCAGCCCGACCCCTTCCTAAGCGCCACCACGGGCGCCGTCGCCGGCCTCGCATTCATCTCCGTCTACCTCGCCGCCACGGGACAGACGCGGGACCTCGGCATAAGCCGCGCGAGCCTAGCCTGCTTCGCCGCCACAGGCGTCCTCAGCAGCGTAGGCTGGCTCACCATGATGAAGGCGCTCGAAACCGGCTCCGTCTCCGTCGTCACCACCATCGTCTACAGCTACCCGCTCTTCGCCCTCATCACGACGCGCCTCCTTATGAGGGAGGAGAAACTCACCACTCGCACCATCATAGGTTCGACCCTCATCGTGTTAGGAGTAGCCATAGTAACCCTGCTCTAAGGAAGCTGCTAAACAAGGAAAACGGAAAAATTTTTTTCCCGTTATCTATGGTAGCGACAGTTACGCCTTCTCCGGCTTGATCCTACCGAGTCTCAGGGCGTTCAGAATCACGGCCAAGCTCAACCCCATGTCGCCCACCGCGACTGCCATCCAGAGCGTCACGAAGCCGAGAATCGCAAGCAGCGCGACGCCGAACTTCACCACAATGCTGAGGGTGATGTTCTCCCTGATGCGGCGCATAGTGGCGCGGCTCAGGTCTATGGCGTAGGGGACCCTGTCGAGCCTGTCCTGTATGAGGGCGATGTCCGCCGTCTCCAGCGCCACGTCGCTCCCCATCGCCACGCCGACGTCCGCCCTCGCCAGCGCGGGCGCGTGCATTATCTTTTAATCGTAGGTTGACTATGCGAGTAATAATGTCCAAGAAAAGCGGTTACATCACCGTGGGTAAAGATACTCAACGCAAGGATGGCGTCGCTAAGGTAACAGGCTCTGAAATGTTCGCCTCGGATCTCAGCCTCCCCGGGATGATTCACATGAGGTTGCTTAAGTCGAGTTTCCCTCACGCCAAGGTGCTTAAAATTAACACTGAGGAGGCGGAGAAGCTTGGAGCCTACATTCTCACGCCCGACGAGGTCCCTGACGTAAAGTTCTGCCCTCGCTTAGTAAGCACGCCAGAGGCAACCTACAAAGACTGGCGTGTCCTCGCTAAGAAGCCGCTGTACGTCGGCGAACCCATAGCGGCTGTTGCCGCTGACACTGAGGAGGAAGCCCAGCTCGCCCTTGAAGCCCTAAAGGTCGACTATGAACAACTTCCCGCCTACTTTGATGCGGAGTCGAGTAAAATCGGCGCAACCCAGCTCCATGAGGCCATCGAGCTCAAGGGAACAATCATCAACCCTGAGCGAAACATCGCGTGTACCCTTGATCTTCAGGAAGGGGACGTAGATGCCGCGTGGAAGGAGTGTGACGAGGTTGTCGAGCGTACATATCGAACAAACCGTAGGTACCACGTTCAGCTTGAAACCAAGTCGGTGCTTGTCAAACCCGAGATCGATGGCGGAATCAGCGTCTGGAGCACCACGCAGTCAATACACAATACGAGGCTCCTACTTCACGAGGTATTCGGCTTGCCGATGGGAAAGATCCGTGTCTACAAGGTTCCCCTCGGGGGCAGCTTCGGGTCAAGCATCCAAGTTAACACCATTGTCCCAATAGCCGTCGCGATGGCGCTTAAAACCCGGAAGCCTGTCAAACTCACCATGACCCGGGAAGAGGATATTCGTGACCACGTCAGCTACAACATGATATTCAAGATTAAGCTTGGTGCAAAGAAAGATGGCACCCTAGTCGTGGGCAACCTCGACGCAGTCCTTGACCTCGGATCCCATCAGATTCAGGCGTACGCCCTGCTGGGTTGTATGGTAGGATGGTGGGTCAGTCTTTACAGGCTTAAGGCAATGAGCTACAAGGGCGTCGCAGTCTATACGAATAAGACCCCGAGTTGCGCGTTCCGCGGTTATGGGAACCCCCAAGTCAGTTGGATGGTCGAAACAATCATGGATGAGCTAGCCGAAAAAATCGGTGTTGACCCTCTTGATTTCCGTCTTAAGAACTACATTGGGGAAGGGGAAATATTTTGGGGCCAAGGCCCGACCGTCAAGAGCGTCATCCGGAGCTGCGGTGTTGAGGAGATGCTCAAGAGGGGTGCTAAAATAGTTGACTGGTATAATCGTCCTAAGATTGGTGGCCAGACAGGACGTTATCGTAAGGGACTCGGTATGGGTCGCGGCTTCCATACTAGCAGCGCAGGAGCCCCCATCCCGGGCACTATAGTGGATTTTAGCGGAGCAATAATAAAGCTCAACGAAGACGGCACCGTCGACTACATCACAGCACTTATGGACCATGGCGGAGGCACTTTAGAAGCCCACGCAAAAATAATCGCGGAGGAGCTCTGCCTCCCCCTAGACAACGTGAACGTCATCAGTGCGGACACGAGCACGACCGTTTATGACGTCTGCACTCACGCGAGCCGGGGCATCTATTCGGGGGGAGGCGCCGCACTCAAGGTGGCAAAGCAGGTCAAGGAAAAACTTCGTATCTTTGCTGCCCGAATGCTCGACGCTGAGGCATCTGCCCTTAGCTTCCGCGTGGACCACGATCGCAAGCAGGGGGTCATCTACGCCGATGGAATCAAGGGGCGGGAGGTCACATTCAAGGAGATCGCCTATAACGCACGCCACAAGAACTGGGGCACCATCGCTGCAGTAGATAGCTATCGGCAGCCAGCCTGCCCGCCTCACTTCACCAGCTACTTCATCGAAGTCACGGTAGACACATGGACAGGAAAGGTTACACTGGATAGGGTTGTGGCCGGTGCCGACATGGGCACTGTCATTAATCCGAAGCTTGCTGCGGGTCAGGTCCACGGAGGCTTAGCCCAGGGCTGGAGCATGGCAGTAATGGAGGACATAGGCTACGACCCTAAAACAGGTGACCTGGTCAACAAGGGCAATCTCACGGACTATAAGATCCCATATTCCCGGGACATGCCCGACCTCGAGGACTTTGAGGTCTTCTTTGTGGAGACAATCGAGCCAACGGGACCCTTCGGTGCGAAGGGAATTGGGGAGGGGGCTCTTAATCCCGTCGCAGGCGCAGTAGCAAATGCCATTCAGAACGCCCTCGGCATCCGCTTTTATGAGTTGCCTTTAAGCAAAGAGAGGATACTTGGAGCTATCATGGAGAAGGAGGGTCAATAATGGATATTAATAAGCATAACACGCACATACTCCATAGATTCGAGTATTACACCCCAGTAACAGTCACAGAAGCTGTGAAGTTACTTGAGGAACTCGGCTCCGAGGCTACGATCCTCGCTGGAGGTACCGATCTTATCGTAAAGATGAAGGACGGCTCCGAGAGGCCACGACATGTTATCAACATTAAGCAGATTCCAAGTCTCAGAGGCGTTAATGAGACGCCGGAAGGCCTTTGGATAGGTTCCCTCACCAAGATCAGTGAGCTTGAGAAAAGCAAAGTCATTAAGGAAAAGCTCTCCGTTTTATACGAGGCGGTAAGGGTCATTGGTAGTGTCCAAGTTAGGAACCTCGCTACTGTGGGCGGAAACATATGCAACGCTAGCCCTGCAGCGGACAGCGCAATCGCTTTCCTCGCCTTAGACGCAGTTGCCGAAATCACCGGCCCTAACGGTGAACGAAAGGTTCTATTTGGCGAGTTCTTCACAGGCCCTGGTCGAACCGTCCTTAAAGAGGGGGAGTTACTTACAGGCGTAACTGTACCCAGAGAGTTTTACAATTGGAAGGGACATTGGGCACGTGTCGCCCGCGCCAGTATGGATATCGCCACCATTAGCCTAGCTGCCACCGCTAAGATGGATAGTGATGTGGTGAACGAAATACGCCTAGCTTGGGGTACAGTCGCGCCGACGCCAATGAGGACGAAGGACGTTGAAGACTATCTCTGCGGCAAGAAACTGGAACAAAATATCATTGAGGAGGCGGCGATACTCGCTGCGTCCAGTATAAAGCCTCGCGACAGCGGGCGCAGCAGTGGACCCTACAAACGGAAGGTAGCCAAGGGTTTCATTCGTGAAGCCCTTACAAAGTTCGCGGAGGCATAGGAGAAATAAGAGATGAAGATAACTATAAATGTGAATGGGCAACATCGAAGATTCGATGTAGAACCCCACATCCTGCTTCTCAACCTAATTAGGGATGAAATGAATCTTACTGGTACCAAATATGGGTGTGGGATCGGAGAGTGTGGCGCCTGCACAGTTCTCCTTGACGGAGAAGCCGTCTTAGCATGCATGATGCTCGCTGTAGACGCAGACGGCCACAGAGTTGACACCGTGGAGGGACTAAGCGACGGGAACAAGCTCCACCCTATACAACAGGCGTATCTTGACGAGGGCGCAGTCCAGTGCGGCTTCTGCACCCCTGGCTTCATAATGTCGACGAAGGCCCTTCTAGATAAGAGCCCTAATCCTAACGAAGCTGAGATCCGGGAGTATCTGAATGGAAACATTTGCCGCTGCACCGGCTATGTCAACATTATAAAGGCGGTACAATCAGCTGCAGCTAAAATGAAGGGATAGGTTTGAGGACAGCGGCCGTCGTCCTCGCTGCTGGTAAGAGCAGCAGGATGGGGGCAAATAAACTCCTCCTGGAGGTCGAAGGAAAGACGGTCCTCGACAGACTGCTGGAATCGTTGACGCAAGCCGTTGACGAGGTGGTAGTCGTCATTGGCTATAACACGGAACCCATTACGAAGATAGCGAAGGCTCATAACGTCCTTGTCGCTTACAACCCTGACCACGAGAAGGGGATGACAACCAGTTTCCAAACTGGTCTAAGAGCGGTGAAGGGTGCGGATGCGGTCTTCCTCGTACTTGGCGACCAGATTGGTCTCGCCCCCGAGCTCCTACGCAGGATGGCGGTGGCTATGGAGGATGTCCCCGGCGCGCTCATAGTCAGCCCAGTCCACGGCGGGAAGAGGGGACACCCCGTCCTATTCAGGTCGAGTCTCTTCGGGGAGATCCTAGCTGTGACGGGGACGCTCAAGGAGGTCGTCGACGGGCACGCCGGCGCGCACGTACACGTCGAGGGTGGCGAGTGGAGCACCGTCGACTTCGACACCCCTGCCGACTTCGAGAGCGCCAAGCGCCTCTTCGAGAAATAGCCACAGCACCTTGGTAGGGAATAGATGCTCCTTTTGCATAGATCCGTTGGTGAAAAGAGCCTTTTTCTAGGCTCTTTTGGTCGAGGGCAGCTTTTCCGGGGAGGTCGAGTGTACGCCATTTTCTTTCTTGGGTATAGCTTCTTAGCCGAGCGTGGTGAGGATTAGTCGATGTCAAGGGATGGATTCATCCTCGCCCTCGACGAGGGGACGACTAGCGCCCGTGCCCTGCTCCTGAACCGTGAGGCGGAGGCCCTGTCTCTGGGTCAGTTCAAGGTCAAGCAGTATTACCCTCACCCCGGGTGGGTGGAGCAGGACCCCCGGGACATCTGGGGCGCCCAGCTACGGGCGGCGAGGAAGGCCATCAGGGGCGCGAAGGTGAATCCCTCTGAGATCGCCGCCGTCGGGATCACGAACCAGCGGGAGACAACCATCCTCTGGGACAGGGAGACGGGGGCGCCGGTACACAACGCTGTCGTCTGGCAGTGCAGGCGCACCGCCGACATCGTCGAGGGCCTCAGGCCACACGCCGCCCTCATAAAGGAGAGGACTGGCCTCGTCCCCGACTCCTACTTCAGCGGCCCCAAGATCAGGTGGATACTCGACAACGTCCCCGGTCTCCGGGGGCGGGCAGAGCGGGGCGACGTCCTGTTCGGCACCGTCGACTCCTGGCTAATCTGGAAGCTCACAGGTGGCAGGGTCCACGCCGTCGACTACTCCAACGCCTCCCGGACGATGCTCTTCGACATAAGGAGGCTCCGCTGGGACTCTGAGCTGTTGGAGCTGCTCGGCGTCCCCGAGGCGATGCTGCCCGAGCCCCGCCCGTCGAGCGGCGTCATCGGCTACACGGACGCCGGGCTCCTCGGCGCAAGCATCCCCATAGCGGGAGTCCTCGGGGACCAGCAGGCCGCCCTCTTCGGCCAGACCGCCTTCGAGGCCGGCGCCACGAAGTGCACCTACGGCACGGGCAACTTCATGCTCATGAACACTGGGGCGAAGCCGGCGAGGTCGGATAGGCTCCTCACCACGATCGCGTGGGGCATCGGCGGGGAGACCACCTACGCCCTCGAGGGGAGCGTCTTCGTCACCGGCGCAGCCGTCCAGTGGCTGAGGGACGCAGGTATAGTCAAGACGCCGAGGGACGCGGAGGCACTCGCTAAGAGCCTGCAGGGGAACGATGGCGTCTACTTCGTCCCCGCCCTCACCGGCCTCGGCGCCCCACACTGGGACCAGTACAGCCGCGGCACTATCCTCGGCCTCACCAGAGGCACAGGCAGGGCACACATAGCCCGCGCCACACTCGAGGCCATCGCCTACCTGACTCGGGACGTCTCGGACGCCATGGAGGAAGAGGGCGGGATCAAGCTCCGAGAGCTACGCGTCGACGGAGGCGCGACCCGCAACGACTTCCTCATGCAGTTCCAGGCCGACATACTCGGGAAGCGCGTCGTCCGCCCAGGGAACACGGAGACCACCGCACTAGGCGCCGCCTTCGCCGCCGGCCTCGCAGTCGACTACTGGGCGAACAGGGGCGAACTGGCCAAGATATGGAGGGCGGAGAGGGTCTACGAGCCCACCATGAAACCGGGGGACCGAGAGAGGCTCTACGCGAAGTGGCGCGCCGCCGTCACCCGGTCCCTCGGCTGGGCCAAGGCGGACAACTGACGCCGGCCACCGGAACCAAGTTATATGCCAGAACCATGGACACACTAGGCTGGTAAGTGGAATCCTATGCCAGAGGAAGTAGCCTGGGTAAAGGTCGAGACGCTTCAGAGCTTCATGGTCGACGTCTTCAAGAAGGTGGGCGTCCCCGAGGGCGACGCCGAGACATGCGCCGACGTCCTCATCGCCGCCGACAAGCAGGGGATAGACAGCCATGGCGTCAGCAGGCTCAAGCCCATCTACATCGACCGAATCAGGGCCGGGCAGCAGTCCCCCGTCACCGACTTCGAGGTCGTCAGGGAGGGGCCCACGACCGCCGTCGTCGACGGGCACAATGGCATGGGTATGGTAGTCGGCAAGAAGGCGATGGAGATGGCGATCTCCAAGGCGAAGAAACTCGGCATGGGCATGGTCGCCGCCCGGAACAGCACACACTTCGGCATCGCCGGCTACTACGCACAGATGGCCGTCGACGAGGGACTCATCGGCGTCGTAGGCACAAACGCCCGCCCATCCATCCCACCGACCTTCGGCACAGAGAACATGCTCGGCACAAACCCACTCACCTTCGGCATGCCCAGCGACGAAGCCTTCCCATTCATGCTCGACTGCGCCACAAGCATCATCCAGCGCGGCAAGGTCGAGGTCTACGCCAGAGTCGGGAAGAAGGTCCCCGAGGGCCTCGTCATCGACGCCAACGGCGACTACATGACCGACCCCGACGAGATACTCCTCGACCTCACAAAGGGCAAGGCGGCCCTCCTCCCCATCGGCGGCCTAGAGGAGACCGGCGGCTACAAGGGCTACGGCTACGCCACAGTCGTCGAGATACTCAGCGCCAGCCTCCAAGGTGGCGCCTTCCTCAAGGCCCTAACAGGCACAAACCTCGGCCACTTCTTCATAGCCATAGACGTCAACGCCTTCACCGAGCTAGACGATTTCAAGAAGACCACCGGCGACATACTCCGCGGCCTACGCGCCAGCCGCAAGATGCCCGGCCACGACAAGATCTACACCGCCGGCGAGAAGGAGTACCTAACCTGGCAGGAACGGAAGAAGACAGGAATCCCCCTCAACAAGAGCCTGCAGAAGGAACTCCTCCAACTCAAGGAGGAGTGCGGCCTCAAGAAATACAAGTTCCCCTTCTAAACTCACCCAAGGAACCACTTTCCCAAAGACGCCATCGTCAGAAACGCGGCGGCTAACACGCCCCCGGGGCACACGCGTTGTTACGATCCATAACACCCCCCTCAAATACTACCGACACGGAGAAAACCACCCCAAAAATGACACAAACCCAACAAAACCCACCACCACTCAAAACAAAAACAACACCCCCGATAAACAAGACGCATGATGTTGTTGTTACCACCACGCCGCAAAAACCCACCCCACGCACACGAGGACAACTAATATCAACCACACCACCCCCATCAAGACGATTCCACGATGAACAAGATCCTCGAAGACATCAAAGTCCTAGACTTCACACACGTCTGGTTCGGACCCTACTGCACAATGATGCTCGCCGGACTCGGCGCCGACGTCATCACAGTCGAACCACCATGGGGCAACATCGGCCGCCTCGGCCCCGGAGAACTCTACAAGGGCACAAGCACCAGCTTCATGGCCCTAAACTGCGGCAAGAAGAGCATCACCATCGACGTGAAGAAGCCCGAGGGCATCGCCCTCGTAAAGGAGCTCGTCAAGGAGGCCGACGTCGTCGTCCAGAACTTCACACCCGGCGCCATGGAGCGCCTCGGGCTCGGCTACGACGAACTCAAGAAGATCAAACCCAACATAATCTACGCAGCCCTCAGCGGCTTCGGCCAGTACGGCCCCTACAGCCGATACGGCAGCTACGCCGCCGTCGCCGAGGCGATAAGCGGCCACACCTACGCCACCGGCAAGGGGATCGACATAGACCACAACCCCGTCACCATGGCCGGCGCCCAAGGCGACATCGGCCCAGGCGTCTTCGCCGCCTTCAGCATAGTCGCCGCCATACGCCACCGCGACAAGACAGGCAAGGGCCAGATGATCGACGTCAACCAGGTCGACACCATGGTCAGCTTCAACTCCTGCGAGACAGTCGCCTACGACCTCTTCAAGGAGAGCCCCATCGCCAGGCGCAAGAAGAGGGGCAGACCCCCCAGCGAACTCTGGGGCATAGTCAAGGTCAAGGACGGCTGGGTCCAGATCGCCGGCAGCCGCCCCAAGGCCGTCGAGGAGATGAAGGCCAAGCTCGGCGTCGAGGAGGTCACCCTAGACCTCGTCAAGGAGAAGCTCTCGACGATGACGAGGAAGGAGGCCTTCGAGTGGCTCGTCAGCTTCGACGTACCCTCCGCCCCCATATACGAGGCCTACGAGGGATTCGACGACCCCCACCTCAAGGCGCGCAAGACCTTCATAGAGGTCCCCCACCCCGTCGCCGGCACATACAGGATACCCAAGTTCCCCGCCGAGTTCAGCGAGACCCCCGGCGAGATCAAGACCGGCGCCATAGTCCTCGGCCAGCACACCGAGGAGATACTCAGCAAGGTGCTGAAGAAGACGCCGAAGCAGATAGAGGAACTAGAGCAGAACGGCGTCGTCACGATCTGGAGGCCCTAAGGCCCCATTTTAAAAAAAACTTACCTCATTGGAAAGGACCAGCGAAGCACGTCCTTCACCGACTTGTCCACGTAGTCGCCGCACCTCTGCGCGATGTCCCCCGAGGTTATGACGCCGTAGATGATCCCGCCCTTCACGACGGCGAGGCGCCTGACCCCCTGCTTATGCATCATCTCCGACGCCTTCAGCAGGTCCTCGTCGGGGTCGATGGCGACGAGGGGCGAGTTCATGGCGTCCCTCACCCTGGTCTTGTCGAGGTCCATCCCCTTAGCAACGACCTTGACGACGATGTCCTTCGACGCTATCATCCCGGTCGGCTTCCCCTTCTCCGTGACTATGATGTAGCCGTGCTCCCCGCCGGCGATCATCTTGGACGCCTCGCGGATCGAGGCACCGACGTCGATGGTCATGAAGGTCTTGTCCATGTAGTCCTTAACGTTGTATGACATGTTATCTCCCTCAAGTCAACGCCAGGGAAGGGAGGTTAATACGCGTTTTCACCCGCCTAGTAGCGCGGGGCGCCGACCCTCTTCCCCACGACGCCCATGAAGGCGTCCCCGTGGCTCCCCTCGCCGCCGATGAGGGCGTGGATGGACGCGTACTCCTCCCTCAACTCCTCAACCCCCGGAACCCTTCTCGGGGGCTCGTTGAGGCCGAGCTCGTTCCGGAGCGCGTCGAAGATCGCCGGGTTCGCCAGCGCAGCCCTTCCAATCATGACGCCCCCGACGCCCATGCCGCGGAGCAGCCTCACCTTCTCTGCCGAGTCGATCCCCCCATTCGCTATAACGGGCACACCGCGTGCGGCCTCGACGCACTCCGGATAGACCGAGTAATCATCCTCCTCAACCGACTCCTGAGCCGCGGTCATGGCGTGTACGACGAAGAGGTCCGCGTCGACCCCGCTGAGGCTGTTCAGGTACACCTTCTGCGCCTTCTCGTAGGCGTTCGTCCCCAGACGTATCTTCAGGGAGGCCTTGTAGCCGTGGCCGTGTATGATGGAGACGAGCTTCCCCGTCTTCGCCGCTCTCTTTATCATCGCCGCCCCCTTCCCACGCCTGATGACCTCCGGGCTGGGGCAGCTGAGGTTGAGGTTGAATCCCTCGAAGCCGGGGAACGCCTCGAAGCCCCCGAGGAAGGACTCAAGGTGCTCCTCCTTCCCGGTGAGCAACTGTATCTGCACGGGCGTCGAGTCGCGGACCGCAATCTTCTCCAGCGCCGGCCTGTTCCCCCTGAGGAAGCTCTCGACGTGCGCCATCTCCGTGAAGGTCAAGTCAGCCCCGTGGCGGAAACAGAGAGTCCTGAGGACGCCGTCCGAGTAGCCCTCAAGGGGGGCGAGCATGAAGCGGAACAAACATGAATAGAAGCCGCGGCGGGGGATATATGCGTGACAGCCCTTCATCGGGAGACGAACCTGTTCCCATCGGCGTAGAATCTGATTTCCTCGGGGAGGTCCCGGGTCACGCCGATCCTGTGGCTCGTGCGGCACCCGGCGGCGGGCGGTGCGTCGAGGATATGCACGGGGGCGCCGGAGTCGGTAACCGGGTAGCCGTTCAGCTCCCTCGTGACCCCGAGGGCGATGCTCAGCTTCCCCGGGCCGCTCGTAAGCTCCCTCACATCGCGGACGGGGCGGCGCCTCATCATCGCCTCCACGCCGGCGGTCGGCTCTATGGCCCTGAAGAGGACGCCGCCCACGCCCCCAGGTAGGTGGGCTACGACGTTCAGCATCCAGTACTTGTGGACGTTGTAGACGAAGAGGCGCCCGGGTTCCTCCCACATCGCGGCGTTGTACTCCTTCCTCCCGTGGTAGGCTCGGCTCGCCGGGTCGCCCCCGCCGTGGTACGCCTCCGTCTCAACGACGACGCCCTCAAGCCTCTCACCGCCGAGGACCCTGACGAGCGTCTTCCCCAACAACTCGCGGGCGACCACCTCGGGGCTCCTCGCGTAGAATCCAGCGGGAAGAACCTTCCTCGGAGACACGGATAGACCCACGTCCCGGGGATATTTTAGTTACCCCTTATAGACTGGTGCGGGCCGTATTCTAGATCATACCCCGGAGAATCGTTGAGGCGAAGAACGTGGATTCACCGAGTTGGCCCGGCATCCTCCGCTTGGCGGCGGAGAACATCTACGAGGAGGTATCCAAGGCACGCCTCAGGGGCGCCGGACTGGAGAACCGCGACTACAAGCACCTACTCGACGACGCCGCCCAGCGCGTCCTCGTGGACACCCTCCAAGGGCAGGGCGTCTCGGCCCAACTCATCAGCGAGGAGGGAAACGCCGTCATCGGCGGCGGTGGACCCGTCGTCATCGCGGACCCCGTCGACGGCACCACCAACCTCGCCCGGGGCCTACGCCCGGCCGTGACCTGCCTATCCGTCTCCGAGACGGGCAGCCTCTCAGGTACCATCGCCGCCGTGGTCAAAGACCTCTACACGGGTGAGACGTACGCCGCCGAACGCGGGAAGGGCGCAACCCTCGACGGGCGCCCCATCACCGTCGCCACACCAAGACAGGCGCGGTCAGCCCTCATATCCATCGACATCAGCAAGACCCCAAAACTAGACCGCGCCACACCCATGCTCGACACCTGCAGGTACCTCCGCATGCTCGGCAGCTCCGCCACCGAGCTGTCCCTCATAGCCTCGGGGAACCTCGACGCCCACATCGACATACGCGGCACCTTACGCGCCACAGACGCGGCCGCCGCCCTGACGATCCTCACCGAGGCGGGAGGCACATACGCCGTCAACGGAGTAGTCGGCGGCGACTTCCCCCTGACCAAGGAAGTCGTCATGGAGCTGGTCGCCGCATCAAACGGGCCCCTGCTGGATGAATTACTCAGCCTGACGAAGGCCCCCTCCGGCGCCCCAGCTTAAGGCGTCAAAGCCCACCCACACGACCCGCGAGGGTTCCCAGGGGCATCACTATTAACAGACGCGTGCCGGTCAAGATTTAGGGGTAAATACGAATTAACATAAATAAGGTAAAACTGGGTCGGAAGATAACAGATAATTGAAGCAGACTAGTTAAAAAACGGCGTTTTTCGCCCCGGAACCCATAGGAACTATTTTTAAGCCTCCCGCCCTGCTATCACCCGTTAGAGGTTCGCTCAATGGGTAAGCAGAAGGCGCTGAGCGAAAAGGACCTCCACGCCGTGGTCCTCCTTAGGCATACTGAAGATAGAGTAGGCTGATTTCCACGTGCCCAGCCAGGAAAAGATGGAACGCAAGGCCGATAAGCTGCAGAGGAGACACGAAGAGACAGCCCTGATGCTGAACAAGAATCAGGAAGAATTCAACGTCAGCGACGCCGTATTCGACCGCCCGACCCTGGAGGGCGTCCTCAGGCTCATACAGAAGAAGAAGATAGACAAGATCAAGGGGGCGCTGAAGGCGGGGAAGGAGGCCCACATATACTGGGGCACCGCACCCAACGGCGCAGAGATCGCGATAAAGATCTACTACACGACGACGGCCGAGTTCCGCAAGGGGATGATGAGGTACATCGAGGGGGACCCCCGGTTCAAGCGCATCCGCACCGACCCCAAGGGCCTCGTCTACACGTGGACGCAGAAGGAGTTCAGCAACCTCCAGCTCACTGAGCAGGCGGGCGTCAACGCGCCACGCCCCATAGACTTCCTCAGAAACATCCTCGTAATGACCTTCATCGGGGTCGACGGCGTCCCCGCCCCCCTGCTTAGGGAGCTGCCCCTCGACGACCCGGACGACTTCTACGACAAGCTCACTAACGAGATGAGGACGCTCTACCAGAGGGCGGGCCTCGTCCACGGCGACCTGAGCGAGTACAACGTTATGGTCTGGGAGAAGAAGCCCGTCATCTTCGACGTGAGCCAGGCCATGCTCACAATCCATCCCCTCGCCGACAGCCTCCTCCACCACGACGTGGAGACCATAAACGCGTACTTCGCCAAGCAAGGCGTCGAGGTTTACGATAACAAGGAACTAGAGGAGTGGGTGAAGAGTGGCGAAGCGTAACTATATCAGGATACCTCACGACCGCATCGGCGTCCTAATTGGACCCGATGGCAAGGTGAAGGGCAGGATAGAGAAGACCTTCGAGGTCAACCTCGTAATAGAGAGTGAGTCGGGAAACGTCGAGATCGTCCTCAACCCCGACCAGCCCGATGTCTCCGTTATCTTCACCGTCGCAAACATAGTCAAAGCGATCGGCAGAGGCTTCAGCCCCGACCGCGCCATGATGCTTGGCAATGAGGACTACGACCTCTCCATAGTCGACCTCGAGGAGCACGTGGGGCCCAGTCGCAGCGCCCAAGAGAGGGTGAAGGGCCGCATCATCGGAAAGGAAGGAAGAAGCAGGGTTCTCATCGAGGAGCTGACCGAGACCCAGATGAGCGTCTATGGGAGCACCGTCGCCCTCATAGGCAACATAGAGTCCCTCCCCGCGGCGACGGAGGCAGTCATGATGCTCATCCGTGGCAAGTTCCACAAGACCGTATACAACTACCTCTTCGCCTACCGCCGCCAGCTAAAGAAGGACCGCGGTGAGATCTGGTACGACCAGCCTCCCCCCGTGTCCGAGAGGAAGGAGTGACATGACACAGACACAGGAGACAGAGTACCAGGCAGTCAGCCCGAGCGACTTCTTCTACCGTAACAGAGAGATTGCGGGCTTCAGCAACCCCAGCAGGGCCATCTACGTCGGCGTCAGGGAGATACTGGAGAACAGCCTCGACGCCTGCGAGTCCGCCCAGATACCACCTGAGGTTTACGTGCGCCTCACTGAGCTGAGCAGCAGCAGCGGCGAGAACGGTACCTCGGTCTACCTCCTCAGGATACAGGATAACGGCACAGGCGTCCCCGCCGAGGAGATACCCGCCTGCTTCGCCCAAGTATTCTACGGCTCCAAGTACACCCTCAAGCAGAGCCGCGGCACATTCGGCATGGGCGGCAAGATGACCATCCTATACGGCCAGATCACCACCCACAAGCCCGTCATCGTCACCTCGAGCACCGGGGACGAGATCCACGAGTACGAGATGATGATGGACATCCAGAAGAACCAGCCACAGGTGCTCAGGCACACGACACTCGCAAACGAGAAGGGGTGGCGCGGTACCATTGTCGAGCTCCAGATCGAGGGCGACTACCCACGCATCATGAGCCGCATGATAGAGTACCTCCGCCAAACCGCCATGGTCAACCCCTACGCCGACCTCACATTCATCGACCCCAAGAACAGGCTCTACCGCTTCGAGAGGGGCACCACCCAGATGCCCCCCGTCCCCCAGAGGGTGCAGCCCCACCCCCACGGCATAGACGTCGAGACCCTCCGCAGGATGCTCCTCGTCACAAAGTCCCGGGACATGAAGGGCTTCATGATCGACCACTTCCAGGGCGTCGGACCCAAGACGTCGGAGAAATATCTCGCCTTCGCCGAGATCAAACATGAGACCAAACCCGCTAGCTTAACATCCGACGACATCGTCAAACTCGTCCGAGCCGCGAAGGAGTTTCAAGAGTTCTACCGCCCCGACGCGAGCTGTCTTAGCCCAATCGGCTCCGATCTCTTGGAGACGGGTATCAGGAAGGAGCTCAACCTCACGGACGCCGACTTCATAAAGACCGTCCAGAGACCCCCCGCAACCTATAGTGGCTACCCCTTCATAGTCGAGGCAGCCCTCGTAGCCGGGCCAACCGTCCGCAAGATCGGTCAGGGCATCAACCTATACAGGTTCGCCAACCGTATCCCCCTCCTCTTCGACGAGTCGAGCTGCGTCACCTACAAGGTCATCTCCAAGGACATCAACTGGAGAACCTACAACGTCCAGCAGGATACGCCCCTCGTCGTGGCGATTCACCTCTGCTCCACGAAGATCCCCTACAAGAGCGTCGGCAAGGAGTTCCTCGCCGACCAGATTGAGGTCGAGAAGGAGATCACTAACGCCGTCAGGGAGGTGGCTCGAGATCTCCGCATCTTCATCAGCCGCAGCGTCAAGCTGGAGAAGCAGAAGCACCGCCTCAACATCTTCAGCAAGTACCTCCCTAAGATCGCCGAGTTCGCCATGAAGCTCAGCGACAAGACCGAGATACCCAACTTCCAGAAGCTCCTCGGCGAGATCCTTGTGGTAAACCAGCAGGAGGAGGAAGAGGAGAATGGAAACGGGGAGGAGCGCGAGGTGCTCCCGCCGCCGGAGGAAGAGTTACCTGAAGAGGGGCTAGAGGAGGAGAAGATCGATGGCGAAACGAATTAGCGAAGCTGAGAAGCAGCGAGAGGCTACCGACCAGGGCCTCAAGCAGCTCGGCTCCCTGGTCTACGACCAGATCAACCAGGGTGAGTTCCCTTGGGTGATGATGCAGAGCAGGAGCATAGACAACATCCAGTACGATCCCCACGTCCGCCAGTACATCCTTGGCGACAGGATGATCAAGCGCCACAGCAGGAACATCAAGCACATCCGCCCCTTCACCCAGCTCGTCTGGACCGCTTGGTTCGCGAGGGAGCTCGTCAGGCAGAGGAAGACGAGCACCCTAAGGGAGGCCTACTACTCGGCACGCGGCCAGCGCGACATCGAGTACACCGACCAGCAGGAGTCAGACAACATCATCACCGACCTAGAGGTGGCGCTGAACAAGGCGAGGGAGGACTTCGGCATCTTCCCGGAGGAGAGGAGCGCCATCTTCGGGGATATAACCATCGAGTATACGGTCCCCGGATACGAGGGGCGCCGCACCAACCTCACCGATCACCCAGACGGCATCATGGTCGGCCCCGCCGTGACGAGCAGCGAGTTCATCGAGACCACAGCCAATAAGATCCTCGTCGTTGAGAAGGGCGCAATGTTCACCCGCCTCGTCGAGGAGCAGGCGCACAAGAAGTTCAACGCCATCCTCATCCACACCGCGGGGCAGAGCCCACGCAGCACGAGGAGCATCATCCACCGCCTCAACAAGGACTGGGGGATGCCAGTCTACATTTTCACAGACGGCGACCCCTGGGGCGTCCACATCGCCCAAGTCATCTGCTCAGGAAGCGCAAACGCCGCCCACCTCCGCGGCCTCACGACCCCCGACGCCCAGTGGATCGGCGTCTGGGCCAGCGACATCATCGACTACAAGCTCCCCACGGAGAACCTAACAGAGTTCGACAAGAAGAGACTCACCGAGCTACAGGCCGACCCCAGATACAGCGAAGACCCCTGGAAGGAGCAGATAGAGCTCTTCATAAAGATACAGAAGAAGGCGGAGCTGGAGGCCTTCAGCCGCTACGGCCTCACCTACATCGTGGACAAGTACCTGCCGGAGAAGATCGCGGCGGCGACAGCCTCTTAAATAGACCCACACGGCAATCCTACTAGGGTAACTATGTCCGATAGGTTCCACTTCACCTACACCAGTTTGACGGTGGCCATCTTCGGCGTCATACTTCTCATCATAGGTGGACTGCTCTCCTACTACTCCATCACAGTCGAGTGGGTGGTAGGCCCAAGGATACTGACCCCGATAGGGGTAGTCCTCGCGTTGATGGGCCTCCTCTTGGTCTTCTCGAAGGATGAGTGACATGTCTATCAAGGGCGTCGTGTTGGCCGGTGGTGAGGGGACCCGCTTCAGGCCCCTCACATACTACTTCCAGAAGTGCATGATACCCGTCGGGGAGGAGCAGAAGCCGATCCTCGACTACATCCTCCGCCTATTCAGGTACCACGGCGTGAAGAAGACGGTTCTCCTCGTCGGCTACAAGCACCAGCAGATCGCGAACTACTTCGACCACGGCGAGCGCTTCGGCGTCGAGATGAACTACGTCCTCGACGACCCGAACCTGAAGGGGAGCGCGAACGCTTTGCTCAACGCCTACAGGAAGGGGGCGATCACCGATGATGACACCCTCGTCGTCTATTATGGGGACATCCTTAGCAACCTGGACATCGGCGCCATGGTCAAGCATCACCAGGAGAAAAAAGCCGAAGCGACCCTCGCCCTCGCTCGCCGATACAACATAAGCGTCGGGAAAGCGGAGCTGGACGGGACCCGGATAACGAGCTTCGTCGAGAAGCCCGACTTAATGCAGCCCGTCAGCATCGGCATCCTGACACTGAGTGGCTCAGTCCTCAAGGAGATGGCAAGCCTCCAGCAGCAGGGACAGTTCTATAGCTTCGACCTCATGGGTGACGTGATCAGCTACCTCGTCCAGAAGGGGCGCCGCGTCGAGGCTTACCTCACCGACGCCTTCTGGTACGACGTCGGTAGCATCGAGCGCTACGAGAGGCTGAGCCCTGAGAAACTCAGCGAGGTAATGGGCTTCCTCCTCAAGTAGCACTTACACCCCGTACACCATTTACAGAAGTTTCTTAAACCGAGCCCATACCATCCTTAACCGCCGGTGAAGCTTGATGAAGGCATTAGTTCTCGCGGGTGGCTTCGGCACCCGCCTTAGACCGTTAAGCTGCACGAGACCAAAGATGCTCTTCCCCATAGGGGACCAGCCTCTCATGGATTGGACGCTTAGGAACCTCTCCCAGGGAGGAGTGGACACCGTCGTCCTGGCGGTGAACTACATGGCGGAGGCCCTGGTGCGGTACCTTGGCCCCACAAAGTACGACCTCGGCATCATCTACAGCAGGGAGCAGCGCCCCCTGGGGACGGGCGGCCCCATAAAGAAGGCGAAGGACCTCCTCAACGGAGAGCCCTTCCTCGTCCTGAACGGGGACATCATCTCCGACATCGACATTAGGCGCCTGATCGAGTACCACGGGGCGAAGGGGGGACTCGCGACCGTTGCATTAACCCCCGTCTCCGACCCGAGCAGGTACGGCGCCGTCGAGCTAGACTGGGAGGGCAGGATCACGCGCTTCGTCGAGAAGCCCGAGAAGGGGAAGGAGCCCAGCAACCTGATCAACGCTGGCATCTACGTCCTCGACCCCAAGATATTCGACTACATCCCAGACGGCCGCGCCGCGAGCATCGAGCGCGAGGTCTTCCCCGTCCTCGCCAACGAGCGCAAGCTCTACGGCTTCGAGTTCCACGGCCTCTGGACCGACATGGGCATCCCCGACGACTACCTAAAGGCCAACCAGATAATCCTCAGCAAGTACGATGGCGTCAAGCTCGGGGAGGGAGCCAAGGTCGACCCAACCGCAAAGATTATTGCGCCCTGCTACATCGGCCCCGGCGCAGAGATAGGGGCAGACAGCCTCGTGGGCCCCAACACGACCATCTGCGACCACGTCCTCGTGGGCAAGGGGTGCCGCATCGAGAACAGCATACTCTTCCCCGGAACATCCATCGGGGACTACTCCTCGGTCAAGAACGCCATCCTCGGCGAGAACGCGATACTGGAGCGCTGGGTAAAGGTCGAGTCGGGCAGCCTCATAGGCGACTACTCCGTGATACGGGACGGCGTCACCATAACGGACGGCGTCAGCATCTGTCCCAGTAAGGAAGTCAGCGAGAGCATACTCGAACGCCGCCAGGTGATGTAACCACAGATTGAAGCCGGCTACGGCCATCATTTCTTTAATTTGACCCACCAACCCAAATACCGCGAGACGGTTCCCAATAACAGGAAAACGGTGTGTGATGATGGGTCGGCTCTTCGGTACCAACGGCGTCAGGGGGGTCGCGAACAAGGAGCTCACCTCGGAGCTCGTGACCCGCCTCGCCGCCTCCTGCGGACACGTTTTAGGTAAAAACATAGCGCTGGGCAGGGACGGTAGGGTGACGAGCCCACTCTTCAGGGATGCTGCCGCCTCCGGTTTACAATCCGTGGGCTGCAACGTCCACGACTTCGGCGTCCTGCCGACCCCCGCCCTCCAGTACGCCGTCAAGCACCTCGGTCTAGACGGCGGCCTCATGATCACCGCGAGCCATAATCCTCCAGAGTTTAACGGCGTCAAGGTGATGGCCGCGGATGGCGTCGAGATACCCCGCCGCGTCGAAGACGAGATAGAGGGCGTCTACTTCGCCGGGGGGCCGAAGGCCGTGGAGTGGGACCGCGTAGGGGAGGTGAGGCACAGGGAGGTCCTCGGCCTCTACGTCGACGCAGTCGTCTCCAAGGTCGACGCCTCACTCATCCGTTCAAAGAATCTCAGGGTGGCCATCGACCCCGGGAACGGCGTCGGCACACTCGTCGCCCCCACCGTCGCCCAGCGCCTCGGCTGCCACGTCTACACCGTTAACGCAGAGCTGGACGGGAGGTTCCCCGGGCGCCAGTCCGAGCCGCGCCCCGACAACCTAGGCTCCCTCAAGGAACTCGTAAAGGCGACTGGGGCAGACATCGGCGTGGCCTTCGACGGCGACGCCGACAGGAGCATCTTCCTCGACGAGATGGGGGAGGTCCTCTGGGGAGACAGGAGCTTCGCACTCGTAGCGAGAGACTACATGGGGAAGCACCACGGCGCCAGGGTCGCTACCGCTGTCAGCAGCAGCAACGCCATCGTCGAGGTCGTCGAGGGCGCGGGTGGCTCCATCCACTGGACGAGGGTGGGGAGCGTCGACGTGAGCCGCGCCATGGTGGAGAACGGCATCGACTTCGGTGGAGAGGAGAACGGCGGCGTCATGTACGGCCCACACCACCCCGTCAGGGACGGCTCCATGACCTTGGCACTCATCCTCGGCATCATGGCCGAACGCGGCGAACCCCTCTCAAAGCTAGTCGCCGAGCTACCCACATACGCACAGTCGAAGGACAAGGTACGCTGCCCCAACGAGCTCAAGCAGAGGGTCCTCGAAGCGCTACGCACGAAGGTGGCGGCGCCACGCGTCGACGCGATGGACGGCCTCAAGCTCGTCTTCGCCGACGGCAGCTGGATACTCGTCCGCCCCAGCGGCACCGAGCCCATATTCAGGCTCTACGCCGAGGCCGACACCCAGCCCAAGGTGGAGAAGCTCGTCTCCGAGAACAAGAGACTGATAGAGGAGACCGTGAAGGCGCTCAGTGCCTGAGGCTCCGGGCGAGGTCGAGGAGCGCCGCATGCGGGTCCTTCGCCTTGACGACGCCGCTGGCGACGAGTATCCCCTCGGCGCCCAGCTTCTGAGCCGCCACAACGTCCTCCCCGTTTGTAACCCCCGCGCCGCAGAGCACCCTGATCTTAGTGTTCACGTGCTTAATCGCGGCGACGGCGCCTGAGACGACCTCCGGCTTCGCCTTGGAGACTGATATGCCGCTGCCGATGAGTTCGGGCGGCTCGATGGCTATGGCGTCCGGGGCGAAGGCGGCGATCTGCCTCCCCCTCTCCACGGTATCCACGCAGACGACCGAGGCGAGGTCCGTCTCCCGCGCCCGCTTCACCGTCGCCTTGATGATCTCCAGCGGGAGCTGCCTCTCGCTGTGGTTGATGAGGGTGCCTATGCACCCCGCCTCCGCGACGGACTCTGGGAGGATATGGCCCGTGAACTGCCCCATCCCCACGGGGTCGACGTGCTGCGCGAAGACCGGCGTCTCGCTGTTATCGATGACTATCTTGGAGTCGGCGAGCTGGGGGGCGACGGCTATGCTCGCCCCCGTCTTTATGTGGACCTGCTCCGCGATCTTCGCGAGCCTGACGGCGTTCTCCCCCATCCCCTCCCTGTACGTCTTGAGGTTGACTAGGATGAGGGGGTACTTTACTAGGATTGCCTCCATGCCGATATCGTTGAGTAGAGTCTCCCGGCCCCTTTTGAGCTTTCCCGGCTAGGGGCTGACAATTAGCCGGGGGGACGCCTCGGTGGTGAGGGGGAAGCCCGTGGATTCCAGGGTGTAGTAGTAGACGCCGGGATCACGGGGGGTGAAGTTGAAGACGTAGGTGGAGACCGTGCCGGCCGCGGCGGTCGTCGTCTTAGCGACTGTGGCCACCGGCTCCGTACCCCCTTCTAGGTAGATCCGGCAGGTGACGTTCTGCGTCAGGGAGTGGACCCTCGTCGGGTTGCTGAGTGATATACCCACCGACACGAGTTCACCGACCCGGGCCGTCTTACCCGAGCCGTCCACCGTCTCCCAGCCGGACTTGTCTAGGGTCAGGTTTGGCGCCGAGACCAGGGGGTACTTCGTCGTCTTGAAGGGGAGCATGGACTCGAAGAATAGGACGTTCGCCTTGGCGCGCCCCGTTATGGTGATCTCGACCTCCCCAGCGTGGGCCGCGGCCGCCTCGCCGACGAGCCTCCTGAAGGTCGCCTCGTCGTCGACGGTGAGGGGGATGTTCCTCTTCAGGAAGCTGATGTAGCCGACCTTCTCACGGGGGAACGTGTAGGTCTTGCTGAGGACCGGCTGGCCCTCGACGAGCAGGGTGAGGTCTACGTCTGAGACCTCGGGCTGGTTAACCACTATGGGGCTTAGGGTTATGCTGATTAGCCACTTCCTGACGTAGTCGGGAGTCTGTGTGACCTGTCCCTCGGTGCTTGTGAAGCCTGGGATGGTCACCGCCATGCCCACGTTCAGGGTCGAGTTCCTCCCCTGGATGGCGTCCAGGAGGTAGGCGGCCATCTCCTCCTCTGTGAAGCTGAGGTTGACGGACATCCTGGAGAGTTCGCCGAAGCTGCTGTAGAGGTTCCCTACTTCGCGCCCGGCGAGTATGGCGGTGAATATTATGACGAGCTGGACGAGGCCGATGAGTTCCTCCCTGCTCACGATCTTCTCCTTGTCCCCCATCGATCAACCCTGAGGTGCCGCCCCATATTACACTTCTGAAGAGGCGGGGTGAGAGACTATGCCCGTGAACCGGCCCCCCCACCCATGAACGGAGGTTTAAATAATGGGTACGGGCGTGTTAGAAGGGATCAAAACTCACAGGAAGAACTGAGATCGCTCGGAATCCCTCGGTTGAGCCGAGGCAACGTGTTTTAATAGCCCTAACCGGCTATTCGATCGAAAACTTCGGGGGTAGCCAGCCATGAATGAACTGAAGAACCGCGTACTGATAACGTCGGCGCTCATCTACGCCAACGGACCCGTCCACATTGGCCACCTGGTGGAGAACACCCAGACAGACATCTATGTGAGATTTCTAAAGCTCAACGGTCACGACGCATTCTACTGCGGTGCAGAAGACACGCACGGAACCCCCATAGAGATAGCAGCCGCGAAACAGGGCGTAACCCCAGAGCAGTTCATCGACAGATGGGCGAAGGAGCACGAAGAAGACTACAAGCGGTACCACGTCAACTACGACAGCTACTACACGACGCACAGCCCGGAGAACCAGAGGTACACGGAGCAAATCTTCAAGCGCCTCATGGACGCGGGGCACGTCTACACGAAGGAGATTGAGCTCACCTTCTGCGAGCACTGCGGGCGCTACTTGCCCGACAGGTACGTGAAGGGGACCTGCCCCAAGTGCGGTGCGAAGGACCAGTACGGTGACCAGTGCGAAAAGTGCAGCGCCGCCTACAGCACCACCGACCTCGTCGAGCCCTACTGCAGCATCTGCGGCTCCACGCCCATCCGGAAGCCGAGCCGCCACTACTTCTTCCGCCTCAACGCCTTCAGCGACAAGCTAAGGGCGTGGCTAGTAGGCAACAAGAACCTTCAGCCCGAGATCAGGAACCAGATACTGAGCTGGGTGGATCAGGGGCTCCAAGACTGGTGCATAAGCAGGGACGGTCCCTACTTCGGCTTTAAGATACCCGAGGAGGAGAACAAGTACTTCTACGTCTGGCTGGACGCGCCAATCGGCTACATGGCCTCGACTGCAAAGTACTGCAGAGACAAACCCTTCACGGCTGATGACATCTGGCAGAGGGACGACTCCACCATCATCCACTTCATCGGGAAGGACATAATCTACTTCCACCTCCTCTTCTGGCCCGCCGTCCTCATGGGCAGCGGCTTCCACGTCCCCGACAACGTCGTCGTCCACGGCTTCCTCAACGTCAACGGGGAGAAGATGAGCAAGAGCCGGGGCACATTCCTCACCGCCCAGGAGTTCGCGGAGCTGCTCGACCCCGAGCTCCTCCGCTACTTCTACGCTGCCAACCTCAGCCACACCATGACAGACATCGACCTAGACCTCAAGACCCTGCAGGACAAGATCAACAACGAGCTCGTCAGCAACATCGCCAACCTCGTCTACAGGACCCTCAGCTTCCTCGACAAGAACTTCGACAGCACGGTCACGACGACTCTCAACAAGGAACTACTAGTTGAGGTGGCGAAGAAGGCGGAGGGGGTCAGGGACAGCTACTACGACTACAACTTCCGCGAGGCAGTCGCCAAGACCCTCGAGATCAGCACGGTCGGGAACAAGTACTTCCAGGACAACCAGCCGTGGGAGCTAGTCAAGACCGACAAGGAGAGGGCGCAGAGGGTGCTCACCGACTGCGTCAACATCGTCAAGACGGTGACGATCCTCGTAAAGCCCATCCTCCCCGTCTTCGCCGCCAGGGTCGAGGAGCAACTCAACCTCCCCGACCTCAAGTGGGCGGACGTCGACCGCGTCGTCGAGAACCACCGCATAGGCGGTGCCAAGATAATACTGAGGAAGATCGACCCCATAGTGCTGAAGAAGCCGGGGGAGGAGCCGAAGGCCGAGGCGAAGAGGGAGGAGAAGCCCGCGAAGCCAACGGGCCCGGCCGCTCTCGACCTACGTGTCGCCGTCGTGACCGAGGTCAGGGACCACCCGCAGGCGGACAAGCTATACGTCCTCAAGATCGACTTCGGCTCGGAGCAGAGGCAGCTCTGCGCCGGGCTGAAGCCCTACTACCCGAGGGAGGAGCTACTCGGGAAGCACCTAGTAGTCGTGACGAATCTGAAGCCCGCGAAGCTACGCGGTGAGCTGAGTCAGGGGATGCTCCTCGCCGCCGACTCAGGCAGCGTGGTCGGGGTCCTGAACGCGCCCGGTAGCCCGCCGGGGACACAGGTCACGGCCGAAGGCGTCTCTGGCAAGGGCGCCCCCCCGATAAAGATAGGTGATATCGCCGCCCTCGCACTCGAGGCGAAGGCTGGTAAGGCATACATCAACGGGAAGCAGCTCCGGACCGATGGAGAGGCTGTCCGGGTGGACAAGGGCGTGGAAGGCAGGATCAGGTAACCCTCCCCCGCGTCACATTTAATTTGAGGGTTTTTCCGATGATTGCTTAAATTCGGCGGTCCCTCAGAAGACCCAGTGAAAATCTTTGGCACGCGACCCAGTCTGCGGAATGCACGTCGATGAGGAGCACGCCGCCTTCAAGGTCGAGAGAGGAGGAAAGACCTACTACTTCTGCAGCGAGGGCTGCATGCTCACCTTCCAGCAGCCGGACCGTGAGTTGAAGAGGCTCAGGAACCTCTCGGTCTTCAGCCTCATCCTGGGTGCGTTGACCTTCATCGTTATGTTCGTCGAGCTACCGCTGCCCTTGTTGCCGATGCACTGGTGGGCGCTACTCCTATCGACGCCTGTGCAGTTCGGGGCTGGGTGGAGGTACTACCGTGGGGCTTGGGGCGCCCTCAAGGCGAGAACCGCAAACATGGACACCCTCATAGTCATAGGCTCCACGACTGCGTGGGGTTACAGCGCCTTTGTAGTCCTCTTCCCCCAGTGGGCGCCGAGCCACGAGCTCTACTTCGACGCTTCGGCGCTGATACTCGCCCTGATCTTGGTCGGTAAGTACCTTGAAGAGGTGGCGCGGGGGCGCGCCTCCGATGCGGTGCGTAAGCTCCTCGACCTCCAGCCCCCGATGGCTAGGATAGTGAAGGAGGACGGCTCCGAAGAGGAAGTCGGCGTCGAGACGGTGATGCCGATGGACATCCTACGCGTCAAACCGGGTGAGAAGATCCCCCTCGACGGCGTGATAACCGACGGTGCGAGCACAATCGACGAGAGCATGATCACCGGCGAGAGTATCCCCGTCGCTAAGAAGACGGGGGACCAGATTATCGGCGGCACCATCAACAGGGAGGGCGCCTTCAAGATGGAGGTCACCAAGATAGGGATGAACACTACCCTCCAGCAGATAGTCCAGATGGTTGAGGAGGCTCAACTCAGCAAGGCCCCGATACAGCGCCTCGCCGACACGGTCGCCGCCTACTTCACCCCAGCCATACTGATTATCGCGACGCTCTCTGCCCTGGGCTGGTTCTACATCGGCCACGTCAGTTTCGGAGTAGCCATTACCACCTTCATCTCTGTCGTCATCATCGCCTGCCCCTGCGCCATGGGGATCGCCACTCCCACCGCCATCCTCGTCGGCGCCGGCCTCGGCGCCCAGAACGGGATGCTCATAAAGAACGGCGAATACCTCGAGAAGGCCAGGAGCCTCCAGGCAGTCGCCTTCGACAAAACGGGCACACTGACCAAAGGCGAGATCGCCGTGACGGACGTTGTCGCCGACGACGCGGACGACCTCCTCGCCAAGGCCGCGTCCCTAGAGAAGTTGTCCGAGCACCCGATCGGCGCAGCGATCGTGAAGCTGGCTGAGGCGAAGGGGATGAAGCTCGTCGAGCCCAAGGGATTCGAGGCTCTCGCGGGACGTGGAGTGAAGGGCACGATTGGGCGCAAACACTACGTCGTGGGGACGAGCCGCCTCATGGAGGATATGAAGATCGAGGTCCCCGATGACGTTAAGGCGAAGGCTGAGGCACTCTACGACCAGGGCAAGACCCTCGCCTTCGTCGCAGTAGATGGTAGGGTCACCGGTATAATCGCCGTCGCCGACCAGATCAAGGACAACGCCGCCAAGGCGGTCACGAGGCTCCGCGAGATGGGGCTTCAGGTCATCATGATCACCGGCGACAACAAGCGCACCGCCGAGGCCATAGCAAAACAAGTTGGTATCGACAGGTACAAAGCGGAGGTCTTACCTGAGGACAAGGTCAACGTCGTCAAGAGCCTCCAAGGCGAGGGCCTTGTGGTGGCCATGGTTGGTGATGGGGTGAACGACGCGCCCGCCCTCGCCCAGGCCGACGTGGGCATAGCCCTCGGCAGCGGGACAGACGTCGCCGTCGAGGCTGGAGGCATCATCCTCATCAAGAACAACCTCGAGGATGTCGCTAGGGCTATTGAACTCAGCAAACGGACATACAACAAGATAGTCCAGAACCTCTTCTGGGCCTTCTTCTACAACTCCGCCCTCATCCCCGTGGCTGCGGGCGTCCTCATCCCATGGGGGATACAGATGAACCCCATCTTCGCCGCTGGCGCCATGGCGATGAGTAGCATAACGGTCGTCAGCAACAGCCTCCTCCTACGCAGGTGGAAGCCGAGGGACTAGACATGCCCGATGTCACCAAGGAGATCGGCATAACCCGCATGGACTGCCCCACATGCGTCGTCACGCTGGAGAAGTCGGTGATGAAGGTCCCCGGCGTCAGGAAGGCGCAGGGAAACTACCTCAAGAAGACGCTGAAGGTCACATACGACGACGCCACGCCCCTAGCCGCCATCGAGAAGGCCATAGAGGACGTCGGATACCAGGTCGCCTACAAGAAGTATCCGAGTCCCCTCTCCAAGTTCCGAGGCCTATTCAGCAGAGGCGAGTCGAAGGCGATAGCCACCATAACCGACGGCGAATTTGCTGTCAAGGTACTGCAATCCACCAAACCCGCCGCCGTCCTCTTCAGCAGCGAGGGCTGCCCCAGCTGCCGAGTCCTCAAGCCGCAGATCAAGGCCCTCGCCGAGAAGCAGGCGGGACGAGTCGGCTTCTACGAGATGGACGTCACCCACACCGAGGCGTGGAAGGAGTACAACGTCATGGGTATCCCCACGGTCATCGTCTTCCGCGGCGGGAAGCCCGCGGAGCGCTTCGGAGCGATGCTCAGGGTCGACGAACTGGAAAAGTCGCTCGCGTAGGCCCCCTAATTTCAGGTATTTTTATAGAGTAGCCTCCCGGTATTCATCCAAGTCCGGTGTCCCGCGTGAACATACTGCACCACAACGGCGTCATAGTCCCACCGAAGTACCAGGGCCGCGGCCTAACAGTCAAGATCAACGGCCAAACCACGAAGCTCAACGACGAGCAGGAGGAGATGGCGGTCGCCTGGGCCAAGAAGGTCGGCACCCCCTACGTCGAAGACCCCAAGTTCGCCGAGAACTTCCACGAAGACTTTGGAAAGAAGCTGGGCATGAAGCTGCTCCCCGGGGACGTCGACTTCACCGACATCATACAGCTGGTGCAGAGGGAGCGCGAGGCGAAGCTGGCACTGCCCCCCGAGGTGAAGAAGGCGCAGGCCGCCGAGAGGAAGGCACAGCGCGAGGCCAACAAGGAGAAGTACGGCTACGCCACCGTCGACGGGCAGCGCATGGAGCTCGGCAACTACAACGTCGAGCCCAACAGCATATTCATGGGGCGCGGCCAGCACCCGTGGAGGGGGAAGTGGAAGCAGGGCCCCGGCTACGAGGACATAGAGCTCAACCTAAGCCCAGACGCACCCAGGCCCCCGGGCAACTGGAAGGCCATCGTCTGGGAGCCCGACACCATGTGGATAGCCCGCTGGACCGACAAGCTAAGTGGCAAGAAGAAGTACGTCTGGCCCGGCGACGCCAGCTTCCTCAAGCAGAGGAAGGACATGGAGAAGTACGACAAGGCACGCGCCCTAAAGGAGAGACTCGACGAGGTCAAGGCACACATAGACGCCAACCTCACCGCCGAGGACCTGAAGAGGCGAAAGACGGCGACCGTCTGCTACCTCATCGACCGCCTCAAGTTCAGGGTCGGTGACGAGAAGGACGAGGAGGACGAGGCCGACACCGTCGGCGCGAGCACCCTGCGCCCCGAGCACGTCTGCTTCAATGGTGACGGCTCGGTCACCTTCAACTTCCTAGGCAAGGACTCGGTTCCCATGAACATCACCGCCAAGCTACCTCCAAATGTCGTCCAGAACCTGCGCGACTTCGCCACGGGCGCAGCGAAGGAGAGCCTCTTCGAGGGCATAAACTCGGGACACATCGGCGACTTCCTCAAGGAGATCATGGAGGGGCTCAGCGCCAAGGTCTTCAGGACCCTCTACGCCACCGACGCCGTAGGCGGCAAACTCGCCAAGGAGACGGTGAAGCCAGAGGACCCCGACTACGTCAAGCGCCAGGCCGCCCTCCGAGCCAACCTAGAGGCCGCCATAGTCTGCAACCACAAACGCACCATCCCCAAGACGTGGCAGCAGAGCCTCCAGAAGAAGAAGGACCGCCTTAAGCAGCTCGAGTCCAAGGCCTCCGCCGACGAGAAGGCTATGCGCCAGAAGCTCGCCGACGAGGAGAAGAAGTACAGGGAGAAACTCGCCGAGGCGGAGAAGCGGCTCGCCGAAGCCGAGGCAAAGGAGGAGGCCCAGAGAGCCAAGCTGAGCGAGGCGGAGAAGGTCGGCGGTGACCTGAAGACACCCGAGAAGCGCCTGGAAGCCGCCAAGAAGTCGACCAAGGCCGCCCGGGAACGGATGAGGAAGCTCAAGAACGCCTACGTCACCGGCTCACTGAAGCTGAAGAAGCAGCTCGAAGAGAAGAAGAAGCGCAACAGGGAGACAGTTGAGCGCATGAGGCTCCAGGTCGAGGCGCAGGAGATCACCCGCGACTACAACCTCGGCACCAGCCTGAAGAACTACGTTGACCCCCGCATCTACTACGACTGGGGGAAGAGGGTAGACTTCGACTGGCGCAGCTACTACCCTACGACGCTCCAGAAGAAGTTCAGCTGGATAGAGGAGCAGCCGGAGGACGAAGAATCATAAGCCCGGCGCGTCACCTTCTACGCCATGAGGAACCTGGTTAAGCACAAGCTCAAGGCCGGTAAGCCGGCGATAGGGACCTGGGTGTCCATAGGCCACCCCGACATGACCATGTACCTAGCGGACATGGGCTTCGACTGGCTCGTCTGCGACATGGAGCACAGCGCCTATGGACCCGAAACCTACCACAGCCTCGTCCAGAGCATGCTCTACGCCCGCGACAAGTGCATGCCGCTGGCGCGCATCCCCTGGGTCGACCTCATCTGGTGCAAGAAGGTGCTGGACGCCGGCGCGATGGGTATAGTAATTCCCCGCGTGGAGTCGGCGAAGATGGCGAAGGAGGCGGTCCGCCTCATGAAGTACCCGCCCAAGGGTGAGAGAGGGGCAGGTCCCCGCCTCGCCGCCTTCCGCGACCCCGACTACTTCAAGACCGCAAACGACGAGATACTCGTCATCCCCATGATAGAGTCCGTGAAGGGCGTCGAGAAGCTCGACGAGATATTCAGCGTCGAGGGGGTCGACGCATGCTTCGTGGGGCCGAGCGACCTCAGCCTCGACATGGGCATACACAAGCAGTACACGAACCCCAAGTTCATCGAGGCCCTCGACCGGATCGTTGACGCCGGGAGGGAGCACGGCGTCGCGCCGGGGATGCACTGCTTCGTCACCCAGGACGCCACCGACATCAACGACGCCATAAGGCGTGGGTTCAGGTTCTGCGCCCTCGACACGGACCTCGGTTACCTCAGCCGCTCGGTGAAGACCACCATCGGCTACGTCAAGGGGTGGAAGCCGGGGGAGGGCGGCGAGGCCCCAGCCGTCTAAGCCTTTATTTTAAGCAGCCCTTTTCTTACCCATGATAAACCCAACAGAGGTTAACGGCCTAAAACTCACCACCATCCTCGACAACCTCACCCAGAGCGCAGGCCCCGTTGGCCACTGGGGATTCTCCGCACTCCTCGATTACGAGGCTGCGGGGAAGCGAAGGCGCGTCCTCCTCGACACGGGGAGCGACCGCGACTGTTTCCTCAGGAACCTGAAGGAGCTGAAGATCGACCTCAGGGGGATAGACGCCATCATGCTCAGCCACGGCCACTACGATCACACGTCCGCCACCGTGGAGGTCGTGAAGGCGGCAGGGGGTGTGAAGATATACGCTCACCCCTTTGCCTTCTCCCCTGCCTTCGTGATTAACGAGAAGGGAGAGAGGCGCAGGGTCTCCATCCCCGAGGGGCAGGGGCTCGCGGAAATAGAAGCTGCTGGAGGCGAGGTAGTGCTCTCACGGACCCCCATCGAGGTCGCCTCGGGCGTCTGGGCCACCGGGGAGATCCCGCGCGCGAGCTTCGAAACGGTCATGGAGCTTGGCAGGAGCCGCCTAGTAAAGTCTGAGGGGGGATCCGAGGTCACGGACCCCATCAAGGACGACCAATCCCTATTCCTCCGCGAGAAGGGCGTCGGGCTGATCGTAGTCACCGGCTGCGCCCACTCCGGCCCACTCAACATCCTCACCCACGTCGAAGCCCTCACGGGGGAGAGGGTGAAGGCGCTCATCGGCGGCACCCACCTGACGGGGAGAAAACCAGAGTACACGAAGGCAACGATAGAAGGGATGAAGGGTTTCGACCTCAGCATCTTTTCCCCCTGTCACTGCACCGGCTTCAAAGCCATGACTGAGCTATCACGGGCATTCCCAGACGCCTTCGAGCTAAACTACTCCGGGCTCACACTCGAACCCGCGAAGATACTCCGCGAGCGGGGAACCCACGCCCTATAGTTCGACGAACTTCTCTATCTCCGCGACGATACCCCTGAAGGCCTCCGCGGCAGGGCTGTCTGGGTTCTCGGCGACGAATGGTCTCCCCGAGTCCGAGTCTTGGGCGACCCGCGGATCGAGGGGGATGGAGCCGAGGAACGGCACACCCATGGTTGAGGCGACGCGCTCAGCCACGCCCTCACCGAAGAGGTCGATCCTGTCCCCGCAGTGTGGGCAGATGAGGTAGCTCATGTTCTCGACGAGGCCGATGATGGGCGCCTTCAGTTGGCGCGCGAATGTGATCGACTTCTCCACGACCTGCCCACTCACCTCGTTGGGCATCGTCACTATGACGACGCCGTCGATGTCGGGGAGGAGCTGGAGGACGGTGAGGGGCTCGTCCCCCGTCCCCGGGGGGAGGTCGATTAGGAGGTAGTCGAGGTCACCCCACTCGACCTCTGAGAGCAGCTGCCTTATAGCCGACATCTTGAGGGGGCCGCGCCAGATGACGGGGGAGTCCTGGCTCGGTAGGAGGAAGTCCATGGAGGCGACCTTGATCCCGGTTGGCGAAGTCGGTGGGATTATTCCGTTCTCACCCGCCCCGAGTAGGGCACCCTTAAGGCCGAGCATCTTTGGTACCGTGGGCCCGTGGAGGTCCGCATCAAGAATGCCGATCCTCTTCCCCTCGGCGGCGAGCACCGCCGCGAGATTCACCGTGACGAGGCTCTTACCCACCCCGCCCTTACCGCTCAAGACGGCGACCTTATGCTTAACCCGATCCATGCGTTCCCTTAGCTGCTTGAGCTCTTCGACGCGCCTAACGAAGTCCTCGCCCCTCCGGGCCTCATCCATCCCAGTAGACACGGAGAGGCTCACATCCCAATATGTATAAACCTATCCGGAATCGCCATTTGAGCAATTAGTATTTTAACCCCTTCGACGGCTTCAAGTCGAGTGGTCCCCCTTGATCGAGAGGCTAAAGCATAAGTTGCGCGGGGTCGAGGCTCTTGACGCCTGGGCCGCCGTCGCCATCCTCCTCAGGGAGGAGGCCGACGACTACGAGACCCTAATCGTCAAGCGCGCCGTTGTCCCAGGGGACCCCTGGTCTGGGGACATGGCCTTCCCCGGAGGCAAGAAGACGCGGAACGACCATACGCTCAGGGACACCATCCTAAGGGAGGTACAGGAGGAGACCGGGATAGACCTCGACTTCCTCACATACATCGGTGGCCTCCCCGTAGTCTTCTCCTCGATAAAGCCCGATAGGGACGTGTTGCCCATCGTCTACCTCTACGAGGGGAGGCCTGAGATAAGGCTCAACCCCGAGCTCACGGCGTACCGCTGGGTCCACCTCAAGGAGCTGAGAGCGAGTAGGACGATCGCGAAGGTTAAGGGGTGGGAGGGCGAGGTCTTCAAACTCGGTGACGACATCGTCTGGGGCCTGACATACAGGATGCTGGATAAGCTCCTGGAGATGCTGGATGAGGCCTAGCCCAGCGCCTTCTTGAGGGCCTTGGCGACGTCTACGGGCTGCTCGCCGATCGCGGCGCCCGCGCCCCTGAGTGCGTTCATCTTGCTCTCAGCGGTCCCCGCCGAGCCCTGGATTATTGCGCCTGCGTGCCCCATCCTCTTACCCGGGACGGCGGTGCGTCCCGCGATGTAGGCGGCGACCGGCTTCGTGAATCCGCCCGAGGCGATGAAGTCGGCTGCCTTCTCCTCCGCGTCGCCGCCGATCTCGCCGATGAGGGCGACGGCCTTCGTCTCGGGGTCCTTCTGGAACCACTTGAGGAGTTCGATGTAGTCGAGGCCGACTACGGGGTCGCCGCCGAGGCCGACGCAGGTTGATTCGCCGAGGCCCTGGTTGGTGATGTGGGCGGCTATCTCGTAGAAGAGGGTGCCGCTTCGGCTGATGATGCCGACGGAGCCGCGTTTGAAGACCTGGTTTGGCATGATGCCCATCTTGGACTCCCTCGCCTTTATTAGGCCGGGGGTGTTGGGGCCGACGACCGTGGTGCCGAGCTGCTTGGCCCTTGCTACCAACTCGATTGTGTCCCTGACGGGTATGCCCTCGGTGATGACGACGACTGGGTCCATCCCCGCCTCCATGGCTTCGAGGGCGGCGTCCAGGGCTCCCCCGGCGGGGACGAAGATGATGGATGCGTCGCACCCATGCCTCTCCTTCGCCTCGATGACTGTGTCGTAGACGGGTGTGCCGTCGACTTCCTCCCCCCCACGGCCCGGTGTGACGCCGGCGACGACCTTCGTGCCGTACTCCTTCATCCTCGCCGCGTGGAACCTGCCCTGCGTGCCCGTGATTCCCTGCACTACGACCTTCGTGTCCTTGTTGATGAGCTTCATCTTCAAACCCTCTTTGCGAGTTGGACGGCCTTCTGAGCCGCCTCCTCCATCGTGTCGTTTGTCTCTATCCCCGCGCCGTGGAGGAGCCTTTTTCCCTCCTCCTCGTTCGTGCCCATCATCCTGACCACTATGGGCTTGTTATCGCCGAGCTTCCCGCGGGCCTCGATGATTCCCTTGGCTGTGTCGTCGCAGCGGGTTATGCCGCCGAGGACGTTGACGAAGAGTGCCTTGACCCTGTTGTCCTTGAGGACGAACTCGACGGCTTTACCTATGCGGTCGGGGCTGGCGCCGCCGCCGAGGTCTAGGAAGTTCCCCGCATGGCCACCGTAGAGCATGACGGTGTCGAGGGTCGCCATGGTGAGTCCGGCGCCGTTGCCGATGATGCCTATGTCACCGTTCAGCTCGACGTAGGTGAGGTCCATGGCGCGCGCCTCCATCTCCCGGGGCGTTAGCTCCCCCTCGAAGCTTTCGAGGTACTTCGCCTCGAGCTCCTTGTGCCTGTAGAGGGCGTTGTTGTCCACGTTGAGGCGCGCGTCGGCTGCAATGAAGCCGTCGGCGGTCTCGACGAGTGGGTTGATCTCAGTCAGCTCGGCGTCCATCTCATACGCGACCCTGTAGAGCTTTTGCAGTATGTCGCCGAGTTGCTGCATCTTCTTGCCGCCGTAGCCGAGGCGCTTGGCGACGTTGTTTGCGTTGTAGCTCCTTAGGCCCCTGAGGGGGTCGATGTTGTTCCTGACTATCTTCTCCGGTGTCTTGGCGGCGACCTCCTCGATGTTCACGCCGCCCTCGCTTGAGGCTAGGATGGTGTAGCAGCGGGAGGCCCTGTCGACGATGACTCCGAGGTAGACCTCGTGCTGTATGGATAGCCTCTCCTCGACGAGGACCTTGCGGATGGGCAGGTCCTTGATCTTCATGCCGAGTATCTGCTTGGCGACCTCGTATGTCTGCTCTGGTGTGTCGGCGGGCTTGATGCCCCCCGCCTTCCCCCTGCCGCCGACGCCTACCTGGGCCTTGACGACGATTGGCTTGGCTATCTTAGCCGCCGCGTCTCTGGCTTCCTCGGGGGTCGACGCCACGGCGCTCGCCCCGAGGGGGATGCCGTATCGCCTGAAGACCTCCTTTGCCTCGTATTCTAGGAGCTTCAACCTTTCACCTTCGTTGATGGAGAGTATTCCCCAGCGGATAGATAATTATTCTGGGAGACACCCGCGAATCAACGTTAAATCTGCAACGCGCTCAACTATCAGCCATGTCCAAGGACTCAGTAAAGAAGAAGGTCATAGAGGCGATCGACGCACGCGCCGACGAGATAATCGAGATCGGCGAAGCGATATGGAAGAAGCCTGAGCTCGGCTTCAAGGAGTGGAAGACCGCCGAGCTCACCGAGAAGAAGTACGGGGAGATGGGCTGGGCCTACGAGGGGAAGATCGGCATCACGGGCTCCAAGGCCTACCTGAAGAAGAGGGGGAAGGGGCCGGTTGTGGGCGTCATCGGGGAGCTGGACGCGATCCGTGTGCCCGACCACCCGGAGTGTGACCCCATCACGGGGGCGGCCCACTCCTGCGGGCACAACGCCCAGATGGCGGCCATGCTCGGTGTCGGATTCGGCCTTAACGACGTGATGGGTGAGCTGGACGGCAACGTCGCCCTAGTCACCGTCCCCGCGGAGGAGTACCTAGAGATCGACTACAGGAATAGCCTCAGGGAGAAGGGGAAGCTGGAGTTCTTCGGGGGGAAGCAGGAGTTCATCCGTCTCGGCTACATGAAGGACATAGACATCAGCATCGGGAGCCACACGGACAGCGAGATCGAGGAGAAGCTTAGCGTCGGCGGTAGCAACAACGGCTTCGTGGGGAAGATGGTCCACTACATAGGACAGGAGGCCCACGCCGGGGGTAGTCCCCACAAGGGGATAAACGCCCTCAACGCGGCGATGCTCGGCCTCATGGCCGTACACGCCCAGCGCGAGACCTTCAAGGACGAGGACACCATCAGGGTCCACCCCATCATAACGAAGGGCGGCGAGATAGTGAACAACGTCCCAGCCGACGTCAGGATGGAGAGCTACGTCAGGGGGAAGACCGTCGAGGCCATCAAGGACGCCAACGTCAAGGTGAACAGGGCGCTCCGCGCCGGCGCCATGGCCGTCGGCGCCGAGGTAGAGATAGACGACCACCCCGGATACATGCCCTACATCAAGGACGCCGCCCTCGACGCCGTCCTCAAGGCGAACGCCGCCGCCCTCGTTGGGGAGGAGCAGATCAAGGTCAAGGGCCACTCCACGGGCTCCACCGACCTCGGCGACTTCAGCTGCATAATGCCCACAACCAGCATAGGCATGGGTGGGTGCACCGGCGCGGGCCACAGCAGGCACTTCAAGATAGTCGACAAGGAAACCGCCTACGTCCTCCCCGCCAAGGTGATGGCGCTGACATGCGTCGACCTCCTATACGACAAGGCGAAGCTCGCCAAGGAGATCACAAAGGGGTTCAAGCCCACCATACCCCCCGGCGACTACGAGAACTTCATGAAGAGGCTCGTCACCTAAACCTCTTATCCGCGTTTCCCCACCTCACCTCAGGGAGGCTGTTTCTGTTTGATGGAGTACAGGGAGTTAACGAAAGGCGTCAGCATACCCGTACTCGGCCTGGGGACGTGGGGGATGGGGGGCAGAGAGACCCCCGACAAGGCGCGTGACAGGGAGACCGTTATCGCCATAAGGATGGCCGTCGAGCTCGGCCTAACCCACCTCGACACCGCCGAGTACTACGGCGACGGACACGCGGAGGAGCTCATCGGAGAGGCCATCGAAGGCATGGACAGGGGAAAGCTCTTCATCACCTCGAAGGTCTGGCACAACCACCTCCAC
>Ga0315275_10000270_pt1 | contig 42573 bp, 35 predicted proteins | sample YL17G03_0_MG_FD_205557 | JGI IMG/M metagenome (GOLD analysis project Ga0315275, IMG submission 205557) | Sediment microbial communities from Yellowstone Lake, YNP, Wyoming, USA - YL17G03_0 | ecosystem: Environmental > Aquatic > Freshwater > Lake > Sediment | place: USA: Wyoming | collected... | reverse complement strand
CCCCAAAGGGGGTTCAGATAGAAAGATCGGCCGGGCTCGACGATTTCGTAGCGCCAGCCATTAAACCCGACCTTCTCGGCGCCGAATCGGAAGGAGCGGACGAACTCGCCCTCGGCGCGTTCCGGCCAGGAAGGGGTGTCCGGGAAAGCGTTGTGGATCCCCGACAGGAACAGGTTCTCCAGCCAATCGTAGCTGTAGAAGCCGCCGCGGCCGATGCCGATCTGGGAAATCCAAGCCCATACTTTATCGGCCGGGGCGTCGATCGTAATCGCCCGTGTCGCGCGGAAACCGGTTTCGGTGGCGCGCTCGTCGCCGGGCAGAGCCCGCTTGATCTCGTCGGGCACCGCTCCCCAGTTGATATAACCGGGATGAATGATCCCGAAATAGGCGGCCAGCCAGGCGGCCAGAACGGCCAAGCCGATGAACAGGACGGATCGGTTTTTCCTCATGCGAATTCCTCGGCCGGATCGTCCGATGCCGGTGTCCGGATTTTAATTATAACATGGACACGGACCCTCCCCGGCCTCGCCGGCTTTCCTTGGCGTTACTAAGCCGGGCGGAATATAGTTGACCCCGGATGTCTTTGTCGCCCGGCTAGTACTCGGGGAGCAGTAAGGATTATGTAACATATTTACTGCTCCCCGTAGCAAGAGCGCCTGGACCGCGCCGGGGCCGGGCGGATTTCTGCGGATCGAAAACCTCGATCGTTTTACCGTCAGCTCGGTCAAGCTGGGCGTTTCGTTGGGGATCACACTGTTCCGGTTGTAAGGGGCCGGGATTTTTTTAAGAGGCTTTTTTCCAATCCCGGCGAGGACGATTCAATACAGCCCCGTGCTGCCGAAGCCGCCGTCGCCGCGGCTCGTTTCGTCCAGCTCATCGGACTCGACGACCGACACGGTGACCACCGGCTGGATCAGCATCTGGGCGATCTTCATGCCCTCTTTGATTTCGAACGGTGCCGCTCCCAGATTGACCATGACGACTTGGACTTCGCCGCGATACCCGGCGTCGACGACCCCGGCCAGGCGGTGGACGCTCTTGAGCGAGATCCCGCTCTTGTCCCAGACCAGGCCGACATAGCCCGGGGGAATGGCCATCTTGATCCCGGTCGGCACGGCGAAGACCGAGCCCGGTCGGAGGATGTGATCCACAGCGGAATAGAGATCGAATCCCGCATCGCCCGGATGGCCGTACGAAGGGAGCTTGGCCTGGGGGACGGTTTTTTTCACTTTAAGTTGCATGGTGTCCTCACGATATCGCTCCATGAAAATTCCCGCTAAAACCCCGTTAGATCCCTTCGATCAGGACGTCTTTGAAGAACGGCCGGGCCGCGTCGGCCAGCCGCTTGACCTCGTCGCGGCTGTAGGGCTTGATCCTTCGATACTCGGCGTCCAGCGTGCCGACCGGGGAGAACTGCTGGACCTGGTAAACGGCCGCCCCTTCCAGCCACCGGCCGATGGCCTCGATGTCCTCGACGCCGATCAGCCCGGGCACGACCGTGGTGCGGAACAAGTAGGGCAGGCCCGAGTCGCGCAGGATCGACGCGCTGCGGGCGATGTCGTCCGCGTTAACCTTCGATCCGGTCACTTCGCGATAACGCACCAGGGGGGCCTTGATGTCCATGGCCAGGCGATCGACAAGACCCGCCGCCAGCAGGCCTTCCAGACGGTCGGGCCGGGAGCCGTTGGAGTCCAGCTTGATCAGGAGCCCGCGCTGCTTGATGACGGTCAGGAAGCTCTCGATCTCATCGGCCAGGAGCGGCTCGCCGCCGGTGACGCAGATCCCCTCCAGCCAGCCCTTGCGCGAATCCAGGTAGGCCAGGAAGAAGTTCAGGGGGATATCGGCCAACCGCTCGGGCCGCAGGACGAGTTCGGCGTTATGGCAGTACGGACAGCGGAAATTGCATCCGCCCAGGAAAACGGTCGAGGCGATGAATCCGGGAAAATCCTTGGGAGCGAACTTCTCTAAACCCTTGACTGCAACCACGCCTCGAACTCCGCGCGGGTGTTGAGCACGGCCGCCACCTGTCCGCCCTCCAGGCAGAGCAGCGTGGGCAGGATGATCGAGCCCTTCTCGTCGCGCTTGACGTTATGAATGTAATCGCGGATCTTGAGCCGGCCGTTTTTCCCCGTGACGTCGTATTCCTGCTTGGCCAGGCCGCGATCCAGGAAAAAAGACTTCATTTCATCGCACTTGTGGCAATTGGGGAAGGTGAAGAGCAGGTAGTCCATGACGGGTCTTCCCTACGCCCCTCCTCAGCAGATTTGGGTATAGGGCGTGCGGTCTTTGAATTCCTGCTGCTTGCCGTCGTTCCAGGTCCGCACCGGCCGGAGATAGCCGACGATGCGGGAATACACTTCGGTCGTCGTTCCGCAATCCGGGCAGGCCGGTTGTTGGCCCTTGATGTAGCCGTGATTCTCGCAGACGCTGAACGTCGGGGTGATGCTGAAATACGGGATGCGGGTTTCGGCGATCTTCTGGACGAGTTTGCGGCAGGTCGCCCCATCGATGGCCTCGGGCAGGAAGGTGTGGAAGATCGTGCCGCCCGTATAGAGGGTCTGGACGCTTTCCTGGTGCTGGAGCGCCTCGAAGACGTCCCGGGTGGCGTCCACGTTGAGCTGGGTGCTATTAGTCAGATAGGGATGCTTTTCCGTTCCGGAGGCCATGATCTGCGGGTATTTCTGCTTGTCCAGCCGGGCCAGCCGGTAGGATGTCGATTCGGCCGGCGTCGCCTCCAGGTTGTAGAGATTGCCGGTGTCCTCCTGGTATTGGCGGAGAACCCCGCGCATGAACTCGAGGATCTCCACGGTGAAGGCCTTGCCCTCGGGCGTCCCGATGCCCTTGCCCTGGAAATTGAGGCTGGCCTCGTGCATGCCGCAGACGCCGATCGTCGAGAAGTGGTTGTTGAAGTGGCCCAGGTAGACCTTGGTGTAGGGCATGATGCCCCGCTCGAGCATGTTGTTGACGATCTCGCGCTTGATCTCCAGCGAATCCTTGGCCAGGTCCATGAGTTCGCGCAGGCGGGCCTTGAACTCGTCGATGGTTTTGGAGGTGTAGCCGAGGCGGTTGAAATTGATGGTCACGACACCGATCGAACCGGTGGAATCGCCGGGACCCCAGATGCTGCCGGGACGGCGCATCAGCTCGCGCTGGTCGAGGTTGAGGCGGCAGCACATGGCCCGGATGTCGCCGGGGTTCATGTTCGTGCCGATGTAATTCTGGAAATAGGGGATGCCGTATTTGGCCGTGGCGTCGAAGAGGAGCTTGGCGTTGGGCGAATCCCAGTCGAAATCGCGGGTCAGGTTGTAGGTGGGGATGGGGAAGGTGAAGACCCGGCCCTGGTGGTCGCCTTCGACCATGAGCTCCAGGAAAGCGCGGTTGATGACGTCCATCTCCTTCTGGTATTCGCCATAGAACGAATCCAATTCCTTGCCGCCGACCACGACCCGCTTGTTCTGCAGGTCGGGGGGAACGACCCAGTCGAAGGTCAGGTTGGAGAAAGGCGTCTGCCAGCCCCAGCGGGAGGGGACGTTGAGCCCGTAGACGAGCTTCTGGATGTCCTGCTTGACCCGGCCGAAATCGAGGTTGTCGTGTCGGACGAAGGGGGCCAGGAACGTGTCGACGCTGGAGAACGCCTGGGCCCCGGCGAACTCGCCCTGCATGGTCCCGATGTAGTTGACCATGTGCAGGGTGGCCGTTTCGAGGTGTTTGGCCGGGGAGGAATGGACCTGGTTGGGGACGTGGCCGAAACCGCGCCGCAGGAGGTTCTCCAGCGACCAGCCGGCGCAATAGCCGACGATGGGATAGGAGAGATCGTGAAGGTGGAAATCGCCGTCCTGGTGGGCCCGCTTGATCGGCTCGGTGTAGAGGTGATTGAGGGCGAAATTCGACAGGACTTCCCCGGAGACCCGGGCGTTCAAGCCGGAAAAGCTCATCGTCCCTTCGTTGGAATTTTCCCGGATCTTCCAGTCATGATCGGAGATGTAGTCCTTGATCAGGCGCTCCAAGTTGATCCCGGTCTGCTTGGCCTCGCGGACGCTCTTGTGGCGCTCGCGGTAGAGGATGTAGGATTTGGCCACTTCGTGGTAGCCGCGCTTCATCAGCACCATCTCGACCATATCCTGGATCTGCTCGACGGAGGGGATGGTATAACCGCCGAACTTTTCCTCGATGACGAAGGTGACGATATCGGAGACGGTCTTGGCCTGGGAGAAATCGCCGACGCCCTGCGACTTCATGGCCTTGTTGATGGCGTGGGTGATTTTATCTTGGGCGAAATCCACGACCGTGCCGTCGCGCTTCTTGATCCGGGCGATCATTTTTGACGTCATCTCTCCCCTCCTTACAAGGGCGGACCAAAAAGCATCCACTAAAACGAAAAAATTTCTCTTCCGCGTTCTATATCTGGTGGGTTTTCACATCCGTAAATACAACATCTTGTATTTACCTGATGAAATTTATACCCATCGGCCGGAAGCTGTCAAGAATTATTTTTAGTTCAGGCGTGCGGCAGTTCCGGACGGACACCGAGGCGCGCCAATTCCGCTTCCAAGTCGGTCTGCGGACCGTAGACAAGGGCGTTTAAGCCCATGCGTTCGGCCCCTTCCACGTTCTCTTTCAAATCGTCGATGAAGACCGTCGTCTCCGGCCGGCCGCCGGTCAGGTGGAAGACTTCCCGGAAAACGCTCGGATCGGGCTTCATTGCGCCCTGGTCGAAGGAGAGGACGTAGGCGTCGAAGAACAGGATTTCCGGAAAACGCCGCTTGATGAAGGTCCAACGCATGACGTCCGTGCTCGAAAGAAGGGCCATTTTATAAAACGGCCGCAGTCGGCGGTAGAGCTCGAGCACGTCCCGATTGAGGCTGAAGATATCGACGTAAGCGGCGTAGAATTCCTCGTAACTCGCGGAAAATTCCAGCAATTCCTTGGCGTTGTTGTAGAAATCCAGGGGCGAGACCGCCCCTTTCTCGAACAGGATCGCCAGATCGAGGTTGTCGTGCGTGATGCGGCGGATGTCTTCGAGCGAGTGCGCCGTGCAGGGCGCCAGCCTGCGGAAAAAGAGCGTGTTGTCGAAGCGGAGCAGGACGTTGCCCAGATCGGAGACGATCGTCTCGATCATGACGCGGCCGCCTGGGGCCGTTCCAACCCTCCTCCTTCACGCTTGTCCGCCCGCTTGAGCAGCAGGGCGAAGGCCAGCCCGGCCAGGCCCAGCCCGGCGAACATGATCGCGCTGGCCGTATACGAACTGGTCAGATCGCGGAACTTCCCGTTGAGGAAGGGGAAGAGGGCCAGCCCGATGTTCTGGATCATGGTCGTCAGGCCGAAGGCCGTGCCGACCTTGTCCTTGGGCACGAGCAGCGGAATGCTCGGCCACATGGCGGCCGGGACGAGGACGAAGGCGACGCCCAGGGCGATCATGGGATAGGCCGGGTACATCCTGGTCAGGCCCATGATCAGATGGCTGGGGATTAAAATCAGCGAACCGATGATCATTAGGGTGGCCCGCCGCCCGACCTTGTCCACCAGCCGCCCGGCGAAGGGGGCGCAGATCATCGAGGCAAAGATGACGATGCTGGTGATGCCGGGCGCGGTGCCGAACATGTGAAAGAGATTGTAAAAAGCCTGGGAGAGAAAGCTGCCCGAGCTGGGCGAGACGTCGGGGATCCCCCATTTCGTGGAGAAGAGATGGGTGGACAGGGCGGTGAAGGGGAAGATGGCCGAATAAAAAGTGACGCAGAGAAGGGTGACGTACCAGTAGGACGGCTTGAAGGCCTTGATGTCGGCCAGGACGATTTTATCGCTGCCCTCATGCGGCTTTGTTTTGAGGATCCTCTCGCCGCGGGCGTCCATCAGGTTGGCCGCGAGATTGGAGGCCAGGCTGACCAAGCAGAGCAGGACCGCCGCCCAGAGCGCGTATTTGAAATTGCCGAAGTAGTTGGAGATCATGGCCTCGGTGTTGAAGCTGAAGAGGGTCCCGAGACGACTGACCGTCAGGGAAATGCCGAAGGACAGGGCCAGTTCCTTGCCCTTGAACCACTTGGACATGAAGGCCATCTGGGTGACCACCAGCGATTCGGATCCCGCCCCGAAGACCAGCCGCCCGGCGAAGAGCATGGCGCCCGAAGTGGACAGGGCCACGATCAGCGCGCCGAGGACCACCAGCGAGGAGAAAAGCAGGCTGGCCCGCCTCGTGCCCAGTTTGTCGGTGAGGACGCCGCCGAAAAAGACGATGGCGATGGCGGCCAGGGAATAAGCCGAATACAGGCTGCCGATCATCCCCGGCCGGAGGTGAAGCGCCTGAATGAGGATATTCTCGATGGCCCCGATGCTGTCATAGGCGAAATAGCTCCCGAACGTCAGGAGGGAGATGAACAGCAGAAGGGTGAAGCGGTAGGGGGCCTTCGACGGATGGAAGGCGCCCGGCGGCGAAATGACGGCATCGGTCATCGGCGTTCCTTTCGAAAAAGTCCCCCGCGCCCGAGCGGGCGGGCGGAGCCCGGGGATTTTTCAGCGGCGATCGCGGGAAGCGCGCTTATTTCTTCGTCGCCGTCATCGAGGCCGTCAGGCCCATGTCTTCGATGGTGATGGTGCCGGCCAATTTCCCGTCCAGGTATTTCATCTCGGACTTGGTCAGGCGTTCCGTTCCATCGGGAGGAGTGGGGATCTTGCAGGCGAACTTCAGGGCGGTTCCGTCCCATTCGATGGCCGTCAAGGGAACGTTGGTGAACATCCCGCTCTGCTCGCTCAACCCGCCTTCGAGCTTGTCGTCGGTGACCTTGAAGACCAGGGTCAGATAATAATTCTCCCCGCCGGCATTGACCTCAACGGCCCACGTGCCGGCCAGCTTGTCGGGAGAAGGCTTGTCCTGCGCGGCCAGGGGAAGGCCGAGGACCAGCACGGCGGCCGCGGCCAGGGAGACGGTGATCATTCGGGATGTCCATTTCATCGGAACCTCCTGCTCGTTTGGCCCGGGAATCCGCTTCCCAAGCCTCTATAGTTTCCATGGAATAGGCGTTCAGATCAAGGGTTACTACGGGGAGCAGTAAATATGTTACATAATCCTTACTGCTCCCCGAGTACTAGCCGGGCGACAAAGACATCCGGGGTCAACTATATTCCGCCCGGCTTAGTAATCTCGGAATTCCAGCCGGGCGGTCATGGAATTCGATCGGCCTCCCAGGCTTTTAAAAAAGGCCGATTCCCTGTTCGGGAACCGGCCCTATCCGGTGTCTTCGGGGGCGGCCCTTATCCGGGAAAGACGGCCGTCCGGCGGGACGAGTCGGCGCGGCCTCAATAAAGGCCGGCGAAGGACACGTCGGCGTGGAAGATTTCCTTGGCCTTGGCCCGCTCCTTGGCGGGGACGCTCTCCTTGACGGTCAGATAGAAATAGAACTTGTCGAAGAGGCGGAGCTTCTTGAGATAGTAGTTGGCGTATTCGGACATGGTGTCGACGATGATCTTGGCCGTTTCGACGTCCTTGTCGCCCAGAACGGAGATCTGGCCGGGCTTGCCTTCGGCGCCGGCGATGAATTTGCCGCGGATCTTGACCTTGCCCTTGCCCTCCCAATCGGCGCTCTTCGTGATGGCGGCGATCTTCAAGGCTGCGAATTCGGCCCGGCCTTTCTGGGGGAAATAATCGGGAGGAACGTTTTTGTCGGCGGCGGTGTAGACGTTTTTAAATGGTTTCAAGCCTTCCTTAGCTGCCTGACCGAGCGTTGTCGCTTCTTGGACATCGATGGATTGGGCGACGAGCAGCGAGGGGGTTTCGCGGCTGAATTCGACCTTGACCTTGACCTCTTTATCCTGGAGGGTCGCCGCATCAAAATTGCCGCTGACGGCGATATCGAAGCCGGGCATCTGGGCGATGTAGAAGTATTTGCCCAGGGCGCTCTTGACTTGGCCCGCAATCTCGTTCAGGCCTTCTTTGATATTCATCTCCTGCGAGACGGGTTCGGCCTTTTCGCCGGCCTGGGCGGCCGCGCCTTCCTTGGCTTTCGAGGAGCAGGCGACATTGGCGGTCAGGATGAGGACGACGACCAAAAGGCCGAGGATCATAATTCCGGCGGTTTTTTTGAAGGACATGACGGATACCTCCATGGTCGATCTTCCGGACGGATGAAAGAGGGATATTTTATACCATTGGAGAGGTCAAAAGTAAAGCGACGGGACGGCCCAAAAAGGGACCGGCCGGGCGCCGCTCTCGAAGACGCCCGGCCGGCGGATCTATGGTAAAGGAGGCTGAGGACCGCTATCTCCGGCGCGCGGAACCGCCGGAACTCCGCCCCGACGAAGAGGAGGAGGACCCGCGGGAAGAGCCGGAGGAGGAACGGGACGGCGCGCTGTAGCTGCGGGACGAAGAACCGGAGCTGGAGCTGCGGGAGGGAGCGCTATAGGACCGGGAGGAGGAGGGGGCGCTGTACGAGCGAGACGGCGCGCTATAGCTGCGGGACGAAGAACCGGAGCTGGAGCTGCGGGAGGGAGCGCTATAGGATCGGGACGAGGAGGGGGCGCTGTACGAGCGAGACGGCGCGCTGTAGCTCCGGGACGGCGCACTGTAGGATCGGGACGAGGAGGGGGCGCTGGAACTGCGTGAAGGAGCACTGTACGAGCGGGACGGCGCGCTATAGCTGCGGGAGGGAGCGCTAGACGAGGAGGACGAGCCGTCGGACCGGCCGACGGAGCTTCGGGATCGATATTCGCGCGTGCCGGAGGAACTGCGGGAGGATGAGGATGAGCTGCTGCCGGAATTGCCCTGGCTCCTCGACGGCGAGTAGGACCGGATCGAAGAATTCCGGCTGCTCGAAGAATCCGTGGAGCGCGAGGGATAGCTCCGCATCGTCGTGGACGATCCATCGCCGGAACGGCCGGACGTCGAACGCGCCGGCGAACCCGAAGACGAGACGGACCGCCCGCTGCCGCTTCTGGTGGAAGGCAGCGCGCGCATGGTGCTTTCGCGCGCTCCGTTCGAGGGATAGCTGCGGATCTGGCGGCCGGTGTTTCCCGAGACGCTCTCCCGGCTGCGGCTGGCCAAGCCCGCGGTCCCGGCGCCGTCGCGGATGATGCGCGAGCCGGCGGAGGATGAGCCTTCGCCGCTCCGCACACGCCCGACCGAAGAGCGAAGCTCTTCAGTGTTCAGGCGCCGCCCGTTGCCGCTATAGCCGCGGCTGACCGAGCGCAGGTTCTCGCGTCCCAGCACGGAAGCGGCCCGCGAAGAGATGCCGTCGGCGCGATCGAGGCTGGGACGAATGTTCGGCTGATGAGCACCCAGGCTGATGCGGTCGACGCGGCCGCGGAGGCGGTCCGCGCCCAGGGAGGCGCGTCCGATATTGCGGTCCCAAAGCCGGTTGCGGTCGACCATGGTCATGGTCCGGGCGAAGTGGCTGTAATTGTAGTAATCGCCATACCCATAGCGGCCGAAGAAGCGATTGTTATAGATGACCGCGGGATAGCCCCAGTAGCTCAGCGGGCACCAGCCGACGTAGTAGTCATCGTTCCACCAATTCACCCAGGCCGGGCCCCAACCCCAATGGTCCCGGGGAATCCAGTACCAACCCAAACCGAGGCCCCAGCCCCAGCGGCCGTAATGATGCGTGCACCAGCCCCAGGAATCCGAGGATACCCAGGTCCAGCCGATGATGGGATACCAGACCCAGCGGCCGTACGAGTACGGGCGCCAGTCGGAGTTGACGCCGCGCGGCACCCAGACATTCCCGTAATCCGCTTCGTTGACCCAACTGCCGTTCTCATCGAGCTCGTTTTCATAGTCTGAATATTCCGCCGGCAGATAGGTCTGGCCGGCCGGGCGGGCGTAGGAGCCGTCGCGAGTATCGTTCCAGGCGCCGAAATCGTCCCGGCGGGCCAGGAGGGAAACCGCTTCGGACGTGAATCGGCCGTTGGAGGCGATGATCCGGTGCCCGTCCTCGATCGCCACCGAGCCCTCCTCACCGGCCGCTTCGGCCGATCCGGAGAGAACGCTGAACTCGGTTTCACGGTTTTCCCGCACATCGACGCGGTAGGAGCCCGCGGTCAGGAGATAGAACGATGCGTCGGGCGTATGGACTTCGAAGTTCTTCTCCCGATCGAGAGTCTGGACGCGCAGGAAGATGCTGCCGGCCAAGACATGCAGCTTGGTCGGATCGCCGTCCCGGCCGGGCAGATTGGCCAAATCGACCTGGGTATCGTTATCCAGGCGCAGGTAATTGCGGCGGCCCAGCTGGATCTCCAGGCGGCCGGCGCGGCTGCCGATCTTGTCGCCTTGAACGACAACCAAGTTGATTTCACCTTTTTCGTAGCCCTGATCCTGGGCCCTCTGGACGTACACGTCGCCCTGGACGTAGCTCATCCGGGTGTAGCTTCGATCATAATAAGTGGTGGATTGGCCGAAGGCCAGGAAAGGAAAGACCAAGGCCAGCGCCGTCATGATGCCCCACAGTCTTTTCATGGTTCTCATGGTTTTTCTCCTCTCGCCTCCATATAAAGCAACTTATGTGCCAACGAAAATACCCTGAAAATAAGAAAGAAGGGGAGGGAAAACTGTCCTGATTCGAGGACAACTGCCGCGCTGGGCAAAAAAAACCCCCGCCCTCGTCTCGATAAGAGACGAGGAACGGGGGCGGAGCAGAGTGCTTCGGGAACCGATTACTTCTTGACTTCGGGCTTCTTGGCTTCCGAGGCGGGGCCGCGCTGTCCGCCGGGACGGCGCATCATCATGCCCATGCCGCGGCCGGGTCCGAAATTGCGACCCATCCGGCCGAAGCGGAACATGTCGCCCAAACGGGGCATGAAGCGCTGCATCAGGCCCATCCGCTGGCCAAACCGCATCATGGGGCCGCGCATCATCATCCCGCGGCCGAATCTCATGCCGCCGGGACCACCCATGAAACCGCCGCGCATGCCGCCGCGCATGAGCATCTGCCGGCCGTTCTTCATCTTTTCCAGCTGTTCCGGGGTAAAGATCTTCTCCCGGTCCTTCTGGTTCTTGAACTGGGCCTTGGCCCGGTCCGCCTGGAACTTGAACATCTGATCGATCAGGCCGTTGACCTTGTTCGGATCGGCCTTGGGATCGTTTCGCAGGGCCTGCAGATCGGTCCGCATTTTCTTCATCTGTTCATTGAAGGCTTTGTTTTCTTCCTGACGGGCCTTGGCGAATTCCTTGAGTTTGGTTTCCTGCTCGGGAGTCAGTTGGAGGGCCTCTTTTACGCGGCCTAAAGGGCCTTGGGCGGCCGGTTTGTCCGGCTTAGCCGGGGGAGGCGTCTTTTCCTGAGCGAAGGCGCTCAGCCCAAAAGCGAACAACACGACGATGGCGATGGTTGCAAAATATTTCTTCATAGTGGACCTCCTAAGTCCAATTTCGTTAAATTAGACAGTCTTGACCGCCAATCCTTGGCGGAAGATTCCCAAGCTTGAACACCCCGGGACGCCAGCGACGTCGGCAAAACGCGGATCCCCCGGCCCAAGGCGGCCAGGGCGGCGATCATCCGCCGGCGCAGCCCGTCGTCGCCGGGCGCCAGGATGGCCAGCGAACCGCCCCGTCCGCCGGCGCCGTTGACTTTCCAGCCCGAGGCGCCGTGACGGCGGGCGACGTCGGCCGCCGCGTCGGCCTCGGCCGAGATCAGGCCGGCATAAAGGGCGCGCTGGCATTCGTTGTTGCGGATCATGGCCTCGCCGTAGGCCTCGAGATCGCCCCAGGCCAGGGCCCGGCGGGCCGCGGCCGCGACCTCCGTCAGCCGCCGCAGGACGTTGAGCTGGGGCCCTCCTGCTTCGAGTTCGGCGATGACCCTCTCGTGCATATCCGTGGAACGGTGCGGCGCGCCCATGTAGACGAGGCAGAGCCGGCGATCCAGCTCGGAGCGGATCTCGGGCCCGACCCGAACGGCCGAGACGCGGGCTTCGGGATAGCGGGCCATTTCGATGTAGCTGATGCCGCCGTGGGCGGCGGCGATCTGGTCTTGAATGCCGCTCTGCTGTCCGAGCTTATCGGTTTCCACCCGGTGGGCCAGGCGGGCCAGTTCGGCCCAGGCCAGGGGCCGGGGACGGAGCACGTTCAGCCCGCCGAGCAGGGCGACGCAGACGGCCGCCGATGTGCCCGTCGAAATCCCGGCCGGGACGGAGGAATGGAGGCGGATATCAAGGGCCAGCTCCGGCCCGGGAGGCAGACTGCCGACGGCGAATTGAAGAAGCCCATGCGGTTCGGTCGCGGGACGGCCGGGATCCATGCGGAACGTCTCTTCATAATTTTCGACATGGACGGTGACCCGGGCCCCGTCCCGCCCGCGGCGGGGGAAGGCCGCGATCTGAGCTTCCACGCCGGGGAGGACGGCCACATTGAGAACCTTGCCCCGCCCGGCGAACCAGGTGTCCGTCCAGGCGCCGATGTCGTTGATGCGGATCGGGGCCCGGGCGTGGATGACGCGGATCGGACGGGGCGCGGCCATGGACGGATTCAGGCCGCGCGGCGGTGGCGGATCTGGTCGAGGCTGACGGCGATGACGATGATGGCCCCGATGATGATTTCCTGGATGTAGTTCGGCCAGCCCATCATGGTGCACCCGTTGCGCAGGAAAGACATGATGAAGACGCCGATCATCGAGCCCAGGATGCTGCCCTCCCCGCCGCTCAAGCTGCCGCCCCCGATGACGACCGCGGCGATGATGTCCAGTTCCAGGCCGACGGCCACCGTCGGATCGCCGACGGTCAGCCGCGAAAATTCCATCACTCCGGACAGCCCGCAGAACACACCGCCCACGGCATAAATGGCCACCTTGGCCGCGTTGACCCGCACCCCGCACAAACGGGCCGTCGCCTCGTTCGAGCCGATGGCGAAGGCGTGCCGCCCGAAGACGGTCGAGCGCAGGACCACGGCCATGACCGCAGCCAGGACGATCATCAGCCAGACCCCCGGCGCCAACAGCAGCCAGGACGGACGCGGTGATTTGGCCATGAGTTCGTTGATCCAAGTCAGCGGGGCGTCGATCTTCTGATTGCGGGCGATCCATTTGGCCAGGCCGCGGGCGATGCCCATCATCCCCAGCGTGATGATGAACGGGACCAGCCGCAAAGCGGTGATCAGGAGGCCGTTGACGAGCCCGATCAGGGCCCCGGTCAGTACACCCAGGACGACGGCCAGGAGCGGCGGCAGGCCGGCGTTGGCCGCGTAGGCGGCGATGACGCTGGACAAAGCGATATTGGACGCGGCCGACAAATCGATGCCGCCGCTGACGACGATGAGGGTCATGCCCAGCGCCCCCAGGGCGACGATCACGGACTGCGTGGCCACGGCCTTGAGATTGGAGATGCGCAGGAAGCGCGGCCCGACGTCGGGCAGGACGGAGAACAGGGCGATCACCAGGATGAGCCCGAGGAACGGCGCCAGCAGGTTGATCGCGGATTGGAGCTTGGTTTTTGGATGCATCGGCGTCACGCTTTTCCCGTCATGGACGCGGCCATGAGGCTTTCGTCGTTCCATTCCGCGGCCGGGCGAAGGGCCACGATCTGGCCGCGGAAGAACACGGCAATGCGGTCGCACACGCCCACGAGCTCGGGAAAATAAGAGCTGACGAAGAGCAGGCCTTTGCCCTCGGCGGCCAGGCGACCCATCCATTCGTAGATCTGGGCCTTGCTCAGCACGTCGATACCCCGCGTCGGCTCGTCGAGCAGGAGCACGTCGGCCTGTTGATGGAGGAGTCGGGCCAAGGCCGTTTTCTGCTGATTCCCTCCGGACAGGGAGGCGGCGGTCTGCTGCGGATGGCGGGCTTTGATGGCCAAGCGGTCCATCCAGCGGGCCGCTTCGTCCGAACGCTTCTTCAAGCTCAACAAACCGAATCGCCGGTACGGCCGCAGCCGGCTGAGGGTGATGTTGTCGGTCAAGGAACGGTTGAGGGCCAGACCTTCGCCCTGGCGGTCTTCGCTGAGGAGGCCGAGGCCCTGGCGAATGCGGCCCCAGGGCCTGGATCCGACGGCCGCGCCGCCGACCGTGACCGAACCGGAGTCCGTCCCGTCCAGGCCGAAAATCGCCCGCAGGGTTTCGGTCCGCCCGGCGCCGATCAGGCCGGCGATCCCGAGGATTTCGCCGCGGTGGAGTTCGAGATCGACGGGCTCGGCCATCCGCGCGCTCTTCAGGCCGCGAACGGAGAGGAGAACGCCGCCCGGCCTATGCGCGATTTGGGGAAAAAGCTCGCCGACGGGCTTGCCGATCATGAGCTGGATGATCCCGTCGAGAGAGACGGAGGCCAGCGTCCCCGTCCCGACGTTCCGTCCGTCGCGCAGGACGGTGTAGGCGTCGGCCACGGCCTGGACCTCCTCCAGGAAATGGCTGATGTAAATGATGCCGACGCCTTCGGACTTGAGCCGGCGGATGACGAGGAACAGGCGCTCGGTGTCTTCCTGGGTCAGGCTGCTCGTCGGCTCGTCCATGACCACGATGCGGGCCTTGTCCATCAGGGCCCGGGTGATCTCGACGATCTGGCGGGCGCCCATGCTCAGCTTCCGCACCGGGATGTCCGGCGTGATTTCCGGATGGCTCAGGGAGGCCAACGTTTCGGCGATGCGCCGCCGCGCCTCGCGCCGGCGCAGGAAGCCGGCCCGCCGGTCTTCCCGGCCGAGCATGATGTTCTCCTCGACCGTCAGGTGGGGGGCGAGATTGAGCTCCTGGTAGATCATGGAAACGCCGCCGCGGCGCCCGTCGAGCGGGTCGGACGGCGCATAGCACCGGCCGCCCAAGGCCATGGCCCCCTCATCCGGCCGCAGCGCTCCGCTCAAGATCTTCATGAGTGTCGTCTTGCCCGCCCCATTCTCGCCGAGCAGGGCGTGGACCTCGCCGGGACGGAGAGCAAAATCGACTCGGGAAAGGGCGATGGTCGCCCCGAACTTCTTGCTGATGCCCGTCATAGACAGGACGGGCGGGACGGCCGCCGCGTGCGTCATCGATCGAGAATGGACAGGTCGGGCGAAAGAAGCGCCTTGATCCCGGCCGTGCCCATGTTGTCCTTGGTGGCCAGGGTCACGCCGGTGTCGATGAGCTCGGCGACCTTCTGGCCGCGCAGGTATTGGACCATGGTGGTGACGCCGAGATAACCCATCTTGATGGGATTCTGCAGGATGAGTCCCTGGAGATGGCCGTCGGCCAGCGCCTGGACGAGTTTCGGGGAGCTGTCGAAGCCGACGAATTTGACCTTGCCGGCCAATTGCGCTTCCTGGAGGGCGCGCAGCGCGCCGAACGTGCTCGATTCGTTGGGACAGAACACCCCCTCGACGTCCGGGAAGCGGCCGAGCAGGTTTTCGGCCGTCTGATAGGCGGACTCCGTGGTCGGCCCGGCGTATTGGTCCTTGGCCAGCACGATCAGCCCGGGGAAGTCCCTTTGGACGGTCTCGATGAAGCCGCGTTCGCGCTCGGTCGTCGAGGCCGAACCCGCCTGGTAGCGGATCATGAAGATCTTACCCCGGCCGGCCAGGAGCTCGCCCATACGCCGGGCGGCGAGCACGCCGCCCTGGAAATTGTCGGTGGCCACGAAGCTGACGTAGTCTTTTCCCTGCAGTCCCGAATCGATGATGACGACCGGGATGTTTTCGCGCATGGCGTCCTGGACGGGGCGGATGAGGGCCCGGTCGTCCAGCGGGGCCAGGATGATGCCCTCGACGCCGCGGCTGAGGACGTCCTCGACCACGGTGATCTGTTGGGCCCGGTCGTCCTCTTTCTGCGGCCCTTTCCAGATGATCTCCACGCCGAGTTCGCGCGCCGCCTGCAGGGCGCCGGCGTGGATGGACTTCCAGAACTCATGCGTCATGCCCTTGGGGATGACGGCGATCTTGAATATTTTGGCCGGAGCGGCGGCTTTCGCTTTATCGGACCGGCCGCAGGCGCTGAAAACCAGCGCCCCCGCGGCGATCAGCAACAGGATTTTTCTCCACGGGCCGTTCATGGTTTGAGTATAAGCGGAAGGGAGGGGCGAGTCAAAGCCCCCCGCCCATTAAATGGACCGCGTCGGCGCGGTTACGACAACGGCAAAGGCGCTAGGTCTTTATTTTTTTCTTCAGGATGGGCATGCCGGTCTTGGGCGTCTCCACAACCTGGTACCCGTCCGGGACCTGATCCAGAGCGCCGGGTTTCACTTCCTTGGCGAAGAAATAGATCATCTGCATGCGGCCGCCCCGGAGCTCGACGTTCTTGTGATGCAAGAAATAGACGGCTCCTCGGGAGTTCTTGAATTGAAAGGCCATGGATGAATCCTCCTATCGGTGTCCGCGCTCCCCTCGGCGCAATCCGCCGGAATCGATCAAGCATCCCGCGGATGGCCCCTTGGGGAACTGAGACAAGTAATAAACGAAATTCCCCATCTTGTCAACACGCATCACTGGATGAAGCCGACGTTGCCCGGCGCGTCGCCCGGCGGAATGGGCCCGTTGGCCTCCTCGTAGTTCCGGACGTTGGTGGCCAGGGCGTCGAGAAACCGTTTGGCGTGCGCGGGGCTGAGGATGAGCCGCGCCAGGAGCTTGCCGGCGGGCCCGTCCGGGAAGAGGAAGGCGAAATCGAAAATGAACTCCTCCCGCGAATGGCGGATGCCGGCCAGGTTGGAATATTGCCCCACGGCCACCGATTCGTCGACTTTGATATCGATTTTTTTCTCGTCCACGTCAGCCTCTCTTCCCCATTCAATTTTTTTTTAAAATAAATCTTGCCTTTTGCCCGGGATGGTGTATATTGGTTGTGGCTTTCTTGCGCGGGCTGGAGAGAGCCCCCACCTTTTTGGTTCCCATCATCAACCCCCCTTTTGCTGACAACAGCCCGCATAAAACCCCCGGAGGCCCGGGGTCCTTTCCCCCCTCTTCATCGGATGGGCTCGCCGTCCGGATAAGCGGCCAGGATGTCGCGGGGCACTTCATAAACTTGGCCCCAACCGCCGTAGCGGGAAACGAGCTCGACGCGCGCTAAACCCCGCTTGATCCCTTTTTCGATCCGATACACCGGGCTTCCTTTCCGGGCGTTCTGCTCCATCACCATCTGCCCTTCGAAAGTCAGGTCGATCAGGCGGCCGCGGCGCATCTGCCCCAGCGTCTGTTCCGTGATCTCGACGAAATGGTCCCAAGGATTCTTGCCCCGTTTCTGATCGTAATTGTACTTGAACAGGCTCTCCAGGCTCTTGAACGGACGGCGGATATACCGGCCGATCGATTCCCGTTCGATCAGGTAGACCGTGGCGTCGCGGGCTTTGACGTACTTCCCTTCGAGGGCGGCCAGGCTGTCCCGCTCCGGCCAGGAGGCGAACTCCCGATCGAGACGGTCGAGGAGCCGGCGGCATTCGGTCAGTCCGAGGGGCTCGAGGCGGAGGAGGCCTATCGCGCCGTCGAGCTGGCGGAACGAGGCGGCCAAATAGAGAAAGGCGTTATAGAGGTTCGTGCGGAGCGCCTCGGCGCGATAAAAATCCGAGCTTTCCTCGGCCAGCCGGGCGAACAGACGCGCGGCCGCGGCGAATTCCTCGGATTTGAACAGGATGGCCTGCTCCTCGTCCGAAATGCGGCCGTTCCAGCCCTTGAAATGGTCGTAACTCGATTGGGACAGCGCCTCCGCCCGGGCCGCCAGATCGGCGCTCCAGCGGGCCACCGCGGACCGGCCGCCCGGGCCGAGCGGCGTGGCGTCGCCGGGACCGGGGCCGGGCTCGGGGGCGGGAAGAGGAATGCAGGCCGCCGCGAGCAGGACCGCGGCCGCGAGAAAAAGCCGGCAGGGAAACGATCTCCGCATGGAAAACCTCCGCATCGATGAAACTCTCTTCTCGTTACTACGGGGAGCAGTAAATATGTTACATAATCCTTACTGCTCCCCGAGTACTAGCCGGGCGACAAAGACATCCGGGGTCAACTATATTCCGCCCGGCTTAGTAAAAGATAAGCGAGGCCCGCCGGGAAGTCAACGGAAGCGGCCGGGGCCGAAATCGCTCATGGGGACCTCCGGGGGGATCTGCGGATCGGGGCCATTATACCAAAAAACAGTCTCCCCCGATCCGGGAGGGTCGGGGGAGCCGCTGAAAGGAGGGTTGGGGAGAGGTCTTTAGCCGTTCTCCCTCGGAGCGGCTCGGATGGAACCAGGAGGAGGTCGGCTCCGCGAGTCCGCTTGCTGATCCTATTCTCCCGCGGAACCGCGAGGCGGACAATCGCCTTTGGGGGTGCCGGGCCGGGTGAATTCCTCTCCCCTCCGGAGAGGAGCCGGGACCAGTCCCGGACGTATTGAATTAATCGGGTGGTCTCATTATAATGGCGCCGAAACACTCATGAATGCCGTCCTCGAACTCAACGACGTCCGCAAATCCTTCAAACTCGGCTTCATTCCCAAGACCAGGGAGATTCTCAAGGGCATCACCTTTTCCGTGGCCGAGGGCGAGATTTTCGGGTATCTCGGGCCCAACGGCGCGGGCAAGACCACGACCATCAAGTGCGCCCTGGGCTTGATCTTTCCCGACGGCGGATCGATCAAGCTCTTCGGCCGGCCGCACCTCGACCCGCAAGCCAAGGAGCGCCTCGGCTTCCTGCCCGAAAACCCCTACTTCTATGATTATCTGACGGCCACGGAGTTCCTCGATTTTTATGCCCAGTTGTTCAAGGTCCCCAAGGACGTCCGGAGGGAGAGGATCCCGCGCCTGCTCAGGATGGTCTCCATGGAAAGGGCCGCCGATCTGCAGCTCCGCAAATTCTCGCGGGGCATGCTCCAGCGCGTCGGCCTGGCCCAGGCCTTGATCAACGAGCCGGCCCTGGTCATCCTGGACGAACCGTTGGGCGGGTTGGACCCCATCGGCCGCAAGGAAATCCGGGACGTCATCCTGCGCCTCCGCGACGAGGGCAAGACCGTCGTCTTCACCTCGCACATCCTGCAGGACATCGAGATGATCTGCAACCGCGTGGCCATCATCGTCGGCGGCCGGATCCTCAGCCAGGGCCGCCTTTCCGATCTCGTCTCCGAAAAAATCATCTTCACCGAAATGACGATTTCCGGCTTAGCCCCGGCCGACGTCGCGGCGCTGGGCGAGAGCGTCTCGGCCGAGGGCGGCCGCCTGCTGCTCAAGGTCCACAACGAAGGCCGGGTCGAGGACATCCTCGAGCTGGCCCGGGTGCGCAAGGCCAAGGTCCACGCGCTCGTCCCGCGAACGCTGACCCTGGAGGACATCTTCGTCGACATGGTGAAGCCGAAATGACCATCCGTGTCATCGCCCTGAATACCTTTCGCGAAGCGGTCCGCGACCGCATCCTTTACCTGCTGTTGTTCTTCGCCGCGCTGTCTATCGGGCTGTCCCGGGTGCTGGCCCTGCTCACGGTCGGCGACCGGATCAAGATCATCAAGGACGTCGGCCTGGCCTCCATCTCCTTCTTCGGCGCGCTGATGGCCATCCTCATCGGCACCGGGCTCGTTTTCAAGGAGATCGAGAAACGGACGATCTTCACCCTGATCTCCAAGCCGATCCGGCGGGCCGAGTTCATCCTGGGCAAATTCTTGGGGCTGGTCCTGACGCTCCTGGTCATGACCGGTCTGATGGCTCTGATCTTTCTGGCCCTGCTCTTCCTCCACACCTCGCGGATCGAATGGACGATTCCGGCCGCGCTCCTCTTCATCATGCTCGAGCTCATCCTGCTGACGGCCGTGGCCATCCTGTTCTCCTGCTTTTCCACGCCCATCCTCAGTACGCTCTTCTCGCTGAGCTTCTATCTCATCGGCCACTTCAGCTGGAGCCTGGAAACGCTCATCAGGAAAATGCATCCCGGGCCCGGCCGGACGGTGGTCCGCGTGTTGTACACCGCCCTGCCGGATCTGGAAGCTTTCAACTACAAGACCGAGGTCGTCCATGGACTGCCCGTTCCCGCCGCGGCCTGGCTGACCGCGCCCGCCTACGCCGTCTGCTACACGGCCTTTGTCCTGGCCCTGGCCATACTTGTCTTCCGCCGCCGCGATTTCATCTGAGCAATGAAAAGAATCGTCCCCTTCGCCCTCCTCCTGGCCGCCCTTCTGGCCTCCATGGGCCTGAAGCTCGGCAACGACGCTCTTCCCCGCAAGCGCGTGTCCGGATCGAGCATCATCTACATCCCCTCGGGCCCCTATCTCAAACCGGCCACTTTCGGCTTTTCCTCGTTGGCCGCGGACATCATCTTTCTTTGGGCCATTCAGTATTACGGCAATCCGGAGATCCCCGACAAGTTCGCCTATTTCACCCATATTTTTTCCATCATCTTCGAGCTCGACCCGCGCTACATCGATCCCTACGAGGTCGGGGCGCTGATCGCCATCTATGACAGGAACGACACGCCTCTGGCGCTCAAGATCCTGGACATGGGCGCAGCCAAGAACCCCGACATGTGGATCTTCCCCTTCGAAGCGGGGCACTACGCCCTGGCCCGCAAGGATTTCGACACGGCCAAGGACTATTTCGCCAAGGCCATGAAGATCCCGGACGCGCCCGCCGTCACCCAGCGCCTCTATGCCAACGCCGCGTTCAAGACGATGGACTACCAGACCGCCTGGGAGACGTGGAAAAGCGTCTATGACACGGCCGCGGACGAACAAATCAGAAAAATCGCCTCCAACCACCTCTATCAGGTCAAGGCGGCCGTGGACCTCGCCGCCCTGAAAAACGCCGTGTTCGAATTCCGCGCCCGCGCCGGGAGGAACCCCGAGGGTCTGCAGTCTTTGGTCCGGGCCGGATTGATCCGGGAGATCCCGCGGGATTTTGACGACAAAGACTACGTGTATGATCCTCAAACCGGCCGAGTCGCCTCGGCGGGAAGCCCATGGAAACGCTGATCTTCGTCGTCCTATTCGGACTGGCCTGGGGCAGTTTCCTCAACGTCGTCATCTACCGGCTGCCCCTCGGCCTCAACCTGGCCCATCCGCCGTCCGCCTGCCCCGCCTGCGGGACGCGGATCCGGCCGTGGGACAACATCCCGATCGTGTCCTATCTGGTCCTGCGCGGCCGCTGCCGGACGTGCGGCCGTGTCATCCACGTCCGCCATGTCCTCGTCGAGGTCCTGACGCCCGCCGCGATGGCCGTCCTGTACCTGGAATACGGGCTGACGCCGCACTTCTTCGCCGCGGCGATCTTCACCAGCGCGCTCGTCGCCCTGGCCTTCATCGATTTCAACCACCGGATCCTGCCGGACAAGATCACCTTTCCGATCGCCGCCCTGGGCTTCGCCTACTCGTTTTTCCGGCCCGACCTGACGCCGCTCAAAGCCCTGCTCGGGGCCGCCGTGGGCGGGGGGGTGCTGCTGCTCCTCTACGGCGGGTATTACCTCGTCCGGAAAAAAGAGGGATTGGGCTTGGGCGACGTGACCATGATGGTCATGGCGGGGGTCTTCCTGGGATGGGACAAAGCCCTGCTGACGATCATCCTGGCCAGCTTCGGCGGGGCCCTGGTCGGCGTCGTCGTGATGGCCGCGAAAAAAAAGGACCTGCAGTTCGCCTTGCCTTTCGGCTCGTTCCTGGCACCGGCCGCCTATGCGGCGCTCGTCTGGGGCGATCGTTTGATCTCCGCCTACTTGCGAATGTACCCCCGAAATTGAGGCCCGGCCGGTCCGCCGTTCAGGCGGGCCAACGGTTGAATTGTCATCCGTGAATATGGTATTGATTTAGCTCATGTTACAAGACAAGTCTTCCGTCCGGACGGCGATTCTTCTTCTGTCCGGCCTTTTTCTAGGGTTCGCCCTGTTCGCCAACCTGCCCAAACTCCACGAAGGATTCCTAGTCGGAGACCAAGCCGTCAATTACGCCATGGCCCAAAGCCTGGCTTTCGACGGCGATCTGGAATACACCACCCGCGACCTGATCCGGTACGAAAACGATTTTTGGGCCGGGCCCAACGGGATCTTCCTGAAGCGCGTGGTCAGGGACGGCCGGGAGCACCTTTACTACGCCAAATCGTTCGCCTTCGCCTTTTTCGCCGCCCCCTTCGTCCGCGTCTTCGGGCCGGGAGGCCCGCTCGTCTTCCACGCCCTGCTCCTCTTCCTCCTCCTGATGATGGGCTGGTCCTATTTCGCCCTGTCCAACAGCCCGGGGCTTTCCTTTCTGCGGATGGCCACCTTTCTCGGCGCTTCGGTGGCCTGCGTCTACGCTTTCTGGATCACGCCGGAATTCTTCAATCTCTTTCTCGTCTTTTCCGTCCTTTTTCTCTGGCTCTATAAAAAACGGGCCTCCGAGAACCCTCTCCCGGAGGATGTCCGGGCCGGCCGCCTGCGGCGCCTCCTCTGCTCCGAGGCCTCCGATTACCTGGCCGCGGTGTTGGCCGGGATCGTCGTCTTCTCCAAGCCCACCAACGTTATCCTGACCGCGCCGCTTCTGCTTTCCACCTGGCTCGTGGCCAAAAAATTCTGGAAAGCCGTGGCCCTGGGCCTGGTCCTGGTTGTGACTGTGGCTGCCTTCTTCGCCGCCAATTGGGCCTGGACCGGGCAATGGAATTACCAGGGCGGCGAACGCAAAACCTTCAACATCCATTTCCCCCTGGAGAATCACGACGCTACCTTCGATTCCGTGGGCGGCCAGTCCATGACCACGGATGGATATGTCGAACGGACGGCCCTGCCGGCCAAAGAGGCGATCCGGATCGGCGCGTACAATCTCTTCTTTTATTTCTTCGGGCGGTTCACCGGGGTGGCCTGGTATTTCTTCCCGGCCCTGCTCTTCCTCTTTCTCTTTTTCCGGGGCCGCCGAAGCTTGGACCAATGGTTCATCCTGGGCGCCGCCTTGGCCCAGATCCTGGTTTACATCGTCATGATGCCGGACAACTACGGAGGCGGCGGCGGCTCGCTGGCCAACCGCTATTTCATGAACATCTACCCGATGTTCCTGTTCCTGCCGGCGGTCGCCGTGAAGAAGCGAGAGATCGTCGCCCCCTGGGTCATGGCCGTCTTCTTCCTGGCCCCCATCCTCCTCACCCCCCTCCAGACGTCTGCTTCGCCCTCGATCCACACTAAGAAATTCCCCTTCACCCTGCTCCCGGTCGAATACACCCTGATCAACGACCTGCCGACCAACACGACGGGGACGTCGTTCCGCCAGCAATGGGGACATCCCCTGCAACCCGACCGGTTCCTCTATTTCCTCGACGACAACTACAATCCCAAGCATCCCGACGAGGACGGCTGGTGGACGTGGGGCGACAAGAAGGCGGACATGATCCTGCGCACGGCCTTCCCCGTGAAGGAGGTCGTCGTCCACCTGCTCAACAACCCGCGCAGCGACAACGCGATCAGCGTGACCCTGGACGGACAGACCCAGACGATTGTCCTAGATTCCCAGCAGAAAGGCGTCCTGCGCTTCACGCCGGGCGAAGGTTTCCGGATCAAGCACAGCCATCAATACCGGTTCAAGGTCCGAGCCGCCAAGGGCTCCATCCCCTTCCACGAAAACCGGACCAGCGACGAGCAGCGCCACCTGGGTGTTTTCTTCAAGCTCGAGATCATTCCCAAGTAAGGACCCCCATGTGCGGAATCTGCGGATTGGCCCGGCCGGCGGCGGGGGCCCCCGTCCCCGAGGATCTCGTCGTCCGGATGTGCCGGGAAATCGTCCATCGCGGGCCGGACGACGAAGGCGTCTACGTCGACGACCGGGTCGGGCTGGGCAATCGCCGCCTGAGCATCATCGACCTGGAGACGGGCCACCAGCCTCTGTCCAATGAAGACGGGTCGATCTGGATCACTTACAACGGCGAGGCTTACAACTACGCCGAAGTGCGCGACGAACTGATCGGGCGCGGACACGCTTTCAAAACCAAATCCGATACCGAGACCGTCGTCCACGCCTACGAGGAATGGGGGGTCGATTTCGTCCACCGCTTCCGGGGCATGTTCGCCTTCGCTCTCTGGGACAAGCGGACGGAGACGCTCCTGCTCTTCCGCGACCGGGTCGGGGTCAAGCCGCTCTACTACACGCTGACGCCGGGAGGGACGCTCGTCTTCGGCTCGGAGTTGAAAACCATCCTGGTCCACCCGTCGGTGGAACGAGAGCTCGAGCCCCAGGCCCTGGACCTCTTCCTGACCCTCGAATACGTGCCGGCGCCCTTCTCCATCTTCAAGGGCATTTTCAAGCTGCCGGCCGGGCATTACCTCGAGTTCTGCGGCGGGAACGTTTCCCTGCACCGCTACTGGGACGTCGCCGCGTCGCTGGAGCGGCCGGTCGAACCCAAGCCCGGCGAGCTGCCCGAGCTCATGGATGAGCTTTACGACCAACTCAAGGAGTCGGTCAAGCTCCGCCTGGTCAGCGACGTCCCCCTGGGCGCTTTCCTGAGCGGCGGCATCGACTCGTCGACGATCGTCGGGCTGATGCGCGAGCTGGGCGCCTCGCCCCTCAAGACGTTCAGCATCGGCTTCGCCGACCAGACCTACAACGAGCTGGCCCACGCCCGGAGGATCGCCGAGCTCTTCGAGACCGACCACGAGGAATTGGTCATCGAGCCGCGCGCGCTGGAGCTGACCGAGACGCTCATCCGGCACCTCGACGAGCCGTTCGGCGATTTTTCCATGTTCCCGACCTACCTCGTTTCGAAGATGGCGCGCGCGCATGTCACGGTCGCCCTGTCGGGCGACGGCGGCGACGAGATCTTCGGCGGTTATGAGCATTACCAGGCCCAGCGGATGGCCCGCTTTCCTCTCGCCCCGCTGGGCGGCCGGGTTGTCGGCGCCGCCGTCAACCGGCTCAAGCCTTCGAACAAGAAAAAAGGGACGTGGAACAAACTGCGCCGCTTCACCCTGGGTTTCGAGCAGGACCGCCGCCTGCGCCACCTGCGCTGGATGATGTTCCTCTCCGACCGGGCCAAGGCCCGGCTCTACGCGCCGGACTTCGTCGACCAGCTCGGCGGCATCCGCTCCCTCCGCGGGCGCGAGCCGTTTTCGGCCTATTTCGACCGGATGGCCGGATTCGACAAGCTGACGGGCGAGCTCTACCTGGACCTCAAGAGCTATCTCGCCGACGATATCATGGTCAAGGTCGACCGCATGAGCATGGCCGTCTCACTGGAGGCCCGCGAGCCGCTGCTTGACCACAAGCTGATTGAATTCGCCTTCCGCCTGCCCGACGATCTCAAGCTCCGCGGCGGCGAGACCAAGTGGATCTTTAAGAAGACCATGGAGCGGCTCCTGCCCAAAGAGAACATCTGGCGGAGCAAGGAAGGCTTCAGCGTCCCCATCAAGCACTGGCTCAAGACCGACCTGCGCGAGCTGCTGGAGGACACTTTGAACGAGGCCCGCCTCGAACGCGACGGATTTTTCCGCCCTGCGCCGGTGCGGGCCATGATCGACGCCCACATGTCCGGGCGGGAGAATTACAGCCACCAGCTCTGGGCGCTGATGGTGTTCAACATCTGGAAGGACAACTACCTGCGCTAAGCCGGGGGCTCGGGGAGCATGGGGGGAAAACACGTGCGTTTTCCCCGGCGAGGAAAACGCACTCCGACATGACTCCCTCACTCCCTGCCCTAATTGGATAAATCATATCCAATTAGGACAGGTCCATGCCCGTTCGGTCGTCATACGGGTTTCCCTCCCATGCTCCCCTCGTCCCCAATCCTATCCGACGCTCCTCCTTCGCTCTCAACACTTTTATTATAGAACTGATCTTCCCCCGATAATCTGGACACCCAGAAAAGAGTGGATTACATTACAGAATGGTTTCTTTCCTTGTAAATCATGCTGATCAACAACAAAACAATGGCCAGGCCAGCAATAATGAAAATGCGTTTCACGGAATGATCACATAACGATGAATGGAATAATCGGGTTCTCCATCCGGACTGATGGCGGTTGATATGAAATAGAGAGACTCGTCTTTTCGATCAAAATAACAGGATATTCTAGTATGCGGGCATTTCGACTCCGTCAATGCCGATTCGCCGAGCAACCGCCCATCTTTGGAATAGATCTGAGCGACAGAATAAAAATAATCCCGGCCCGGATCGGAATTCATAAATAGGACAATGACGAGTTTCTTGGAGGCGATGACTTTCCTCAAGGTTGAAAATTTCCCGACTTCCTTATAATACATATCGAGCTTTCTCTCTCGCTTGGCCCGAGTGAGGGCCGGCGTCACTTTTGGCGGGCGATAGGCCGCCGTAGGTTGGCCGAACTTGGACGTTTTCCCCGTAACGCGATCACGGCGATGGATGACGAGCGCGCCCGCCCAAACGGAGTAATAAGCCTGCGCATCAAAATCACTATAGGTTTGGATACCGATGTCCGCTATTTCTCTAAAACCATTCGAATTGATGGCCCCCCCTCGCCCGATCTCATACATCTCATTAAAAGGGAATAGAAGCTCTATAGCGCCGTTTCCGGAATGTTTAAAAAATCCCCTGAACCATCCGTCCGCTTTATCGGCCTTCGGACCCGATAAAAGATATCCATTGTCCGTGATTTTCAGATCGTCGAAAGAACCGTAAAATCGATCGATTTCCGCCCATTGACCGGTTTTGTTTTGAGAATAAATAAATACTTTGTCTCGTTCCCAATCATAGATGGCCAGCTTTCCTTCAAAATAATCAAGGATACCGGGGACGGAGAACTCGTTCGGTCCTTGGCCTCGGCGACCGAATCGATTCAGGAACCGACCGCGCGAATCGTACGTTTTGATACTGGCGGTGATCGTATCGCTGATGATGATGTCTGATGATTCCAAAATCGCCAAGCCTGCGGCATTTTCAAGAATCTCTTTGTCTTGAGAAAGGTGGATTTTTGTTTGAAGACGGATGGACTCGGCATGTAGGAGAGACAAGCTTGATAAAAAAAGAGCAAAAAATATTTTCATTTTAGGACAACTGAAATAGTTTACTCGCGAGTCGAGACGGGCACGGCATACGGTCCCTCGGGAATGAAGGCGACGCGGGGAGCGTCGCCGGAAGCGGCAAGCGAACGATACGACGCGATCAAAGCGTTCTGGACCATACGTTCCGCCTTGCGGACGCGTCCCAGACGTCGGGCCGCGGGCGGCAGGAATTCATAGCCGCTCCTCCCCGGCAAACGCTCATATGCCTCCTCTGAGATGTCCGGCCCGCAATAGATCAGTCCTTCCTCGCCCACACGGCGGAGGACCTTTCCCCACACTTCCGGCTCCCACTGGTCGCGCGTGAACCGCCAGGACGGCGCTCGCAGCATGTCCACATATCCATCCGGGCCCTGGAGTTTGAGGAGATGGCAGAGGGTTTTGTACTCGGGGCCGCCGATGGGCTCGGCGTCGCGGTTGTCGGCGGCGATGATAATGGTCCCCTTCTCCCGGACCGCAGGCAGGGCCCCGACAGCAGCTTTGGCGGTCTGGTAATGGTTTCGCCCGACATAGCCGCCGTGGGTCAGGACGATATCGAACGGCTTCTCGACCGGGATCGCCGCATAGCTCTTAATACGGGCCACGGCCGCGGCCAGGACGGCGTCCATCTCGCCGGCGAAAACACCGGTCAGGCGCAGGGCCCGGTCCATGGTCACGGTGACGGTGAAATCCACGCCCACGGCGCGGGCCACGGCCCGGGCCTCTTCGTGGCAGGGATTGCCGTCCAGGACGAGATTGGCGGCCAGGGGATTTTCCAGGAATTCCGGACTGTGGAACTTCTGGATCGTTCGCAGGTCGACGAGGCCGGGACAGACCGCCTTCCGTCCGCCCGAAGCGCCGGCCATGAAATGGCTCTCGGTCAAGCCGGTGGCAATCTTCAGGTCGGCCTTGAAAAATGCGCGGTTGACCCGGACTTCCGTCCCGCCCGCCGTCCGCCCGATCGACACGAGGTTGGCCGCGTCGGCGCAGTCGTGGTCCAGGATTTCGTAGGCGGAAACGACCCCGCGGCCGAACAGGACGTTTTTTTCCGCCGGGGTGCTGGCCCGGTGAGTGCCCGTGCCGACAATGAGACGAATGTGCTCCCGGCGCAGGCCGAGGCGAAGGAGTTCGGCCAGGAGCGGCGCGAGGATCCCCTGCGGGCCTTGATAGGGCACCGGCCGGGTGATATCGGAGACAGTGATGGCGGCGCGGAGCGCGGCAGGCGATTTTCCCTTGGCCCGTACGATTTCTTCCAGTTTGGGGCCGGCAACCGGAAGGGCGTAGGCCGCGCGGACCGCAGCGGCCGGGTCGTCGGGGACCTCGGCTCCGGCCATGGCCAGGACGGCGCAATCGGGCGGGACAAAGACCCGAAGCGGCCCGCCGCTGAACTCGATTTCGATTTTTCTCCACGGCGGCCGGGGCCCCGGGCTTGGCCCGGGGGTCAAGTTCCGCCGCGAAGGCTCGTCCCTTGACCCCTTCGGGCGGACCAGATTGTTATTTTTTTTCGCCGCCATGGTTATCCTTCTCCGGCGATCTTTTTCGCGACGGAGCCGCGGAAATCGCCAAGGCTTTTTGCGTCCGGAAGGTGATTTTATGGTCCTCGGCCGCCGGCAGTCCCTGGACCCAGACGACTTCGCCGCCCGAAATGAAGACCGGGCGGCGGTCGCGCTCCTCCTCGGCCACGCCCTTGGCCCGGAAGATCTCCTTGAGTTTTTTTCCGCCGGGCGCGCCGAGCGGGCGATAGCGGTCGCCCGGCCGGCGGTTCCGGACGAGGAGCGGGAACTCGAGCCTCGCCGCATCGAGGAAACAGCCGGCGGCATTATCCGGGACCCGCCGTTTTCGCCTTGTTCCTCCAACGGAAACCGATTCGAGGAGGGATCGGACGGCGGGCGCTCCGACGAACCGGCCCGAGTATGTCCAGCCCGCTTCGGGGACGGGCAAGCGGCCCCGTCCGTTCCACGGACGGGCATAACGGACGGAGGCGGCGCGGCCGCTGCGGCGGCCGATCCGGTTCCGCCGCCGTTCGAGGACGAGCGATTTGGAAATCGGCAACTCGCCGCCGTCGGCCATGCCGCGAACGGCCTCCACATCGTCGAACGAAATGTCGAGCAGGTCGCCTTTCAACCTCCGCAGGAAGATCCGCACGACGCGACGGGCGAGGGCCGGTGGGAATCTTTTCAGCGCGCTTGAGTCCAGAAACGATACTCCGGCCTTTTCGGTGATGGCCCTCGACGCGGCGGCGCGGGCTTTTTCTTCCAGGAAATCATCCTCGTCCCGGCTGGTGGAAGCCAGCCGGGCAAGGGACCGGCTTATGGCGGGCGTGAAATTTTTTTCCAGGTAGGGAACGAGTTTCCGCCGGATTTTGTTGCGCAAAATCCGCTCGTCGCGGTTGGAGTCATCCGTGCGCCAGGACAGTTTCCGGTCGCGTAGGTACTCGAGGATTTCGTCCCGGTCCAGCCCCAGCAGAGGCCGGATGATCGAACCGTAGCGGACGGCGGGAATCCCGGCCAGACCGGTCGGCCCCGTACCCCGCAGGAGGCGCATCAGAACCGTTTCGGCCTGGTCATTCAGGGTATGGCCGGTGGCGATTTTGGCCGCGCCGGCCTCGGCCGCGGCCCGTTCCAGGAATTCATAGCGCAGGCGCCGCCCCGCCTCCTCGATTCCGATGCCCAGCTTGCGGGAGGCGGCCCGCACGTCGCCGCGGCCCGCATAGTAGGGCAGTTCCAGGGCTAGGGCCATGTTTTGGGCGAATCGCTCATCGGCCGCCGCCTGGGGGCGGAGACGGTGATTGAAATGGGCGACGGCCAGGGAAAACGGGATGTCCCGGCTCAGTTCGAGAAGGAGGTGCAGGAGTGCGGTGGAATCGGGCCCACCGGAACAGGCCACGAGGACGGATTCGCCCGGGCGGAGAAGCCCCGCGGCGAGGACGGACTTCCGCATCTGCCGGAATGCCGGGTGGAGGCGACGCGATTTGGCCATGGAAGAACCATTCTAGCATAGAAGAGCCAGGCGGGAAGCGCGGGGGAATGGCCGGAGAAAACACACTCGTTTTCCCCTGCGAGGAAAACTCGTTCCGACGCTCCTCCTTCGCTCCCTAACTTGTCAGACTATCGTTAAGTCCGACGAGTTAGGACCATGCCCGCTCAGTCGTCGCACGGGTTTCCCCCGGCCATTCCCCCACGCTTCCATTTTTTTAATTACAGGTCTATCAACTAGTTTGGAGGGTTTGGAGGGAGGGGGAAAGAATGGCGGCGCAGGGATTTGAACCCCGGACTCTACGGATATGAGCCGTATGCTCTGACCAACTGAGCTACGCCGCCAAAGCGCATAGATTTTAGAAGAACAAGGGGGGGAAGTCAATTTGGGTCAAGCAGACTGGGCCTTTTCGTAACGCCACAGTACGGACTCGATAGCTGTCAGGATTTCTCTGAACCTTGTGCTCAACCGCTTGCTTTATCGGGCTCAGCTATCCCAGATGGCCTTAATCCCTTAAAAAGAAGCCAAAAACCCGTTGCCATTTCGAAACTAGCCATAGGCGAATCGAACCACCACGGGTTAACTGTCTTGGCGAAGTCGGGGAGAATGATGAAAGCGAAAGCACCCGTCACGCACCATACAGACGAGATCACCCCCCAGGCAGCCATTGCTCTAGGGATATAGCGCGACTTAAACCACAGGTAGCTGCAAACCGCGGATGCCAATCCATAAAACGGCAAGCCAACGCCATACGCGGGTGTGCCGAGGTATAGCCTCGCCAAGGCTTGCAATCGATCTGTTTCAAATACTCGCAAGTAATCAGCGCCACTCAAGAGCCGCAGAACGGTAAAAAGATTGAGCGCCACAACAACCCACATCAAGGCATATACCAGCCTGCAGAATGCCGCAAGCAAGGCAAGGCCCCGATTTACGGGCTTGAGAATCACGTAAAGGGCTGTGAGTAGTACGACAACGCCTGCGCAGTAAATGAGATCGCAGGCGATGTTGATACGAAACAGTCGTTCGTGCGCCATGATATTCCGAGCGGTTTCCGCAGCATTGCCCACGACAATGAGACGGGCCTGGATACCAAGATAAGCGAAGGACACAATCGCCATCGTGAATAGGGAAGTAAATCCAGCGACTCTTGCAGCTTTGCGTTGTGACTCGTCGATGCTGCTGATTGTCATTTTCATTTGCTCCTAATAGAGATGTCTTCTCAGGAAGTGCTGAAGTATCGGGCGTTCTTCATCTTCAATGGATTGCCATGAGGGACGTGCCGACCAGACCCCATGTAACGGCACTTGCAATGTACTGCACTCCCGACATCGTGACGGTGTCTTTGACGCCTAACGTTTTGGTCTGCGGCGGGCCAGCACAGACATTTGCACCGGCGCGGTGCTGATGGCCCGTCCGTAGCACCTAGAGTTAGACGCCGCCATGCCGGCGCTCCCATGACTCTACCGCCCCACGCTTGATGATGAACAGGGGATGTGATTCCGGCGAGGAAACACTGCGCCACTTCCGATGGAGAGACGGACTCCGCGCGCTCAACTTGCTCATCAAATGCTGCCACTCGTAGTCGAGCTGCCCTGCAGTGCTTTCAATCTGGACGTTCTTTCGAACTGGCCCAACTTTTCGGCGGTTGAAGGAGTATCCACGCGACACAGCCTCTATAAGAACGGAATTGAGGTAGGCATTGATCGCGGACCTCGGCGCGGCCTGTGACTGGAACCGAAGAAGTTGGGGGTGATGGCGATAGCCTGTGGTCTCGCCTCGAAGAACTGCACGAGCCAAGAGTGCCTCGCGCCACAAGGCGACCAAGCCCTGCGGGTCCAAGTACTTGGGGTGAAGTGTCCAGATGCGCATGCGATATCAGCGGCGTCTAACGCTTCCGCGTCACCCGCAGGCGGCGCCCTTCATTGTGCTCCGCAGGTGGAACAGCCACCAGGCGCCGCCTGGCGGGTGGAGGCAGTAGTTATGCGATGCCCTGCAGAGCATTGACGAATTCGTGACCGGAGAGTGGCTCCGGAAGCGGCTTACCATCACGCTCGTAGAGCTCGACGGTCTCCTCGATAATTTGGCATAGTTCGGAGAATACGGCCTTGGCGTCCGACCCGTGGCAACCACCATAGAAGAGCTCCGGACAACTGCCAATGAAGCACTCGTCCTCGTCCGACCACTCGACCAGCTTTACGTACTTGTCACCCTTGTTCATCGCTTCGACTCCTCGATGGCTAATCGTACCGCCTTCTCCTGGTAATGCATAGCGTCGTCCCCTGGATTCCCAGAGATGGTTAGTGGCTTTCGGACCCTCGGATGGACAAAGTTCCGATGGCTTCCCTTTCCCCCTCTGTCCACGAACCCGGCCTGCTCAAGATCTTTGATCAGGTCACGAACCTTCCGGGTCAACAAGCTCCTCCATTCGCATAACGTGTGCGTTCAGCCGCGGCGCTTCTTCGGCGCCGTCGGCTGCAACGCGTTGTTAGACGGGCCTCGGAGTTCCTTAGTAACGAATCCACACGCAATCAGCATTGCCCCAGCGATGTAGAGCGCTATGAAGGCGTGGTTTGCGGCTTGCTGCGACATCCGCGCGGTTTCCCAACGAGACATTGCGTTCTGTGTTGTCGGGACGATAGTGCTCTCATAACGACCAGTGGCTTCGTTGAGAGCTTGAACCACCGACTCGAAGTCCTCTTTCTTAAGCATGGCCTCAGCTCGCGCAACGCGGACGTTCTTGTCGTCAACGATGCGCTGCCGAACCCGGCTGTCGTCCTCCAAGAGCGTCTCAACGCCTGTCAGCGCCTGTTCCGTCTCCGCCAAGAGATGGTATGCGGCCAGACCTATGAGGTCACGACTCCGCTTCGCTTCTACCTGCGCGTTGTATTCGCGAAGCCACTGCGCGCGGTTGAGTTCCGTGAGCGTCGCCGACGTGAGTACCCGCTCGCGGTCCTGAAGCTCTCCGAGCCAGTGATTCCCTACGACATTCGAGGCGAACCACGATCCGAAGACCAAAGCTGATCCGCAGGCATAGAACAGAACGTGGATTGCCGGCTTGCGCCACACCGATGACATATTTCTTGCTCCGTCTAACAATGTTTAGATGGACCCATAAAACAACCCTGAAACTGCTTCATGGTCCGTATAAGACGCTTGTGAAACGAATATCGAATCGGTCATAACCAATGGAATATCAGCCGGTTGCAGCGATATGCGGTTTTAATAAAGGTGATTTATCCGGTTGAGGACATGGGTATAGATCATCGTGGTCTTGACGTCGCTATGGTCCAAGAGTTCTTCTCCCCAGGTTAGCATAGCCGGATAGTAACACGCTGATTGAAAAGATGTCAAGAACCTGGGGTCGCGGGGCCCGCGGTCTTCTGCTATGCTGATGGCATGACCGGCCGTGAGGTACTGACGGCGATTTTCAAGGACAAACGCTGCCCGGAGCGAATGGGAGCATTCGAGTGGTTCTGGCAGGACACCCAGGCCGAATGGGAACGCCAGGGTCTTCCCGCGGGAGTCGACGTCCACGAATATTTTGATCTGGACGTCCGTGAGATCAAGGGCTCGATGTTCAGAACGACCGGTGTCCCGATCGATGACTCCATCGTGGACCAGGATGCAGAGACCGTGGTCAAGCGGAACGGCTGGGGAGCCCGCCACCGGGAATGGAGGAACAAGCCCGGCGTCCCCGAGCATCTGGGATTTGAACTGACGAGCGCCGCCGTTTGGAAGGCCAAGTTTCGCGATCGCCTGCTCGATCTCGATTTGGCCCGTTTTCCGGATTGGGAGGGCCTAGTTGCAGCCTACAAAGCCGGAATGGCCTCGAACCGTTTCTGCGTCTATCAACAGATGCTCGTCGTCGAGATCATGCGCCGGGCCATGGGCGACGTCGTCTTCCTCGAGTCCATGGTCCTCGACCCGGTTTGGATCCACGACTTCTGCTCGGTCGTCACCGATAATATCATTCTCCACCTCGACTATCTCATCCGCGAGATCGGAAAACCGGACGGGATCTGGACCTACGACGACATGGGGTATACGCGGGCGCCTTTTTTTTCTCCGGTCATGTACCGGGAGTTCATCTTCCCTTATCACCGCAGGATCGCGGGATTCTGCCACGATCACGGTCTGCCGATCATCCTCCATGCCTGCGGCCGCATCCGCCCCTTCCTTCCCAGTCTAACCGCGGCGGGAATCGATGGGCTCCAATCGATGGAAGCCAAGGCGGACCAGCACGTCGTCGAATTCTCGGACACTGTCCGGGCGCTGGGTGGAGAGATGGCCTTCGCCGGCAACATGGACATCCGGGCCTTCGAGTCGAATGACGCCGCGATCCTCGAGGCGGAGATCGTCCCCAAGCTCGATGCGATCAGGAAGAAAAGAATCCCCTATGTCTTCATGAGCGACCACTCCATTCCTAAAACGGTCGCCCTGAAGACGTACGAATCCGCCTTGGCGATCTATCGCCGCCGGCGGGATTATTGAAGAAAGTACTCAGCGCCGGATCCGTTCAAAACCGCTCAGGCCGACGAACTCGAAGCGCTCTTCCTTCTCCAGCTCGTCGAACAGCAGGTTGAGCCCGAGCACGTCGCTGGCGATGTGGCCGGCGATGACGACGTTGAGATTGGCCTTCTTGGCGTTGACCAGGTGCTCCTCGGACATGTGCATGCCGACGAGGGTGCTGACGCCGCTTCCGGCCAACTTGTCGTAAATGTCCTTGGCCCCTTCCGTCCCGCCGGTCATATCGACGAGAATTTTCCCGCACGAGCCGCTTTCCGTTCCGGCCACCACCTTGGGCGGCATTTGCAGGAAGGCGGCCTTTTCATATTCGGGGATGGCCCGCAGGAGCTTGAGGAGGTCCTTGAGCCGGGCCGGCTTTTCCCGCTCGAAGAGCCGAACCAGATGATTCGTGACGCAATTGTCGGCCGCGGTGTGGATACACATGAGAGGCAGGCCGAGAAGGCGGGCCGCGTCGACCTCGCGGGTGGCGTTGAGCGGAAGGAGTCGGCGTTCGACCTCGCCGATGCGCCGCTCCATGAGCTGCTCGGCAACGCTGATGGTCACGCCGCAGAGGGCCAACAGCGAGGCCTGGAGCTTCATGACGTCGAAAAGCTGGACCCGGGCCGAGCCCATGGGATGGTGCCCGACGACCAGATCGATCTTCGGCCCCTCGCCTTCGTTCAACGCCCGGGCCAGAAGCAGTTCGGCGGTATCGATGTCGATGCCGACCATGACCTTGCGGACCTCGGTTCCCAGGTCGCCGCAAAGGACGCGCGTATCGGCGTAGGGGTTGAACAGCCGGTCTTTGTCGTGGAATTTGCGGTCTTCGTCCTTGAGGTCCTTGGCCTTTTCGGCTTCGTCCTCCAGCAGGCGCTTGACCTCGGCCGCTCCCCGCAAATCGTTGGCGATCCCGATCTCGACGGCTTTTTTGTAGAAGCGTTCCAGTTTCATGGTCTTCTCCCGGGCCCCATTTTAGCATGATTTGACATCCTCCACGGCCGGGGCTATAAATCGCTCGATCCCGACCCGAAGGAGATTCCGCATGCGCCGCGCCCTTCCCCTCCTCTTATCCGCCCTGACTTTGGTTTTCGCCGCATCCTGTCGGTCGCAGAAGTCGCCCGCCGCCGTCGCTTCGGACCCCGAGACCGCCGAGAACCAGTCCGCCGCGCCGTCCTGGGAGGACTTTTTCTACGATGAGCTCCCCGCGCTCGGCCACCGCAACTGGATCGTCGTGGCTGACTCGGCCTTTCCCCTCCAGATCAGCCCGGGCATGGAAGTGGTCGTGGCCAACGAGGATCATTTCGTCGTCCTGGAGCGGGTTCTCAAGGCCATCTCCGAAAGCGGCCATGTCCGGCCCAAGATCTACGTGGACCGCGAGCTGGCCTACGTCCCGGAAGCCCTCGCCCCGGGTATGGACGCCTGCCGGAAGCGGATCGAAACCATGCTGGCCAAGTACGAGGTCAAGCCCGTCCTCCACGAGGAGCTCATCAGCCGTATGGACCAGGTGGCCAAGACCTTCAAGATCCTGATGATCAAGACGGACCTGGCCCTGCCCTACACGACGGTCTTCATGGAATTGGACTGCGGCTATTGGAGCCCGGAGAACGAAGCCAAGATGCGCGAGGCGATGAAAAAATAAACGCAGGATTTCAGGTTGCGGCTTCGGCTTTTTCCTTGTTGTTGGCCCACAATCGGGTGACGACTCGCAGTAGGATGAAGCCGCTGATCAAAAACACGCCGAAGAGAATCGCGGCGTAGTTCCACCGGCCGTAGAGCACGTTGCCCACGGTGAACAGCGACGACCAGATCGTGGCCACGCCGGAACCCCAGCCCACCAGGGCCAGGGGAATGTTTTCATGGGAACCGGGAGCATCGGCATCGGAGATCCAGGCCTCGGCCCGCACGGACTTCCAGCCCGGACCGAACGGACGGACCTTCTCGTAGAAAGCGACCAGCGTTTTGCGCTCGGTCGGCTTGGCCAGGAACGCCGTCGACACCCAGACGATCGTCGTCGCGGCGATGGTGACGAGCAGGGCGACATGGGTGGGGATGACCATCCCGCCGCGCTTCAGAACGAGCAAGAGGATGGAGACCACGAACGAGCTGATCATGGCGTTGACTTCGCACCAGGCGTTGACCCGCCACCAGAACCAGCGCACCAGATAAAGAAGCCCGGTCCCGGCCCCGACCTGCAGGATGATGTCGAAGGAATCCTTGGCCGATTCCATGAGGAAGACCATCCCTGAAGCGCAGAGGAACAGCCCGACCGTGGCCAGCCGCCCGGCCATGACGTAGTGCTTCTCCGGGGCCGTTTTTTTGACGAAACGGCGGTAGAAATCGTGGACGAGGTAGGAGGCCCCCCAATTCAGATGGGTCAGGATGGTCGAGGAGTTGGCCGCAATCAGACCACCAACCATGAGGCCGATGAAGCCGACCGGCAGGAACTTGAGCATGGCCGGGTAGGCGATGTCGTGGCCGATGAGCGTGGGATCGAGGTGGGGGAAGGTTTTCTGGATATCCGTGAGCTGGGGATAGACGATGAGCGAGCACAGCCCGACCAGGATCCACGGCCAGGGCCGCAGGACGTAGTGGGCGATGTTGAAGAAAAGGACCGCCCCCAGCGAGTCCTTCTCGGACTTGGAGGCCAGCATGCGCTGGGCGATGTAGCTGCCGCCGCCCGGCTCGGCGCCGGGATACCAGACCGCCCACCACTGCACGGCGATGGGCATGATGAAGATGGCCAGGGCCATGTCCCAATGATTTCTGAAATCGGGCAGGATGTTCAGGTAGTTGAGCCCGTTAGGCCCGGCTTTCGCCGTCAGGGTCGCGACCATCGTCGGCAGGCCGCCGACGGCCTTCACGGCGAAATACGCGGCGGCGATGACGGCGCTCATCTTGATGAAGAACTGGATCATGTCGATGACCAGGACGCCCCACAGTCCGGAGACCGCGGCGAAGGCCACGTTGAGGACGAAGATAAAGAGCAGCGTCTGCCAGCGCGGCAGGTTGAACAGCACGGCGGCGATCTTACAGGCCGCGAGGTTGACCGTGGCCATGATGATGCAATTGAAGAAGAGGCCGAGATAGATCGAGCGGAAGCCGCGCACGACGCCGGCCGCCCGGCCCGAATAGCGCATTTCGTAGAATTCCAGATCGGTCATGACCCCGGAGCGCCGCCATAGCCGGGCGTAGAAGAAGACCGTGGCCACGCCGGTCAGGGTGAAGGCCCACCAGACCCAGTTGCCGGCGACGCCGTTTCTGCGGACGATGTCCGTCACCAGGTTGGGCGTGTCGCTGCTGAAGGTGGTCGCCACCATGGACAATCCGGCCAGCCACCAGGGAACGGCCCGCCCGGAGGCGAAGAACTCCGAGGTGCTCTTGCCCGATCTCCGGCTGAAGAAAAGGGCCGGGGCGAAGCAAACGAGGAGAATAACGGCTACGATGATCCAGTCGATCGTATGAAGGTGCATGGCTCGAATCCTTATTTTAAGGAACTCCTCCGCTCATAGCTTGCGCAGGGCGTCGAGGAATTCCGGGGAGGGCGCCGCGGCGCCTTTCAAAGCTTCCGCCGCCTTGGCCGCCTGGCCGGCCCTCTGCCAGGCCCGGGCCCCGAACCAGGCGCCCGGCCCCTTGGCCGCCGGGAATTTGGAAGTATAATCGGTGACCGCCTTGAACGCGGCCGCGGCCTTGTCCTTCTGCCCGAGTTTGGCGTAAATCAAACCCAACAGATAATCCTGGGCCCGCTCGTCGGGATCGAAGGGTTTTCCGGTGCCCAGCTTTTCCGGATATTCCTTGGAATGTTCGAACAGTTTGGCCGCACCGAGCCAATCGCTTTTCTTGAGAGCCTGCAGGCCCAGTTGGACCTGGGTCTGGGCAAAGAGCCCTTGGATCTCGCCGGCCCCCTCGAACGGCAGGGCCTCGATGGTGTCGAGGACCGAAGCCGCCTCCCCATAGAGCCTGTTGGCCATCAGCGCCTTGACCAGATCCACCTTGGTCGGCACCTCGGCCGGGAAAAAGCCGGCCGCCTGCCTGGCCGCGGTCAGGGCCTTGTCGAACTGCTTGTCGGCCATGCGGAATTCGATCAGGGCATGCCAATTGCGCCAAGTTTTCTCGTCGATCCGGACGGCCTTTTCGTAATCGGCCGCCGCCTTGGCCGGGTCGGCCGTCCGATAAAGCATCGCCCGCGACAGGAAAAGCGGCGCGAAATCCGCAGCGTCGCACTTATCGAAAAGCGCCTTGGCTTCGTCCACGCGGCCCTTGGACCACAGAATCAACCCGAGATAATAGCGCGGTTTCCAGTCGCCGGGCCGCTGGGCCATGGCCCATTGATAAAGGAGGATCTCCTCCTCGCGGAAGGGGAAAATGAGCTGCGGCGACAAAGAAAACGCTTTGCTTAAATAGGCCTTGGCCTTGTCCGGCGCATTCTTCTGGGCGAAAAACGCCTGCATGGAATAGACGGTGGGATGCGCGGGCGCGTTTTCCAGCAGGGCCGCGGCGTCGTCATCGAAGTTCCAGCGCATGTAGGCGAGGGCCATCTCGATGTAGCTCTCATGCGGCATTTCGTTGCGGATCAGGGACTTGAATTCCTCGAGCGCCTTGGGGCTTTTATCCAGGAGGTAGAGCTCAAAACGGGCCAGGTGGTCGAGCGGATCGAGATCGAGGAGCTGGGCCAGGACGACCCGGGCGGCCTCCGCCCGGCCCGCTTTGCGGTGCGAGGCGGCCAGGATCTCGTATCCGCCGCTGTTGTACCTGCCGGCGTCAATCGACCGCTGGGCGTAATCGGCGGCCAGGTCATACTTGCCTTCGCTCATGGCCATCTCGGCCAGCCGCGTGTAGGCCGCCGAGCGGAATCCCAGCGAGCGGGCGGCCCAGCCCAGGGTTTCCTTGGCGTCGACGAGCTTGCCCATCCGGCGGGCGATGACGCCGTACGCATAATTGGCCGCAGGATTGTACATATCGTATTCGAGCGCCTTGGCCGCGAAGGGCAGGGCCTTTTCGTATTCGCCGCGGCGGAAATAGAGCTCGGCCGTGCGGGTCAGGGCACGCAAGTGGGCGGGCTCCTTCTTGAGGCAGGCCGCATACTTGTCCAGGGCGATATCGAAAGAACGGGCCTTCTCGTTGCGGACGCCGCTCAAGTAGAGCCCTTCGGCGGTCGACTCGTCCACGGGCTTGAAGCGCAGGGGGCGCTCCAAGTCGGCGTCCTTGGGATCGCTGCGATAGATCAACGATTCACCGACCTTGACCGTGAAGGACTGACTGGCCAAGGCCAGGGGCACATCCTTCTTGAACGGCTGGGCCGGAGCGGCCTTGATCCGCTCGCGGTGCAACTCTTTTCCGCCGGCCGAGACGATGAGATCCTCGTCCACGGCCTGCAGAGGATAAAGGCCCACGGACAAGGCCTTCGCCCCGGCCGCCACGTTAAGCACGCCGAGAGGCGAGGACTGGGCCATCGGGCCGATGCCGCGATATGGGAACCACAGCTCGCGCCAGCGGTCGGCCGCTCCCGAAGTGAGAAACTCGTGATCGGATTGGTTGAGAAGACGGCCGGCCTGGGGCTCGGTGTACTGGCCGTCCTTGTCGGTCAAAAGATCGACCCAGATTTCTCCGGCCCGGGAGAGCTCCCAGATCCAGACCTTGCGTCCGGGCATGTCGTCGTAGAGAGCCCAGTGGCCGAATCCGGTGTCGCTCTTCTCGTACCAGGCGCCGTAAAAATCCTCGCGTTGGCCGACGGTGAAATAGCTCTTCGAGCCGCCGAATTCGTTGTTGCGGTAGTAGGACAAGTCGCGGCCCTGCCGGTCGACCGGCCAGGGCTCGAGCGGAACGTCGTAGTTGTGGCCGATCTGAAAGCGGCCGGGGAAGATGTAGCGCAGGTCATCGGCCGTTTTGATGGCCCCGCACGACCAATAATAATAAGACTGGCTGAAGGGCGTCGGGTTGTACCAGGCCCCGTTGGTCTCGAAATAGCCTCTGTCCTTGGGCAGGCGGATGGTGATGCTCCAGCGCGTCCGCGAGGGCAAATCCATGGCCCCGACGACGCAGCTGACGTTGCCGTCCGGGTCGCGGCGAAGGACATAGTCGACGGGTGTCGCCGTGGCCGGGGAATGCCCGACGATGCCGAAGTTGAATTCGATGCCGCCCGAGGTCCACGGCCCGCGCAGGGCGATCTCGCGGAACTTGAGGACGTGGTTGGTATAGAGGAACTCGCGCCCCGTAGTCTTATCCGTCGCTCCCCAGACCTTGCCGCCGACCTTGGGCAGGACGGTCACCGAGATGTAGGGGTTCTCCAGCCGCACCACGGGCCACTCCTGGTCCGTCCCGGTCCCGCTGAATTTATTAAAGAAATAGTAGGGATAAAGGCGGGCGCCGGCCCCCCACATCGAGGAGCGGGCGAAGATGGGGACGGGGTCGGGGTCGCCGAACGGATAGGTTTTGAAGACCTCGTTTTTCTCGGAGATGACGGCATTTGCGCCGCCGATCCCGGAGCCGCCGCAGGAAATAAAGGCCGCCGCGGAGACCGTCGCGAGGAGAGCGAAGGCGAGTGTGCGGGGGGATTTCATGGGCACCTTCCTTGTCATGGATGGGAGCCCATCTTATGAATTTTAAGCGGGCGACACAAGACCTCCCTTTGGCTCCGGGCAAGCGGCCGCGGAATCACGGGGAGGTCAATAAAACAAGCCCGGTTTGCGAATTACCAAGCCGGGCGGAATATAGTTGACCCCGGATGTCTTTGTCGCCCGGCTAGTACTCGGGGAGCAGTAAGGATTATGTAACATATTTACTGCTCCCCGTAGTAACTTGATGCAGTCCGCCCGCCTCATCAGACTGAGAACTTGGGCCGGAGCGGCTCTTTTATAAAAAGAGAATCTTAAACAGACCCGAGTTTTTTTATTATAATTCCATATCATCCCATGTGCAGTCTTCGCGGTGCCGACACGTTTTGCCGCCATCTCCCATGAGCTTGGCTTGGCTGGTCCCTTTGACGACCGCATCGTAATCTTGGATGTGGCCGCCGGAATCGATGTGGATTTTCTTGATGGTGATTTCTTGGACACCGATATACGGCGGTTTCCGATTCTCCAGGTGATCCGCCAGCGTCCTGAGAAAATTAAAAATCCCGGGTTTTCCCTTATCTTGGATCGGTTTCATGTTTCCTCCTTTCGGCCATCATATTTCCAAATTTCGGCGAATGTCAATCCCGTTCGGAAAAAAGAAGACGGGGATGGGTTCGGAACCCGCCCCGCCCGCGATCTCACTGGTATTTCGGCCGGGCCCCGACGTTGGCCAGGAAGAAGGCGTACTCGTCGGCCGTGATCTCGATGGCCTTGCTGACGTTGGACGAGCCGTGCCCGGAGCGCGTCTCGACGCGGATCAGGACGGGATTTGCTCCCTTGTGCTTAGCCTGCAGGGTGGAGATGAACTTAAATGAATGGGCCGGCACCACCCGGTCATCGTGGTCGGCCGTCGTCACCAGCGTGGCCGGGTAGGACACGCCGTCCTTGATATTATGGAGCGGCGAGTACCCATAGAGCCACTTGAAGTCCTTCTCGTTGTCGCTCGAGCCGTACTCGACCACCCAGCCCCAGCCCACGGTGAACTTGTGGAAGCGGAGCATGTCCATGACGCCGACCGCAGGCAGGACGACCTTGAAGAGCTCGGGCCGCTGGGTCATGACCGCGCCGACAAGGAGGCCGCCGTTCGATCCGCCCGCGATGCCCAGCTTGGCGCTGGACGTGTATTTCTCCCGGATGAGGTATTCGGCCGCGGCGATGAAGTCGTCGAAGACGTTCTGCTTCTTGTCCAGCATGCCCGCCTTGTGCCACATTTCGCCGTATTCGCCGCCGCCGCGCAGGTTGGGCTCGGCGTAGATGACCCCCTGTTCCAAGAGGGCGATCAGCAAGGGATTGAAATAGGGCTGACTGCTGATGTTGAAGCCGCCGTAGGCGGTCAGGTAACAGGGATTGGCCCCGTCCAGGGCCAGGCCCTTCTTGTGAACGATGAACATCGGGACCTTGATCCTGTCCTTGCTCTCATAGAAGACCTGCTTGGTCTGGTATTCTTCGGGGTTGAACTTGACCTCGGGTTTGCGGAACACCTCGGACGCGCCCGAGGCGATTTCGTACTTGTAAATCGTCGCCGGGAAGGTGAAGGACGTGAAGGTGTAGAAGATCGTCTTGTCGTCGCGCCAGCCGCCGAAACCGCCGGCCGAACCCAGGGCGGGCAGGGCGATTTCGCGGACGAGCGTGCCGTCCAGCCCGTACTGGAAGGCCTTGGTGTTGGCGTCCTTGAGATAGGTGCAGAAAAGCTGTTCGCCGGCCGTGCCCGCGCCGCCCAAA
>Ga0315275_10000269_pt1 | contig 42717 bp, 29 predicted proteins | sample YL17G03_0_MG_FD_205557 | JGI IMG/M metagenome (GOLD analysis project Ga0315275, IMG submission 205557) | Sediment microbial communities from Yellowstone Lake, YNP, Wyoming, USA - YL17G03_0 | ecosystem: Environmental > Aquatic > Freshwater > Lake > Sediment | place: USA: Wyoming | collected... | reverse complement strand
AGGACTTCCGCCGGGCCGGCCTCCTGAAGAGTGGAACCGCGAACATCCCTCGATCGTGCGCGACGTCCACTCGTCCTATTTGGAGGCGGGCTCGGAGGTGATCGAAACAAACACTTTTGGGGGCACGCCGTCACGGGTCCGGGGCTTCGGGCTCGACGCCGCGGCCGGCGAACTCAACACAGCCGGCGTAGAGCTCGCGCGAAAAGCTGTTTCGGAGTTTCTTTCTGGGCGTGAATGGGGTTTCGATCCGAACGCCGCATCCGGCTCGTCGACTCGTGAACGGGTTCCGATCGGTAGGCGGTTCGTTGCCGTCTCGCTCGGCCCGACCGGGAAGATGTTGCCGCCGGTTGGAAACGCAGGCGAAGCGGAAATCAGGGAAGAGTTTGCCGGGCAACTCCAGGGGATCACGGCGGAGTACGACCTCATAGTGATCGAAACCATGTACGACGTGAGAGAGGCTTTCGCCGCGCTCGCCGCGGCCAAAGAACTCGCGACGGCGCCTGTCGCCGTAACGCTCACGTTCAACAAGAACCCGCGGGGGTTTTTCACGATCATGGGCGACGAGGCGGCTCGCACCGTCCGGAGGCTCGAAGATGCCGGGGCCGATGTGGTGGGCGCCAACTGCACGATCGCGAGCGCCGAGATGATCGAACTCGGCCGGATTCTGCGGGGGAGCACCGGCCTCCCCGTCCTCTGCCAGCCGAACGCGGGAAAACCGCGGGTCGAAGACGGGACCGCCGTATATGATCAAGCGCCGGGGGATTTTGCCCGAGACGCCCTATTGCTTTTTGAGATGGGAATAAACGCCGTCGGTGGGTGTTGCGGGACGACGCCCGCGTTCGTTCGCGAGGTGTCCGTCGAAATGTCGAAACGCTAGCGCGCCGCGCGAGAGGCGACGAGATACAGGGGTTACGCATGACGAAAATACGTAAAGCAACGGGCTTCGAGATCTCGGTCAAGAGAGATGAGATCGCGAGGTGTCTTGGGTACGGCCACAACCAGGTTCCAGAACGCGTGGCCGCGATCCTCGAAGAAATCGAAAACACCGCTCCCAAGCTGGTTGAACCCGCGTGCTCCTACCGCATGATGACGAACGACGAGTACTTTCACTCTCACTACGTCTGTCACATCGGAGCCCTCGTTGTCTGTCTGGTCACGATCGGCCCCAAGCTCGAAGAAGTGGTCGGCAAATACAGGGACGCCGGCGATCTGAGCCGGGCTCTGATCCTCGACAGCTACGGGTCCGCCGCCGCCGAAGCGGCCGCCGAGGCTGCGGACGGACTCATCCGCGTGAAGGTCGCTGAATCGGGGCTCAAGTGCAGTCCGAGGTTCAGCCCCGGCTACGGCGGCTGGAACGTCGCGGAGCAGAAGTGGCTCTTCGCCTCCGTCGACGGAGACGCCCTTGGAGTTCGGCTGACCGAAGGGTGCATGCTCGTTCCGAGAAAATCGATCACGTTTGCAATGACGCTCGGTGACCAGCCCGTCGATATGCGGGACACCGAAGTGTGCGAGTACTGCGGCATGGTCAAATGCCGTTTCAGACACCAAGAAAACCCGTAACCGAGCGAGAGACGACCCATGGAGAGTACTCACCTGCCTTGGACCGAGCTTCTCACCGAGGAACGCGGCGACCAGATCGTCGGAGAAGCGATCAAGACGCTCGAGAAAATCGGCGTCGCCATCGAGAACCGCGAGGCGGTGGAACGCCTCGCGGGCGCCGGAGCTTCGGTGTCGAACGACGGCAAACGGGTCTTCATCCCGGAGAGCCTCGTCGAACGAAGTATCGACACGGCGCCCGAACGGTTCACCCTCTTTGATCGCGACGGCGAACCCGTCGCTTCCGTCGGCGACGACCAGGTGATCTTCGACCCGGGTTCCGCCGCGATATCGATCTATGACGTCAACGAGCGGCGGTCGAGGAAACCGTCGACGAGGGACGTCGTCGAATTCGTCGTCGTTGCGGACCGATTGGCCGCCTACGACGCGCAGAGCACCGGCGTCGTGCCGAACGATGTCCCCTACGAGCTCGCCGACCGATTTCGCCTTTTCCTCGGACTCGTCTACAGCCGAAAGCCCATTATTACCGGAACATTCACAAAAGACGCCTTTCCGGTGATGCTCGCCATGCTCACCGAAGTCCGGGGCGGAGCACAGGCGCTCAAAGAAAAACCGCTCGCCGTATTCGATTGCTGTCCCTCGCCCCCTCTCATGTGGAGCGATCTCACGTGTCAGGCTCTGATGGATTGCGCCGCGAACGGAGTTCCTGCGGAAACGGTCTCGATGCCGCTCGCCGGTGCGACGGCCCCGGTAACGCTCGCCGGTGCGCTAGTCCAGCACACGGCGGAAAGCCTGAGCGGGCTCGTCATCCACCAGACCGTCAATCCAGGGGCGCCGATCGTTTACGGCGGGGCGCCCGCGATCTTCGACATGCGAAAAGGAACGACACCGCTCGCCGCCGTCGAGACCATGATGATCGAGATGGCGTACGCCCAGATCGGAAAATCGTTCGCCCTTCCCGTCCACGGCTACATGGCGCTGAGCGACTCCAAGCTTCCCGATTTTCAAGCGGGTTTCGAAACGGCGATGGGGGCAACGCTTGCGGTGCTCTCGCGCGTGAACGTGGTATCGGGGCCGGGGATGCTCGATTTCTCGAGCTGTCAAAGCCTCGAGAAGCTCGTTCTCGACGCCGAGGTATGCACGGTGGCCAAACGCCTGATCGAAGGGATACGGTTCCGTGACGAGACGGCGGGCTTCGATGTCCTTCGGGAGATCACCGGCCGCGCCGGCGCGTCTTTCATGACCGCGGAGCACACGCGCCGGTACTTCAGGGAGGAGATGTACTACCCGTCGGGTGCAGTGGACCGCGCGACCTACGGTGATTGGGAGAGAGCGGGAAAGAGGAGCGCCGCCCAACGGGCCCACGCCAGGGTCGCGGAACTCCTCGGCGAACCGAAGACGTCGGTGGCAACGCAGGATCTCATCGACCGCCTCGAATCCATCATCACGGCGGACGCCCGAAAACACGGACTGGAGTCGCTCCCAGAGTGGCGGGTGTTCTTGCAGCGCTCGGGCAGCCGGTGACAGGCCTGATAGAGCGAGGTGAGGTGCGAGGAAAACCGCTGCGCGGGCATTACCGCTTGATGCTTCTCAGAAACTCCTGAACTTCGGGGACGGCCCCCTGATACACCAGGTATCCGTTGTACGGTTCACGGTCGGTTGTCTCGCCGTTCACAGGGGTGAGCATTATCCTCTTGACCTCATCCCGGTCGTCGGTCTGACCCAGTGTCCAGCAGAGCTTCATGAACGCCACTTCGGGGAGCATATTCGCGGCGGGGACGATCCCGAGTTCCATGAGTTCCCGCCCCGTCTCGTATACGTACATCTGCACGTACCCCCAGAGTGTCTGTACCGTCATGTAGACATGGACACCCTTCTCCACCGCCTTCTTCAGAGCCGGGTACAGAGGTTTGTTCACGTGACCCAAACCCGTCCCCGCGATGACGATCCCCCGGTAGCCGTTGTCCACGCACGCGTCCACGATATCCGGCAGCATGTTCGGATAGTAGTACAGAATCGTCACCTTGTCTTCGAACGCCGTGTTGATCTTCACGCGACGGTCCTTCCGGCGGGGGCTGAAGTCGTGCCGGAGGTGGGTGACGCCGGTTTTGTTGTCGACCATGGCGAGCGGCACATCGCCGATCGTTCGAAACGTCGAGCGGTAGCTCGAGTGCATCTTGCGCACCCGCGTACCCCTGTGGAGCAACGCGTACTCGTCCGACGTCGGCCCGAACATACACACCATCACTTCGGCGATGTCCCCTTCGGCCGCCGTGCGGACCGCATTGATGAGATTCGATGCCGCGTCGGACGACGGGCGGTCGGACGATCTTTGCGATCCGACCATGACGATCGGGATCGGGGAGCCCTGGACCATGAAGCTCAAGATGGCAGCCGTGTGGTGCATCGTGTCCGTACCGTGGCCAATGACGATGCCGTCCGTCCCCTTCCCGATTTCTTCTCCGATTTTTTGCGCCGTCCTGATGTACTGCTCGGGTCCCATGTTTTCGCTGAAGACGCCGTACAACTTTTCCGTTTCGAGGTTGCAGATGTCCGCCAACTCGGGGACCGACCCATACAGCTCACCCGGCGAAAATGCCGGGACCACCGCCCCCGTCCGGTAATCGAGCCGGCTCGCGATCGTCCCCCCTGTTCCGAAGAGTTTGACCTTCGGCTTCCGCGGGTCCCGCGGGAACTCCCTTTCCGGGATCTTGTATATCACCTCCCGGCGCCCGGTTTCTTTCATCGATAAGATCGTATTCGCTGCGAGACCCACGTTGTACCCGTTGTTCAGCTTGAGAACAACGTGCAACTCGTCGGCGGTTTCCGAGCGCGGAAGGATGAGGCCCTTGAACGGGCCGTTCGTCGTGACCACGTCGACGTCGCTCCACACGGAGACGCCGTGTTTTTCGAGGACCGCGAGCCCAGCACCCCGGTATCCTTTGTACGTGTCATTACCCATGAACCGGTTCCTTGTGTTTTCGAAGCTCCTCCTCGAGCACGGCGGCCACAACGCTGCCGTCCGTCCGCCCCCTGAGCTGTTCCATGAGGTGTCCCATGAGATACCGGTGCACGGAACCCGGGTTGTACAACGCCTGGATGTCGGTCTGCCGGATGGACTCGCCAGCGAGCACCCTCACCGTGTCTTCGTCCGCGGGTGTATAACCCAGAACGTCGAGAACCTCGTCGATACCCGCCCCGGCGGTCGCCGCGTTTTTGCGGCGAGCTGTTTCCCTGAGGACTTCCGCCAGCCCTTCCTTCGCGAAACGCCCGTCGCGATACGCCTTGAAAACCGCAAATACCTCTTCGTCAGAAAGCCCACCCACGGGAAGACCTTCGCGAAGAAGAGCCTTCCACACGCGGACGACGGCGACTCCCGCAAAAACGGGATCGATCCCGAGTTCGCCGGTCAACCGATCGAACAAACGGTACCGCGGCGACACGACGAGCACGCGGACAACATCCGGAGGAAGGTTCAAGGAACCGTACCGCACCTCGCGCTCCCAGGGAGGCTCCGGAAGCCGCGCTCTTGCCTTCTCCACCCGATCGGGGCTTACCGCAACCGGGGGCAGGTCGGTATCGGGGTACATCCTCTCCGGTCCCGGAAGAATCCTCTCGAACCCCGTCGTGCCGTCTCTGAGGGCCTGACGGGTCTCGCGTGGCACTCCTTCGGTCGCCTCTTTTGCGCGGATGGTGACTTCGTTGCACGCAGTCTGCGCGTCCTCTTCGTTGCCCCACACGAGAACGAGAGCGTCGTCCGGACCCGCCTTCGTGCGGTGACGGATCGTTTTCCACTGCTCGGCGCTGAGCGTTTCCGACGCGGCATCGGAGTGAGCGATGTTCGGAAGCGTCGTCAGACAAGCCACCACCCTCACCCGGTCTGAGACTTCCTTTGCGAACGTCGTGTCGGTCTGTGTCTTCTCGCTGAGGATACCGGCAAACCGCTCGAGCACGACGCACCGCACGGTCTGTCCGTTGTCCAAGGCCTGCCGGACCGGGTAGTACTGCGTGGCTGCGACAAGCCGCGTGACATCGTAGTCACGGGTGGAGAACGTCTGCGGTGTGACACCCCTTTTTTCCAGAGACTCGCGTATCCGAAGGAGAGACCACTGACGCATCGCTTCGTTGTACAAGAGAAGCGGAATATGGCGGATGCTCGAGACCCCTTTGATTTCGCTGCGGCTGCCGCCTCTGACGCTCACGTTCACATCCTCGCGCGTGGCGCCGTGCCCGGTACGGACCTTGCCCGTCGCTCGGAGAAGCCGCCTGATGATCTCGCACACCTCCGCCGCCTCCTGCGGTGTCTTCATGTCCGGATTGGTCACCGGTTCCACGAGCGGGACACCAAGACGGTCAGTGAGAAAAACACGCTCGTGGCCGATATCCGACACCTCGCGGCACGAATCTTCCTCGAGGCCGAGTTGAGCGATTCCTATTCGTTTGTTCTTGTACGGTATCCACCCGTCGACACCGAGGATGGTCGTGCGCTGGAACCCCGTCGGCAGACTCCCATCCAGATACTGTTTCCGTGAAATATGCAGCTCGCTGACCAGGTTCAGGCGAAGAAGCAGCGCGATCTCGATCGCGATATCGAGCGACGGCTCATCGATCATGAACGGCGGCGTGTCATCCATCTCGTAGGTGCAGATGGTGTCACGGTGCACCCTGTAGAGAATTTCCTTCTTCGTCTTGAACTCCATCAGCGCCGTACCGTCGTACTCGCCGAGTTCCGAGAGCGTCGGTCGCATGTGCCGCAGAATCTGGGCGTCGTAGTCGCGGCTATAACAGCGGGCAGGACACCGGCAGAATAGCTTTCGCCGTGTGAAGAGCTGCTGGTGAACCTCGAGACCAGATTTGAAGCCAACGGCGTCGTAGTCTTCCGGTGCCATTTCTTCAAATGCCTTGAACTCAACCATTTACGACTGTTACCTCAAAATTTACTAGAGGGCGCGATTCATGGACAAATCGGGGCGGGATGTCGGACATGAGAATGTACTCCGGCTTGCGGCTCTTTTCAAGCCTTATTCTTCGGCCACGGTCGCGTCACAGCGACTTGGCGAACATCTTTTGACCCAGCAGTCGGCGGTTGTCCCGCACGGCCGTCATTTCGATGTCGACTGCACTTTCTCGGCGAGCGGTTCCCAGAATCCCAGGTTGTCTTCCTCAACCTTGCAACGGCCATCCATTTTGTACGAGGCGGACGAATTGTATCCCCAACCGAGATAGTCCGAGTCGCCGCCGCTGTGCGTCGTGATGAGAAAACGATTGGCGAGTTCTCCGATGCCTTTCGCCTGTCCCACCGGCGATTCGGAATCGCCCCGGTTGGCGTCCACCGGGACCCAACCGTAGTTCGGCAGGTACACCTGCGCCCAGCGGTGGAACGCCTCGTCGATGCTCGCATCGTCGCCGCGAACAACGACGCTTCCCTGGTACCGCGCGGGGAGTCCGGCGGCCCGGCACAGCGCCACGAAGGAAAACGTGTACTCCGAGCATGATCCTTTACCGCGTTCCAACACCACCTCCGGCACATCCCACCCCCCGGTCATCTCGTATTCGAGCTTGCCGATCACAAAGTTATATATCTTGCGCATGATCCAATAAGGATTCTTTTCTTCGCCGACGATCTTCTTCACCGTGTCCCGGATGTATGGGCTCGAGACCCGGTAACGGGCGCCATCGGCGAGGTACTTCGCCCGAATATCCTTCGGTACGTCGCCAAGCGCTCCCGTCTTTTCGGGTATGATGAGATACCGTATCGCAGACACTTCGGCCCCGACCGAATACGTCAGCGTTGCTTTCCCGCCGGGCGTCGCTGCCCCCAAATCGAACACCGCGCAGGGCTGATCCCACTTGTCCTTCGCCGTCCGCGTCGGAGGCGTGGAAAACGTGATGTCGGAGAGGAGATGCTGGTTCGGGAGTTCCTCCGGCATCGCCACGTTCACGACTACATCCGTAACCGTACCGGGGCCGTAGTTGTTTAACGCCCAGAAGTACTCCACGCATGCGGTCCGCTTTTCGGTGAGCCGATAGGGTTTCGGGGCATCGATCACGAGTTCGTAGAGTCTCCGGTCCTGAAAGTCCACATTCCACAGGTAGCCATCAACCCACGCGAGACCCGCTGCATACGGACCCGGAGCATCGAGCACGCCGATAACCATCCCCGTCTTTGGGTCGACCATATAGATCTCGTTCTTTGTCCGATCGCCGACCCAAAGATAGCGCCCGTCGTACGCGATGGACTCGCAGGTCTTGTCGGGCGCCGGGATATCCGCGAGGATCGTCCCATCCTCCGGAATCACCTTGTAGATTCTCCGCGTAGTCTGTTCGAGGATGAACAGCGCCCCGTCGGCCCACGCAAGACCGGCCGGCCTCGCGTCGGGCGCCTGGAACGTCCATTCGACGACACCCGTATCGAAGTTCCACGCGAAGATTCCTCCCGATCGGTCATCGGAAACAAACAGTTTTCCATTGCTCCGTCCGTAGGTGAGACCCCTGGGTCTCAGGGTCGGCGCTTTCTTTGTCTGGCGTACCGTCCCGGTCGAGGGGTCGATCTGGAAGATTTCGCTTTTCCGCCAGTCGGCCACATAAAACCACTTCCCATCCCACGCGAGACCCGACGGATAGCGGCAGGGACTCAGCAACGCATTCTTCACCTCACCCGGTTGCGCGGCTGCCGTCCACGCCAACCCGCACACGATGACCAGTACGACAACAAGCGCACACACCGCACGCGGGGAGAAACCGGACAGACCGGTTGTCATGTGAGACCTCCCTTTTTCGACACACGAACAACGCGCACAAGCCGCACTCTCCCACCGTCACGACACATAGTTTCAACAACACGATACCACGAAGTCCGGCGGTTGTACCCGCTCTTTCGCGCGAGTCAGAACTCTTGGCGGCGGAGCTCCGTGGAGCCGTGACGTCCAATAAGAATGGTGAGTCGCCCGGGACTCGAACCCGGTACCCCTTGCTTAAAAGGCAAGTGCTCTGCCGGATGAGCTAGCGACTCACCAAATCGGTGACATCTGACTGTTTTGCAGGATAGATGGCGGGGAGAGAGGTGTCAAGCCGGTTATAAACCGCGCGGCCCATCCCCATGTTTGAGCGGGACTATGCTCTGCGAATTCCGCTCGGGATCGCTGGCCGCTCCGAACCCCGTGTTCGCGCGGTACTACGCACGCTCGATGACGGCCCGGCGGTCCGGCCCGAGCGAGATCAAACGGATCTTGCACCCGACGAGCTCTTCCAGGTGTGTCACATACGCCACGGCCGTTGGAGGAAGCTCCATCCGTCCATCGCTGTTCACCTTCTCGTTCCACCCGTCGAGCGTCTCGTATTCGGGCTTGCAGCGTTCCAATGCGCGGACCGTCGTCGGAAAATACTGGTAACGCCGGCTCCCGCACCGGTACGCCCCGCACACCTTGATCCGCTCGAAAGAGTCGAGCACGTCTAATTTCGTGAGGGCAATCTCGGTAATCCCGTTGAGCTTGACCACCGTGCGCCCAGCCACACCGTCGAACCACCCGCACCGGCGCGGGCGCCCCGTCGTCGTGCCGTACTCCCCGCCCACCTCGCGCAGCTTCTCGCCGAGCTTCCCCCTCTCCTCCGTGGGGAACGGCCCGTTCCCTACCCGTGTGCAGTATGCTTTGAAGATCCCGATTACGCTCTCGATGGACGACGGGGGAACCCCCGCGCCGGCCACCGCACCGCCCACCGTCGCCGAGCTCGAGGTCACATAGGGATACGTCCCGTGATCGACATCGAGAAGAGCCCCCTGCGCCCCTTCGCACAGAATTTTCTTTCGATCTTCGAGCCCCGACCAGACGATGATGCGCGTGTCCGTGATCAGAGGTTGAATCGTCTTCATCGCTCCCAGGAGCGTTTCCACCGTCTTCTTCACCGAAAGCGGCCGAACCCCAAGACGCCGGAGGTGCTTGTTGTTTTCGCGGATTTTCTCCGAGAACAACTCCACGAGCTCCGCTCTGGGTCTCACGAGATCACCCATCCGCACGCCGCGCCGGCCCACCTTGTCGACGTATGCCGGGGTGATCCCCTTCCCCGTCGATCCGATCGCGGACGCCCCAAGGCGCGTCTCCGATCCTCGATCCATCTCCACGTGGTACGGAAAAACCACGTGGGCCTGCTCGCTCACGAAAACCCGGCGGTCCACATCGATCCCCCGTTCGACGATGGTTTCGATTTCCTCTGCAAGCGCGATCGGATCGATCACCATCCCGCCTCCTAGAATACAGACCACGTGGGGGTAGAGTATCCCCGACGGCACGAGATGAAACGCAAAACGCTCTCCGTCGGCAACCACGGTGTGACCGGCGTTGGCGCCCCCCTGGAATCGAACGACATAATCGGCGCCACGGGCGAGGTAGTCGATGATCTTCGCCTTTCCTTCGTCACCCCATTGACAGCCGACGACCAGCGTTACCGGCATGGATGTCTCCTTGAAATCGTGACGCCGCCGAGGGGTGTGTTGCGACCGGACAACGAGCGCGCGGGCACAAAAACAACCGCTCGAGCGGGCGGTTCAACAATCCAAAACCACGTACTTATACAACGTGTCGGGCGGGAAATCAAGGAAAATGGATCGACCAACCGTCGCGGTAGAAGTCCTCGTAGTACACGTCTCCACTCTCGAAGTGGTACACGTCTCCGCCTTCGAGGTAATCCGGCATCTCGCTGCGGAAAACCTCTTTTATCTTGCCCCACGTCTGGATGGTCAGCGCGATCGAACAATCGGCCGGGTCACCCGGATTGCTGTGCTCGAGGACCGGACCGAAATAGTCGAATACGCCGTCGCCGTTTTGATCGCCCAGTTCGAATCCGTTGAGACACTTGTCGTCGTCGGAGTTGAGCAGGGCGAGCGTCTTGTCCCACACATTCTCGTTGGCGGAAAAGTCGCGCCCGAACGCGTTGAGAGCGCTCGACCCGGCGGTCGGGGTGGCCGAGGTGTGGCACAAGGCACATTTGTACTTCTGGTAAGCCGGGAGCCTCACCATGAGGTCGGTGGTGCCCGTCGCGAGCCGGGGCGTCATGACAAGCGCCGCCAACAGCGCAACGCACGCCGCAATCACGAATCCGGCTATCGCAACCCTATGCTTTTTCTTTGTCGTCATGCTCGCAACCTATTTAAGTATATATCCGGCGGCCCGCGCCGTCAACGCGCGATAGCGGCCCCGGATTTCTTCGGTCAATCCGGGCTTCAGTTGAAGACGTCGCGGATCTCTCCTGTAGTCAACGCCTTGGCGACACTCTCGGCGATGTGCACGGCGACGCGGACCCGCGCCTCGGGTGTCGTTGCCCCCAGATGAGGGGTGAATACCGACCGTGGGTGCAAAAAAAGCGGGTGATCGCCGGGCGGCTCGTGCGTGAAAACGTCGAGCGCGACCGCCGCCAGTTTGCCCGATTCCAGGCCGCGTGTGACCGCGTCTTCGTCCACGACCCCCCCTCGCGAGCAGTTCACCAAAAGGACGCCACACCGCATGGCCGCGATCTGGGCGTCGGATATGAGCCCTGTCGTCTCGCGGGTCAACACCACGTGGATGGATATCACGTGACTCTCGCGAAACAGTGTGTCGAGATCGACCATCGTCACCTCGTCTCGCGCCCCTTGCTCGTCCGATACATTCGGGTCCGACGCAATGACTCTCATGGAAAACCCGAGCATACGCCGCGCCACTTCGCGACCCACCCGCCCGAGCCCGATGATTCCCAGCGTTTTCCCATGGAGTTCTACGCCGTCGAGCACCCCGCGGTCCCAACGCCGCGCACGGATGGAACGGTCGGCTTCGGGAATCCGCCTCGCCACCGCGAGAATCAACCCCACGGTGTGCTCGGCCGTCGAAATCGTGTTCCCCGCCGGCACGTACAGCACGGCGATCCCCAGCGCCGTCGCTGCCTCCACATCGATGTTGTCGACACCGACGCCGGCGCGTCCGATGAACTTGAGCTTTTTTCCTGCGGCGAGGACTTCTCTGGTGAGTTTTGTGGGACTCCGGACGATGACCGCATCGAAGTCCGGCAGGCGTCTGACGAGTTCGGTGCTGTCGAGCGTTCCTTCGCAGACGATCTCGATGTCGGGGTAGGCTGCAAACACTGCCACGGCTTCCTTACACATGTTGTCGGTCAAGAGTACTTTGTACATATTGATCCAACGAGGTTCGTATTGGTCTTCGCTTTTCCCCTCGCGTTCGTCACTTTCCGTCCCGGGACCCCTCGCAATGCCTACATTTCGTGAAACTCCCCGAAAAGCGCCTGGACACCTCGGCCTCCCGCCTCGATGACACCGAGATCCAACAGGGTCGACTCAAAACCCGATATCAGCGTGAAAATGTCGGATTCAAAATAATACCCAAGATGGCCGAGACGCACGATCTTTCCCTTGAGCTGCGCCTGCCCGCCGGCGATCCTCATCCCGTAGACCTCGTAAAGATGCTTACGAACCGCCTCGGCGTTTCCGTCTTCGAACACAACAGCCGTGGTGCAGTTCGCCGGGACCGAAGCGAGCAAGCCCAGCCCGAGTGCTCGCACCGCCGCGCGTGTGGCTCGCGCATTTCGCGCGTGCCGTTCGATCACATTCTCCAACCCTTCCTCCCCGATCATTTTCAATGCCTCGTTGAGTCCGGTCACCAGACCGATGGCGGGCGTCCACGGCGTGTCCCCATCGTCGTACGCGGCGAGCGCCCGGTTCAAATCGAAGTAGTACGCCCGCTCCCGGTTTCGCTCCACACGTTCGCGCGCGGCCCCGGAGAGAGAGAGGAAAGCGAGACCCGGCGGGGTCATCACGCCTTTCTGCGAGCTCCCGACGACGATGTCGAGTCCCCAGACATCCGTCTCGAGCGCCTCGGCGCAGATGCTCGTGATGGCGTCGACCACGACGAGCGCCCCCCGCTCGCGGGCAATCGTCGCGATGGACTTCACATCCTGCAAAACGCCCGTCGATGTCTCGGCGTGCGTCGTAAACACGACGCCGACGCCCGGGTTTTCATCGAGGGCTCGGGCCACCTCTTCAGGCGGCACGGCGTCCCCCCACCTCGCTTCCACGGCGACCACGTCCAGACCGTAGGCTTCTCCGATCTCCTTCCACCGTCCGCTGAACTTGCCGGCGACGGTCACGAGAACTTTTTCTCCGGGCCGTGTCAGATTGACCACAGAGGCCTCCATCGCCCCTGTGCCTGACGATGCGAGGAGGAGCACCGGGTTCTTTGTCCTCATGAACCGCTGCAGATCCTCGATCACCTCGCGCTGAATCGTCCGGTACTCCGCGGTCCGGTGGTGGATCAACGGTCGGGCCATCTTCTCGCGAACCCGCCAGGGCACCTCCGTTGGCCCTGGAGTAAAGAGTTTGATCGGTCTCATTCGTCACCTCGGAAGATTGGGTTTCGCCGCAAAAACGACGGGCGCCCTTCGTCACGTTCGGGCTCGACAACGACGTCTCTTCGCGCCGGACGCTCCCTCAGCACCACCCGGTCATGAGATATCATCTGTTCTCTCTAACCCCATGGCCTCCACTATCCACGACCACAGTTCACGCTTGCCTTCCCCGGTTTCGCTCGAAAACGCGACAACCGCCGTGTCCTCCTCCACGTCCAACGCGCGAAGATGATCGGCGATGTTTCTCGCGACGCTCGCCCGGCCGACCTTGTCGATCTTGTTGAACGCGAGGCAGAACGGCTTTCGCGTGTCCGCAACCGAGAGGACGAGATCACGGTCGGCGTCGTTCGGCGTGTGACGGACATCGAGAAGCTGTACCACACCGCACAGCGCTTCGCGCTGCGCGAGATATCCGGCGATCAGCCGCCCCCACCCTCCCCGCTCCTCCCTCGAGACTTGCGCGTACCCGTAACCCGGCATGTCGACGAAACAGAACGCCTCGTTTACCAGATAGTAGTTCACTGTTCTCGTCTTCCCCGGCGTGTTAGACGTGCGCGCCACATTCCGACGCCCGAGGAGCGTGTTGATGAGCGACGATTTTCCCACGTTCGACCGTCCCACGAACGTGATCTCGGGGCCCCGCGGACGGGGAAACGAACGCGCATCACCGAAGGATCCCAGATACGAAACGCTCTTTACCTTCACATGGTCTCCTTGGCCGGCCCCATCGATAGGCGTCGAGGCGCTGCCCGATTCATCACCCCGCGTCTTGGAGGAGCGTGGCGGGCCCTCGCTCCACTTCGCTCGGCTTTCCGCCGCGGGGTGACCACGAGCACAGGCGGGGTAATCGGCGACAAGACTCTCGGCGGGCAATCCTCGCTCGTTCCAGCGAAAGCGCCCACAACACCCCACCAACCTCCGATCACTACACTGGGATCTGCCGCCTCGAGGTCAGTGGGCCGTGGAAGTTTCCTTCATATAATCGAAGAACCCGAGTTCATGTTCGATTTCGCGTTTTGCGGATCTCCGTGGGGCGCGCGGAAGGGGTCTCGTGAGGGCGAGCTTCAACACGTCGCGCATGTCGGATACGGTGTGAATCTTGAGACCGCACCGCACCTCTTTGGGGAGTTCCTTGATATTCTGGGCGACGGCTTTGGGGATGATGACTTCTTTGACACCGGCACGCAGGGCCGCCACCGTTTTCTCGCTTAGACCACCCACCGCCAGCACCTCACCCTTGAGCGCGAGTTCTCCCGTCATGGCGATGTCTTTCTTGACCGGGATCCCGAAGAAGTTCGACACGAGGGCGGTGGCCATCGCGATCCCCGCACTGGGACCGTCCTTGGGTATAGCGCCCTCCGGGACGTGAATGTGCACATCCATCTCGTTGAAGAAATTCTTCTTCAACGGGAGCACTCTCGCCACGCCCCTCGCGTACGTCAACGCGATCTGCGCGGATTCTTTCATCATATCTCCGAGGAGACCGGTGAGCGAGAACTTCCCCGTCCCCGGCATGAACCCGACTTCTATACGGAGGATGTCCCCGCCCGAGCTCGTCCACGCGAGCCCGGTGACCACTCCAACGGGGTCCGACGTGGGAACTTCTTTCGCCAGGTAGTGCGGCACGCCGAGGTAACGCGCGATATTTTTTGGCGTCACCGATACCGGCGTCGCTTTTCCGGTCGAAGCAAAACCCACCGCCACCTTGCGCAGGATCTTCGAGAGCTCCCTCTCGAGGTTTCTCACACCGGCTTCGCGCGTGTAGAGCTGGATCATCTTGCGAATCGCCGTGTCGTCCAACCTGATGTCGGTCGGCTTGAGACCATGACGCGAGAGCATCCTGGGCACGAGGAAGTTTTGCGCAATCTTCACTTTTTCCGTTTCGAGGTACCCGGGGAGATGTATGACCTCCATGCGGTCCTGGAGAGCGGGAGGAATCGTGTGCGTGACGTTCGCCGTTGTGATGAACATGACTTCGCTCAGGTCGAACTCCACCTCGAGATAGTGGTCGCTGAAAGTGTAGTTCTGCTCAGGATCCAACACTTCCAGGAGCGCCGCGGCGGGGTCCCCTCTGAAATCGCTCGACATTTTGTCGACTTCGTCGAGGAGCAGCACGGGGTTTTTGCTCTGCGCCTTTATCAGAGACTGAATGATGCGGCCCGGCATCGAACCGATGTATGTGCGCCGGTGCCCGCGGATCTCCGCCTCATCCCGCACGCCCCCAAGAGAAAAGTGGACGAACCGCCTCCCCAGCGCCTCGGCGATCGAGCGCCCCAGAGACGTTTTCCCGACGCCGGGAGGGCCGACGAAGCAAAGGATCGGACCCTTCATCGACTTGGAAAGCTTCAGCACGGCGAGAAACTCGAGGATCCGTTCCTTTACCTTCTTCAGCCCGTAGTGGTCGGCATCCAGACGCCGTTTGACAAGCTTGATATCGAGACGGTCGTTGGTACGCACCTGCCACGGCAGCGAGAGCATGGTGTCGAGGTAGTTACGGACCACCGTGCCTTCCGGTGAGAGGCCGGGCATCCTCGAGAGACGCCCGAGTTCTTTGAGCGCCACCTCGTGCGCCTCGACCGTCATTCCGGTCTTCTCGATCTTCTCACGGAGCTCCTCGATCTCCGATGTCTCGTCGGCCGTGTCGCCGAGTTCCCTCCGTATCGCCTTGAGCTGCTCGTGGAGGTAGAACTCCTTCTGGTTCTTCTGAACCTGATTCTTGACATCGCTCTCGATTTTCTTCTCGAGTTTGAGGATCTCCAGCTCCTCCGCAAGAAGTTTCCCGATCGTTTTGAAGCGTTCCTCGACTTCGACGGCTTCCAGGATCGGCTGTTTCACCTCGATCTTGATCACAAGGTGTGCGGCTATCGAATCGGCGAGACGGTCGAAGTCCTCGATGGGGATCACCGTCCGGAGCACCTCGTCTGGGATCCTCTTGTTGAGTTGAACGTATTCCGTAAACTGATTGGTCACGCTGCGGACCAGAGCACGCATCTCACGGTCCCCCGGCGACTTGGGAGAATGAACGGCGACCTTCGCCCTGAAGCACCTCTTCGAGCCGGTCCATCTCTCCACTCCACCCCGCGCGAGACCTTCCACGAGGATCCTCATCGTGCCCTCGACGAGACGCATGATCTGGAGGATCTTGACGATCGTTCCAACCATATAGAGATCGCCCGTGGAGGGATCGTCCACGTTCATCTCGCGCTGCGTGATGACCAGCAGAAGCCGATCTTTTTTCATCGCCTCGTCGAGCGAGGCAAGAGACTTCGTTCTGCCAACGAGCAGCGGCGTAATCATCCCCGGAAAGATCACCACGTCGCGCAGCGGCAAAACGGGGAGTGTTTCCGGAATCTCTATGATCTCTTCGTCTTTTTCGAGTATAGCCACATTCTCACCTTGTCCACGCAAACCCTAGGCACCCGGACCGATGTCGAAACAACCTGTCAGCAAAACGGAATATGATGCGATCGACGCGGCGCAACCCGTTATGACGCCTCGCGGGCCCGGCGATCGCGCTGGACGACGATTTCGGGCTCGACGTTCTTGAGGATCGTGTCCTCCGTGACAATCACCTTGCGAATGTTTGGATTCGACGGAATCTCATACATCAGGTGGAGCATCGTCTCCTCGATCACCGACCGGAGGCCCCGTGCACCCGTTTCTCTTTTCTTCGCGATGGAAGCGATCGCACGAAGGGCGTCATCGGAGAACACGAGTTCGACGTCTTCCATATGGAAGAGCTTCTGGTACTGCTTGACGAGCGCGTTTTTCGGCCTCGTGAGGATCTCCACCAGCGCATTCTCGTCCAGGTCCGACAGCACCCCGACCACGGGCAGACGCCCGACGATCTCGGGGATGAGTCCGTACTTCACGAGATCATCCGGCGCCACCTGTTTGAGGATCTCGGTCTTGTCCTTCGCTTTCCGCCGCCACGCCTCCGAACCGAACCCCAGGACCTTCTTCCCGATGCGCTGTTCGATGACCCGTTCCAGCCCGTCAAACGACCCGCCGCAGATGAAGAGAACATGTTTGGTGTTGATCTCTATGTAACTCTGCTGCGGAATCTTCCGGCCGCCCTGCGGGGGCACGTTGCACACGGAACCCTCGAGCATCTTGAGAAGCGCCTGCTGCACCCCCTCCCCGGAAACATCCCGCGTGATCGAAGGACTGTCGCCTTTTCGCGCGATCTTGTCTAGCTCGTCGATATAGACGATCCCCTTCTCCGTCGCGGACACGGAGGATCCCGCGTTCTGGTAGAGTCTGAGAAGAATGTTCTCGACATCCTCGCCCACATAGCCCGCCTCGGTGAATGCCGTTGCATCCACGATGGCGAACGGCACCCGGAGGAATCTCGCCAGGGTCTGCGCAAGCAGCGTTTTTCCCGTGCCCGTAGGGCCGAGGATCAGTATGTTGCTCTTGTCGATCTCTACGTCGTCGGTCGTCTTTTCGTGAACGATCCTCTTGTAATGGTTGTACACGGCGACTGACAACAATACCTTTGCATCTTCCTGTGCGACGACGTAGAGATCGAGGAACTCCTTGATCTCCTTCGGTTTCGGAAAGTCTTCCGAGTCGAAGAGCACCTGTCCCGAAATCTCGTCGTCGAGGATGTCTTTGCAGAGCTTGATGCACTCGTTACAGATGTACACGGAGGGTCCGGAGATCAGTTTGGTCACCTCATCCTGCCCCCTCCCGCAGAACGAACACCTCAGTATTTGCGGGGTCCCCATTGTTTTCTTCATAGAAGCTCCTGTGATATCATTTGCCGCCCTGTGCGGCCGCGTTCGAACGGCGAGTGAAGATGTTGTCGATGATCCCGTACTCCTTGGCTTCCTCGGCTGACATGAAGTAGTCGCGATCGGTGTCTTTGGCGATCTTTTTCACCGGCTGCCCCGTGTGGTCAGCAAGGATGTCGTTGAGCTGATCACGCATTTTCAGGATCTCTTTTGTGTAGATCTCGATGGACGCCGCCTGGCCTTCGGACACGCCGGACGGCTGATGGATCATCACACGCCCATGGGGCAACGCGGATCGTTTCCCTTTCGTTCCTGCCGCCAGAAGCACGGCGGCCATGCTCGCCGCCTGACCCATGCAGATCGTCGCCACATCCGGAGAAATGTAACACATCGTATCGTAAATCGCCATCCCCGAAGAAATCACCCCGCCCGGGCTGTTGATATAGAGGAAGATGTCCCGTTCGGGGTCCTCCGCTTCGAGAAATAGCATCTGGGCGATGACGAGGTTCGCCACGGCGTCGTTCACCGGCAAACCCAAAAAGATGATCCGATCCTTAAGAAGCCTCGAGTAGATGTCGTAGGACCTCTCGAACCGGCCGGTTTGCTCAACGACGAACGGAATGGTGTACTGGTTTTGCGGCATCGCGTATCTGTCCTTTCTACGTTGAGAATATAACGCTTCGATTTGGGCCGCAGAAGCGAAATCCTCAGCCGACCGTAACCACCGCTTTTTCTCGAAGGAAGTCGATTGCTTTCTTATCCAGAAGCTCGTTCTCGACGCTCCTCCGGCGCTCGGGGTGTCTGAAGTAGGCTCTTACTTCGTCCGCCTTCTCCCCCCCGTTCTTCGACAACTCCTCTATGCTCGCGTCCAACTCTTCGGTATCAACCGCGATATGTTCCTGGTTGCGCACCGCCTCCAGGACTATAAATTTCTTGATCGTGCGCGAGGCTGCTCCGCGAAAATGTTCCCGTATCTCTCTCTCGCGCTCCGCTTCGTCGGCGACGTTGGGACGTCTTCGCCGGTCCTGCTCGATTATCGTAGACAGATAGTTCTCGATCATCGCTTCGGGAACGTCGAACGGATTCGATTCGATCACCCGGTCGATGATCTTCTCCTCGGCTTCGTGCCGGCGCCGTTTTTCCTCCTCGTTCTCGAGGTCCGCTTTGATCTGGAGCTTGAGCGCGGGGAGATCGGCGAACTGCTCTCCCACTTCGCGGGCGAAGGGGTCGTTGAGTTCCGGAAGCCGCATTTCCTTGATCTCCTTCACCGTGACCCGGTACGTTCTGCGCGCACCGGCGAGCGGCTTTTCCGGAAAGTCGTCCGGATAGTGCACCTCGATGTCCTTTTCGCCCTTGACCTCCATCCCCCGGAGGCCTTCCCTGAACTCGGAAAGGAGAGATTCGCTCGTCAGATCGACCGGATAGTTCCGGACCGTTCTCTTCGTGTCCAGCTCACCCGTGGGAAGCACCGGAGCATAGTCGATTACGAGGAGGTCCCCCTCTTTTGCGGGCCGTTCAACCACCACGAACACGGCCCTCTGTTCCCGAATCCGCTCGATCGTCTCTTCGACCTCTTTGTCCCCGATGGTCTTCTTTTCGACCCCAACTTCCACACCGACGTAATCCCTCAGGTTGATCTCGGGCCGGATTTCGACTCCGACCTCGACGGTGACGCCCTCACCCTTCTTTGCCTTGAGGTTCTCGAACTTGGGTTTTCCGATCGGAGTGATCCCCACCTTGACAAGGGCATCTTCGTAAACGGCCGGCAGCAGGTTTCGGATCGCGTCGTCATGGATCGCCGCCGCGTAGTTCTTCTCGATGTACTTCAACGGCACCTTTCCGTTGCGAAACCCGGGGACCTTGAGGTCCCGCCGGAGTTCCTCCGACACGTGGACCTCTTCTTTCTCGACCTCTTCGTTGGGAATTTCGATCGACAGAATTCGCTTGCAGCCCGACGGGCGGCTCACCGTCACGGTAAACTTCCGATCGTCTCCCATTCTGCCTGCAAACTCCTCGGCCATGAACAGCTCCAGTCGTTGGTGCGAGAGGGGGGACTCGAACCCCCACGAGGTAATCTCACTGGATCCTAAATCCAGCGCGTCTGCCAATTCCGCCACTCTCGCGCCCGGGGGCGTGCCCTCCGACAGTCACGCGACGCGCGGGGTCCGTGGGCAGACAATATTACTAACCGCCAAAAAAGCGGGTCAAGCCAAATAAGGACGCGCCGCATATACCGCTCGGGGCGCGGGAAGCCCGCCCCGCGTCCCTCCGGGGCGTTCGATCGCGGGGCACACGGTTCCCCCCGCGGGGCCGGGACTTACGAGTAGGCCTCGATGCCGGTGAGATCGTGTCCGACGATCAGCGTGTGGATCTCGTAGGTCCCCTCGTAGGTGTCGACCGATTCGAGATTGCACATGTGCCGCATGCACTGGTACTCGCCGCTGATCCCGTTCGCGCCGAGAATCGACCGGCCCAGACGGGCGACCTCGAGCGCTTTACGGACATTGTTGCGCTTGGCCATCGAAACCTGTTGGAAGGTCTCTTTCCCTTGGTCCTTGAGCCTGCCGAGTTGGACGGCCATGAGCTGGCCGAGTGTGATCTCGGTCGCCATATCGGCGAGCTTTCGCTGGGTCAGCTGGAACGACGCGATCGGTTTGTCGAACTGGATTCGTTCCTTGCTGTACTCGAGCGCCTCGTGGAAACAGGCCATCGCGGCGCCGATCGCGCCCCACGCAATCCCGTACCGCGCCTGGTTGAGACACATGAGCGGTTTCCTGAGACCCTTCGACCCCGGGAGGAGGTTTGCTTTCGGCACCCGGCAATCGGAGAGCACGAGTTCGCTCGTGTCGCTCGCCCGGAGCGAGAGCTTGTACTTCATTTCCTTCGCTTCGAAACCGGGCCGATCCCTCTCGACGATGAAACCGTAAATCTCCCCGTCCATTTTCGCCCACACGATGGCCACGTCGGCAAGGCTCCCGTTGGTGATCCACATCTTCGCGCCGTTTAGGACGTACTCGTTACCGTCCTCGACGGCGGCGGTCACGAGACCGCCGGGGTTGCTCCCGAAATCCGGCTCGGTTAGACCGAAACATCCGATGGATTCCGCCCTCGCGAGGCGGGTGAGCCACTTCTCTTTTTGTTTGTCGTCCCCGAACGTGTAGACGGGGTACATCACGAGAGACGACTGGACCGAGGCGAAGCTGCGAAAACCGGAATCTCCGCGCTCCAGTTCCTGCATCATCAGGCCGTAGGCCACGTTGTTGATCCCCGCACACCCGTATCCGCTGATCGTGGCGCCGAAGACCCCGAGCTCGGCCAGAGGCTTGATGAGGTGCGCAGGAAACGTCGCTCTGTCGTAGTGTTCGTGTATGATCGGAATGATCTGTTCCTCCACGAAACTCCGGACTGTGTCCCGCACGAGTCTCTCGTCTTCCGAAAAATGATCCTCGATCGACAAAAAATCGAAGCCGTCGAAGCGTTTCATACTAGTTTCCCTTGAAGCCCGCCTGGCGTTTTTCCAGAAACGCCTTTGTGCCTTCCTTCATGTCCTCAGTGGCGCACAATACCCCAAACATCTGCGCCTCGAGTTTGCACGCATTGTCGAAATCGAGGTCGTACCCCCGGTTCACAACCTCCATCGCGGCGCGGAGCGCCAGAGGTCCCTTCCCCAGAAGAGTCCTCGCGATCTTCTCCGCCGTCGGCATGAGGTCCGCGGGAGGAACCACCTGTGTGACGAGCCCGATGCGAAGCGCCTCGGCCGCGTCGATGATCCGGCCGGTAAGAACCAACTCGATCGCCACACCGCGGCCGACGATACGCGACAGCCGCTGCGTCCCTGCGTACCCCGGGATGATCCCGAGGTTGACCTCAGGCTGTCCGAACTTCGCCTTCTCCGACGCGACACGGATCGTGCACGCCATCGCGATCTCACAACCGCCCCCCAGCGCGAATCCGTTGACCGCAGCGATCGACGGTTTGCCCATCGTCTCGAGCTGCCGCAAAATGCGCTGGCCGTTCTCGGCCATCGCGACTCCGCTCAGAGCATTCTTTTTCGTAATCTCCGAAATGTCCGCTCCCGCCGCAAACGCTTTTTCCCCCGCGCCGGTGAGGACGAGCACCGAGACGGAATCGTCCCGGGCGACCTCATCGAATACAACGTCCAGATCACCCATAAGTTCCGCGTTGAGCGCGTTCAAAACCTCCGGGCGGTTCAGTGTGATGGTCGCGATTCTCTCTCTTTTCTCCACCAAAACGTGCTTGTATATCACCGGTCTCCTCCTTCCCCTACAGGCTGGATCGTGCTTCCGCACCCCCGAGACGCTCCGGTGGGGCGTCCCGCGAGATGAAAAGATTACGGCGGATGTCCGAGTGAAATCGATGACACCGGACTGCGGAAAGTGCAGATCCCGGTGCCATGCCATGGCCAAACGTGGGGCCCCACGCCTCACCCGTCCCACCCATCCAGAAACTTAACCGTTTGCGGAACAAAGAGTTGCCCGAATCGATCCTAGCGCAGACCGGACGGTGCGTCAACAAAAAAACACTTCCCGGTCGCGTCGGGAACCGGATTTGCATAGACCTCTCTCGCTACCCCCTACCCCGAGGGCCGCGGTCAGCCGATGCGCCCCTCGACCTGGACGAGATCGTGATCGAGAAGACCCTGGACCGACGCGGACCATGAGACACTTACACACGAAGAGCCTGCGAAGGATCATTTTCGTCTTCGTAGGGCTTTGGAGCATTCTCTCCCTCGACGGACCCTCGATTGTCGGCCGTTGTTCCGTGGTGCGCCCGGCGTCCGCCTCGGCTGGACCGGCGCCATCCTGCGAGAGCCCTCTCCAGGACATCCGGGATCAGCTCGAACGGGTATTCCGGACGCAGCAACGCAATGGCGAGATCGCCTTCGAAGGAACGGACAGTCTGTTTTACCACCATCCGTTGATGGCAACGCTGGCTCTCGAGGTTTTTGGAGCGACGCGGGACGTGGCGTTTCTCGAGAGCGCGCACGGTGTCATCAAGGGGTACTTCAACTACCTTCTCGTTTACCACGACGCGGACAGGGATTTTCTGGTCGAGCGGTCGTCTTGTAGAATTCCAGGAGACGCGGGGGATATCGAGGACGTCGGTTTCAATGCGATGCTCGCGCTGGACATGTTGAGCCTGTCGCGCATATGCGTCGAGCTCAACATGCCTGTCGACGCCCTGTTCTGGTACCGGGGGATGCGGGCGGTGAGCCGCCAGCTCGTAAAGGCGAGCTACGACCCCGACGCATCGTACTTTCTTCCCACGCGTGCGACGGCTTCGAAGAGGGAGAATGTCTTCTATGGTCTCTCAGCCCTCCCCACGTACTTCACGTCCGAGCTGGGGGACGAGATCTCGCTCGACGTGCTCCGCAGCTCGCTTCTCGCCGATCGCGGCCTCCAGCCCGAGAATCCCGCTCACAGCCTCACGTGGGATTTTTCTCCGGCTGAACGTCTGGCGGCCGGTCACACGGCGCGAATGCTCCGGACGCTACTGCTTCTCGGCGCGCTCGAGTGGAACGGACTCGGCGATGAGGCATCACGGCGGGCCGCCGGGATTCGGGCACGGATCGGCGAAGATCCAGCCACAGGTGGGTCCACCGCACCGGACGACGAAGCGGGCCGCTACGCGTCGTGTGTGTTGGAATCCGCCGGGCCCTACTCCCCGTTCCCGAGATACCAGGAGCTTACGCTTCTCGATCAGCTCGTTTTTCAGAAGGCGCTTCTCGACCCCGAAAAGACGGCAGCGCTTCGGCGAAGCGCCGCCGAAGTGCAACGTTTTCTTTTGTCCAGCCAAGGCAGCGCCGATTCCACCGCCGGTGTCGCAGACAGCACGGCGGATTGCGAAACCGTCACCCGATCGATTCGCGAGGTGTACTTCTCCATCTCTCTCTTGAGGGACAAGTGGAAACAGCGCGTTCTCTTCTCGCAGAGCGACCGGTCGGAAATCCCCGGTTTCGACGTCTACGGCGCCGCGTCGGATTTGTGGGATGACGTCATCGAAACACTCCAGCACGCCGAGAACCTCGTCGTGAGGAGTCGATGGAACACTCAAGGATTCGATCTCACGGCGAAGCTCGAAAAGACGAGCGTTGGTCCCGGCGAATCCGTCCCGGTCCGCTTCGCCGCCTCGACGCGGGCGCAACCCGTCGGGATACGGACGATCGTCGTCCTGCGCAACGAGGCGGTCGATACGCTTTTGAGCTCTCCATCGCCGCTAAACGTCTCACCGGGCAAACCGCCACGTGAGTTCCGGTACAAGTACCCAACTCCTCGGGGTCACGAATCGACGATCGTCCCCGTTGCGTTTGCGGTCGAGATCCGTTTCGAGAACGGGGAGCGAACGCGGTATCACTTCCATGAGGGCGTGTTCATCACCCAACCGGTCACATACACCGTCAGATTTCCGAACGGGACGACGCTCGCCAACGGCGCCGTACCGGTGCAGATTCTCGTCAAGAAGCACCTTCCCGTTGCGACCTCCATACAAGCGCAGTGGTACAGCCCGGCCGGGCTCAAACCGATCGAGGGGCGCTCCATCGAGGCGTCGATGCCCGAGAACGTCGCCCAGAACATGATGACGATGAACATCCTCGTCCCCAACCCCTGCCGGCCAGGGTCCTTTCCGTTCACGCTCACGGTCTTCGCCAACGCGGAACAGGCCGGCACAATTTCATCGAGACTTTTCAAACACTATGAATGGCTGTTCGTCGGACCTTTTCCGGGGAAACGCGGCGCTCTCGACACGCGGTACCCACCCGAATCGCACGTCAACCTCTTCGATACGTATGCAGGCGCGCTGGGGCACGTCACCTGGCAGCCCCTTCCTTTGAAAGCGTGCGTCGACGACGGCCGTTTGGCCCTCGGTTCCGTTCTGCCCGAAGGAAGCGTGGGATTCCTCTACACGGTGATCGAATCCGCAACGCGTCGAACCTCGGCCGTCCTCTTCGAGTCCAACACGCCGGCCCTTCTCTATGTGAACGGCGAGCTCCTCGGCCGGTCCACCGGCGAGGGCTCTTCGTCGCCCCAGCGTTTCGACGTGAGCCTCAAGACCGGGATGAACAACGTGCTCATAAAAACCCTTTCGACCGGCTCTCCCCTCGTCTTTTTCCAGCTTGGCGATGAAGAAGACCTCATGACGGACGAATTCAACAACAACCTCTGGGAACTCGTAGACGGCTACCAGGAGCTTGTCGCGCGCGGCCGCGACGGCGGGAAAGAAGACGCGCAGATACAGCGCCGGGTGACGATCACCTATCGCGACACCGCCGCGCGCTCGGTCTCGGTGGTGGGAAGTTTCAACGGCTGGTCGCCCGCCAACTCCACAATGCGCCCAAACAAGTACGGCGAATGGGAAATAAACCTCTATCTCGCTCCGGGACGTTACACCTACCGCTTCCTCGTTGACAAGAGGGTCGAAACAATCGATCCTTCGAGCCCCTACACGGAACCCGACGGCTACGGCGGCCAGAACTCCGTTCTCTACGTTCAGTAAACACGCCTGATCCGTACTCGCCATTGCCTCGCGCTACAGTTCGATTCCCGTGAGGCGAAGAAAAACATTGAGCAGAGTGCCAACGAGGATCGCGAACGGGAGGATGAAGGCGACGATGAGAAACGCTGCGCGCCACCCTCTCTCCTTGATCATCACAAAGAACTGGGCGATACACGGGACAAAGAGCGTGATCACCACCATGCTCACCGCGACCTGGTTCGTGGTGAGTTTGCCCTGCGAAAAAAGGCTGTACAGACCCGCGGCGCCGTAATCCCGTCTGAAAAACCCCACGATGAACGCAACCGTGCTCTCCGTCGGGAGCCCGAGCATCCCCTCGACCACCGGCCGCGTCGCCTTCTCCATAAGGCCGATCGTACCCGCGCGGTCGAGCACGAAAAGCACAAAGGTGCCGATCAAAAACAGAGGCACCGCCTCTCTGAGAAACCAGGCGACGCGATGGAGAGTTTTGAGCCAGATGTTTCCCAGCTGCGGCACGCGCAGCGGCGGGATCTCCACGATGAAATCGGTGGTCCGACCTTTGATCAAACGGTTGGAAAGAGAGCCCACGAGGAAAAGCTGGAGCGTCACGACCCCGAACACCGTCGCAACGCACGCGATGGAACTGCCGGCGGCCATCGCCATGATCACGCCGAGCTGGGCCGAGCACGGAACACCGAGGGCGAGGAGGAGCGTCGCAATCGTCCGTTCCTTCTTCGACTCGAGGATACGCGTGGTAAGCGTCGCCATCGTGTCGCAGCCGAGCCCAAGGACCATCGGAAGCACGGCTTTTCCATTGAGGCCCATCCGGCGCATCACCCGGTCCGCGATCACCGAAAGACGGGGAAGGTAGCCCGAGTCCTCGAGAATCCCGAAGGCGACGAAGAACGTCGTCACGATAGGCAGCACGATGGCTATGGAATAGGTGAGCCCCATCGACACCAAACCGTACTTGCCGACGAGTAGATCCCTCACCAGCGGCACGGAGACGGTGCCGTCTAGCCACCGCGAGAGCGGCGGAATAATGATTCCACCGAAGAGTTTTTTCTCTATCAGGTTGACGAGAACCCCCGCCCCGAACACACCCACGAACTCATACATCACATAGAGAATTTCGAGAAGAAAGAACGCACCCACGACGTGGTGCGTGGTCATCTTGGTGAGCGTCGCGTAGGGCAGGACCGCGAAAAGGACGAAGAGCCCTATCAGATGGAGCAAAAGCGGGTGAAGTCCCCAATGGGAGAGCGTCGCGGCGCCGAGGAAGGTGTACAAGACCGCGGAGGCAAGAGCGACGATCACTGCAGCGTAGAGGTTGTTCACGCGGGTCCGTCGTTCCGCGTACTCGCCTGACGCCGCCGGATTCTTGACATAGACCGTGTCGAGCATCAGATCCACAACCCTGGAGCGGGACACACCGATGATGTAACCCAGCGGGTGCGAGAACATCGCCTGCACGTCTTCGGCGATCCGCCTCGCCTGCTCCGCGCGTTCTTTTCCGATCCGCTCAGCGAAGCTCGTCGACGCCTCTCCTGGATCGGCGAGAAACATCAGCGCGGCACCCCGTTTATCGATGGTGAGATCGGGGAGGATGTCCGAGATTCGGGAGATCGCGTTTTCGATTTGAGGAGGATACGTCACGCGGATGTTCGGAACTCTCGGTGTTGTATCGAGGGCTTTTTCCAGCTGTTTCAACCCCGTCTTTTCAATCGCCACCGTCTCGACGACGGGGATCCCGAGCTTCTCCGAGAGCGCGCTCCCGGAAACTCTGATGCCCCTCCGTCTGGCCTCGTCCATCAGATTGAGTTCCAGGACCACGGGGAGCCCCATCTCGGCGAGCTCCGTCGTGATCGTCAGACCCCTCCGAAGGTTTTTGGCGTCGGCCACCTGAAGGACGTGTCTGTCGAAGGACGAGAGCAGGATGTCCCGCGTGACCCGCTCGTCTACCGACTGGGGGTGGAGGGTGTTCACGCCCGGAGTGTCGATCACGACTCTGTTGCCGTCGTGGAGGAGCTTGCCGCGCGACACCTCGACCGTTGTTCCCGGGTAGTTCGACACCCAGGCGTACCGTCCGGTGAGATAGGAGAATACAACGCTCTTCCCCACATTGGGGTTTCCCACAAGAACAATCGCTCGTTCGTTTTTTGTTTGGGTGGTTTTCGCGAGAGAATCGTGCATCGGAGGACTACACCGCTGTGTGCACCGCGCGAGTGGCGCGGCTTCTGCCGTTGTCGTCGTCAGACGCCGTGGCGATTGCCGGAGAGTCCGACGTAGATCTCATCTGCTACGTCCTTCTCAAGCGCCAGCTCCATCTCGCCGTACGCGACAACGAAGGAAGGGCGAACCTGTTTGACCTGGACGATCTGCCCTGGCATCAACCCCAGCCCGGCTAGTCGCGTTAGGCGGCTGTGAAAACGCGAGCTCACGTAGGCAACCGTACCCTCCTCCCCCGGCCGGAGGGCGGAGAGCGGTTTGACGATGGGGTGGATTTCCGTGCTCGCTCGCCCGCAGCACTCCCCCGGCGGAATCGGGTGACCGTGAGGGCACGTCTTCGGGTGGCCGAGGAGTGTGCAGATGCTCTCGGCAACTTCTTCGGAGAGGCTGTGCTCGAGACGACACGCGCTGGGCTCGACGAGGTCGTCGCGTACGCGGAGCACATCGACGAGGAGCCGTTCGGCCAGCCGGGCGCAACGCACGATCGATCGAGCTTGACGACGCCCCGCGGAGGTCAGTTCGACCATCCCGTTCGCCTGCTCGAGATACCCCGCCTGCGCGGCGTTATCGAGGATCGCGTCGGTGAACACATATTCGCCGTGCCGCACGCGCAGGAGTTCCCCGGGCGTAACCCCCTCGTTCCGTTCCCATTTTTCGTAGAGCACGGAGAGGATTTCGTCCAACAGTTCCAACGAACGGGTCTTGTCGTCGTCCACGCCTCGCTCCTGCCGACGCCCAAATGCTATTCCGCAATCCCCACACCTGCAGGTGGTGAATATAACAAGAAGTCTCTGGCGTGCAACGGGATTCTGAACGCGGCCGGAGGTCTTTGACCGCGCGGCTAATGGTGAGCGCTCCGCGTTTCACGAAACGAACCTGACTCCAGCCGGATCCATATCACTTGAGCAAGAGAAGTTTCCCCGTCTGTTGCCGCCCCCCCGCCCGCAGCCGGCAGATGTAGACCCCGGAACCGACCGGCGCCCCCCTGTTGTCCCGGCCGTCCCAGACCCGTTCTTGATGTCCGGCGGGCAGAGCAGCCGCGACGAGGGTTCGAACGAGTCTCCCCGAGACATCGAACACCTCGAGCGAGACCGCCGACCGCTCCGCCAACGAGAATCCAATCGTCGTCGTGGGGTTGAAGGGGTTCGGTATGTTGCGCTCAAGGCGGAACCGCCCTTCGGGGACCACGGCTCGTCCCCGGTAGAGTTCCCTCATCTCGCCCCCCGCCGACCGGACCTCGAGCCGGTAGTAGTACGTCCTCCCCGGCTCAACGGTATCGTCAACAAAACGATATACATATTGCCCAACCTCCTCCGCCGGGACCTCGAGCTGCTCCCACGGACCCGCGGCGAACTCGGCCCGCGATAGCGACACCGACTCGTCCGCCTCTTTGCCGATCAGTTCGACGAGGACCTCGACCGCGCCGTCAACCGACACATCGATCACCGCTGATACAAGCTGTGTGGCGACGATCTGGACGATGGTGAGGCCCCCCGCCAGGACGGACGTTTGCCCGTCGGGGTTCTCGACCACCACATCCCACAACCCGCCGTTCTTGCTGTACACGTTGAAATCGCCGTGGAGAACCTGCGAATCGCGCCAGTACGCGGATCGGGGTATAACGTCCGGCTGACCGGATCGGACGAGACGCAAAGCGGCTCCCGGCCGGAACCCATCGCCATCGACGCGGATGTCAACCGAGGTGAGATTGTTGTTCACGACGATGGGGGCCACACCCGTCGATACCGGCCCGGGATCCCCCGCACGGAGGAATGCGGTCATCGGCGACCCCGACCCGCTGATGCCTGAGACCTCGATTTGCGTCGGAAGGTTCGAATCGCTGGCACTTCCTGGAATCGAGCCCTCGTCAAACGTCACGTTGTTCGCCGTTCCGGGGTACGGATCTCCGTCATCCCCCGGGTTCCCCGTCGTCGCCGGGTCCTGGAGCAGGTGACCCACGCCGTCCGCTTCTTCGAGCACGAGCCCGCGAACCGCGTTGTTTCCGGACCCTCCGGTGTTTCCAAGCGCGGACCGGATCACTTCCTCGTCGACGTGCCAGATGAGAAGACCCGATCCGTGGAGGTGATCGTCGAATCCCACCGCCTGACGGTTCTCCACCAGCCAGTATTCCGTCGGGGGATTCTTCGATGGGCTCTGATACCATCCGTCGGTGGAACTCTCAAAACCTGTCGCGTAGCTTTCCCCGCCACCGGCCACGCTGACGTCGTCGAGGGCGAACGCGCCGCACGCGGTCAGATACTTTCCATCCTCGTCCGACCATGAATCGTCCGAGCTAACGCAGATCTCGAGCGAGTACACCGCCGGCGGTGTGACCGGACTCAGATACGGCGACAAGCTGATGGTTGCGGTACCCGAACCGTTGCCCGTGTACCCGGCGATCGCAATCCGCGATCCCCCCACGTTGATGTACACCACCGCCGAATCCGCACCCGGTTCGAGTTCGTATGCGTAGGCGTACGAAAAACTCACCGGCAACCCCCCATTGTACAGGAACGACCGCTCGACCGATTCGCGCCACCTGTTCCCGTACCCGGCCCCTCCAATCCACCCGCGGGCGGCCGCTTCCCCGCCGCTCGCGCCGCAACGAAGCGAATAGCCCCCCGAGATCGCACACTCGCTCATCCGTTTGAACCGCTCGTTCGTAAACGGCAGTTCGAAACAGACGGCGTCGGTTTCGATCTGAGGGATCGTGTGGACGGCTCCCTCCCACGTCACCGTCGTCGGCACGACCCATCCAAGCTCTTTCCGGCTCCACGCGGAGAGGTGAGCCGGGGATTCCGGTGTGTTCCAGTTCCCCAGCGCCATGAGATCCCAATGTCCGGCTCCGCTGCTCCCCCCGTTCGAATCGAAGAGGTCGGGGAGCCCGAGGGCGTGGCCGAGTTCGTGGCAGAAATTGCCGATCTCGATCACCCCGCCGCCGCACGATGTTGCGGGCTGGATCACATAGTCGTCGATTTTGATATGCCCACCTTCAGCCGATACGTCGTCCGTCGTGTAGGGCGCGCCGCCGGATATCGGCCACGCGCGGTACAACCAGGAGTGGGACCACATGTTCGAACTGAACGAGCTGCACTCGCCGCCCGACTCGCTGTGGACGAACACCACGAGGTCGGCATACCCGTCGTCGTCTCCGGAGTTCGGTAACCCGTCGGGGCCATCGTTGTCGAAGGCACTGAAGTCGATCGAGGAATCGTTCGCGTCGAGAAGCTCTTTGATGAATTCACCCGTCCTCGCATCGTTTGGAACGAGTCCGTTCGACGCTCCCTCGTAGTAAGAGTCCTGTTGAAACGTCGTGACCCAATCGGTCACCACACCCGTGACGGTCAACGCCGAGTACGACACTTCTTCGTAGAAGTCGGTGAGCGTTCCGGTGGGCCAGGGGCCCGTGAAAAGCTCCTTTTGCAGACTGTCGGGTGCGTAGGGGGCGGGGCGATTGGCGAACTCGCCGAGGAGGACCGGAAACGCGAACACGCCGGAAACCTCGGGCGCGGCGGCATCCGGTGCGCCACTCCCGGCTGGACGAGAATGAAGGAACGCTTCCCTTTCCTCGCGAAGCCGCTCCGTTTTTCGAATCCACGCCGATTTCATGCGGAACGCATTCGCGTCCTTGTCTCTGGCCTCGAAGTACGCCCGAGGCATTGGCCCGCCGTTTTTGGGAGCGACGGTAGCCCGCGCTGGAATGGCGATGCTTACGAGAATGATGAACCAGATCGGGTACTTCATGCTGTGACCCTTTTTTTGTCTGCGGCCGACGACCGGGTGCGATGTTCGATTCCCGCAGAAGTCTCCGGAAAACGACGTCCAAGGAATCAGTCGACTTTGAGCACCGCTTTCCCCGGTTTCGCTCTGACCAATGTTTTTTGTTCGTCGCACATCGTAAAACCGAGGTAGTTCAGATCGGCGCCTTTTTGCACTTCGATCGTTCCGCCGCGGAACGTCGGGTCCGACTTGCAAATGTACTTCACCAGCCACATCTTCGGACCGGTGGAGCACGTGAAGGCGATCACGAAGTCGTCATCGTACTTTCCCACCGTGAGGATCGTACTGTCACTGTTGGCCGAAGCTGAGACGCTTACCCCCTCTGGCAGCACCAGCCGGTAGTTGGCCGTGGACATCGGGTACTGCGTGCTGTACTCCGCAACCACGTATACGTCGAACATGTCGCCGGGCTTTATGGTTTTCTCCGTCTGCTGTGCCGCCTCGTCGAAACACGGCCGGATGTACCCATCGGCCAGCTTCTCGAATTGGGTCAACCCCTCGTCCGGGATCTGCTGAATAGGTTCTTTCTTCTGCGGGGTCTGCGTTCGTTCTTGCGCGGCTTGGTCCGTCTTCCCGCCACACGAGGCGACGACCCAGAGTGAAATCGTCAGAAGGCAAAGCGGAATCGTCAGGATAAGGATCCTCTTCATGTTCCCCCTCCGAAAAGATCAAGTACCGATCGGCCGTTGACTCTCCCCCAACTCCTTTAATGATAACCCACTATCTGTTCACGTGTCCACCTCCAAATCCATCGCCGCGCGCCTCGCACCTCCGAAACCGCATGATATTCAATGAGATTGCCCCGCCTGGGGCCGCAAGGAGCGCCCACCGCGGACGCCCGAATACGGTTGACGCAGCGACCCGGTTCATTTAAAATCACTCGCGGAGAAACCAAGATAACGTTCTGCAATCATTCGGGTTATAACGCCTGGCGTTCCGCCCCCGCGGCGCCGTACCGCGAACTCTGTCGCGAACCGAGGTCAGCATGAAGACGACGGAGGAAGAACTCCGCGAACTGAGGGAACGACATGAGCGACCGACACAAAATAGCCGATAGCCGCAAAGCGTGGCACGAGCAATCGTACGTGCGCGAAGCCCAGAAAAAGAAGGAACGAAAGGCATCGTTCGAAACGTCGTCGCGAATTCCGGTCCAACCCGTCTACACTCCAGCGGATCTGGAAGAGAACCGCTACCTGGACGATCTCGGGTTCCCCGGCGATTTCCCGTACACACGGGGCGTTTACCCCACGATGTACCGGGGGAGGCCGTGGACGATCCGCCAGTACGCCGGGTTCGGGACGGCGCGGCAGACGAACCAGAGGTTCCATTTTCTCCTCGAAAAAGGACAGAAGGGGCTCTCCGTGGCGTTCGATCTTCCTACGCAGATGGGATACGATTCGGACGACCCCATGGCCCAGGGCGAAGTCGGCCGTGTGGGCGTGGCCATCGATTCCATCGAGGACCTGCGTGTCCTCTTCGACGGGATCCCCCTTGGTCAGATCAGCACGTCGATGACGATCAACGCCACCGCGGCGATTCTCCTCGCGCTCTACGTGGCGCTCGCCGATGAGAGAGGTATCGACCGCAAATCGTTGAGCGGGACCATCCAGAACGACATCCTCAAGGAGTACATCGCGCGGGGCACGTATGTCTTCCCTCCCGCGCCTTCGTTGCGTCTCATCACCGACGTGCTCGCCTGGTCGGCGGAAAACCTCCCCAACTGGAACCCGATCAGCATCAGCGGTTATCACATCCGCGAGGCGGGATCCACCGCCGTCCAGGAAGTCGCTTTCACACTCGCAAACGCGGTGACCTACGTGGACGCGGCGGTGAGCGCGGGTCTCGACGTCGACGCGTTCGGGCCGAGGCTCTCGTTCTTTTTCAACGCGCACAACAATCTTCTCGAAGAGGTCGCCAAATTCCGCGCGGCGAGAAGGATGTGGGCGCGGGTCATGCGGGATCGGTTCGGCGCCAAGCGGGCGGAGAGCCTCCGGCTTCGTTTCCACACGCAAACCGCGGGGTGCACGCTGACCGCTCAGCAGCCGGAGAACAACATCGTGCGGGTCGCTATCCAGGCTCTGGCGGCCGTGCTGGGCGGCACCCAGTCGCTCCACACCAACAGCCTCGACGAAGCACTGGGGCTCCCCAGCGACAACGCCGCGCGTATCGCCGTCCGGACGCAGCAGCTCATACTCGAAGAATCGGGCGTCACGGATACCATCGACCCGCTCGGCGGGAGCTACGCCGTCGAGTCGCTCACCAACGAGATCGAAACCCGAGCCTTGGATCTCCTCGAACGGATCGATGGTCTCGGAGGGATGGTGAAAGCGATCGAGCAGGGGTATCCGCAACGTGAGATCGAGAAAGCGAGCTACGAGTATCAGAAGGCCATCGAGCGGGGCGACCAGAAAGTCGTCGGCGTCAACGCGTACACGGACGACGGAGGGACCACAGTCGACGTCTTCCATGTTGACCCCGAGATCGAAAACAGCCAGATCGCCGACCTCAAACGACGCAAAACGTCACGCGACTCCGCTGCGGTTGAGAAAGCCCTCGCCGCTCTCGACCGCGCCGCCGCGGGGAATGCCAATCTCTTCCCCGTCATCCTGGATGCGGTAAAGACATCCGTCACCGTCGGCGAGATCTGTACCGCGCTGGCCAAGCACTTTGGACGCTACAGGGAAAGAACAACCGTCAGGTGAGACATGATCCACGGAATCGACCATATCGCCATTGCCGTCGAGAACCTCGACGAAGCGATCGCTCTTTACGAAAAGACTCTCGGTCTCAAGGTGACACACCGTGAGCGCATCGCCGGCTTCGACGTCGACACGGCGACGTTCGAGATCGGGGGAACGGCGATCGAGCTCGTCGAAGGGATGACCGACGAGTCGGCGATTCGAAAATTCGTACAGACCCATGGGCCGGGAATCCACCACATCGCGTTTGCCGTCGATAGCCTCGACGGCACCCTCGCGGCTCTCAAAGCTCAGGGCCTCCGTTTGATCGACGAAAAGCCCCGGCGCGGCAAGGAGGATTCCCTCGTCGCCTTCATCCACCCGAAGTCCACGCAAAAGATCCTCTACGAGCTCGTCCAACCTGCGCCCAAAAAGTAGAGCGCTCGCGCGCCGCGCTACTCGAACTTGATCCCCTGCGCCAATGGAAGCTCTTTCGACCAGTTGATCGTGTTCGTCTGGCGGCGCATGTACGCCTTCCACGAATCCGAACCCGACTCGCGGCCCCCTCCCGTTTCCTTTTCTCCCCCGAAAGCGCCACCGATCTCGGCACCCGAAGTGCCGATGTTGACGTTCGCGATCCCACAGTCCGAGCCTTCGTGCGAGAGAAACTGCTCGGCGCGTTGAAGGTTCATCGTGAATATCGCGGATGAGAGTCCCTGAGGCACCTCGTTGTGCCACTCGATCGCCTCGTCCAGCTTCTCGTACTCGATGAGGTACAGAATCGGCGCAAAGGTCTCTTCGTGGACGATTTTCCAGTCGTGTTTGGCTTTCACGATCGTGGGTTCCACATAGAAACCCGGCCGATCGAGTTTCTTGCCGCCGAAGAGGATCTCGCCGCCGGACTTCTTGATCGTTTCCAGCGCGGCCACCATTGCCTCGACCGCCGCTTGGTTGACGAGCGGGCCCATCAGAGTTTCGGCTTCCATCGGGTCGCCGATGCGGACCTGTTTATACGCCTTTGTGAGTCTCGCGATGAAATCGGCCGCGACGCGTTTGTGGAGGAATACCCTCCTGGTCGACGTGCAGCGCTGACCGGCTGTGCCCACCGCGCCAAAGAGGACCGCGCGGACGGCCATATCGATGTCCGCCGTCTCATCGACGATAATGGCATTGTTCCCGCCGAGCTCGAGGATCGTCCGGCCGAGCCGCTCGCCGACCGTTCTTCCTATCTTGTACCCCATCTCGCACGACCCCGTCGCCGACACGAGCGGGATCCGCTTGTCACGGACAAGTCTTTCACCGATCGTCGAGCCGCGCCCGATGACGAGGTTGAAGATACCGGCAAGGTTGTGGGCTTTCATCACGTCGTTGCTGATGTGTTGAACGGCGATGGCCGTCAAGGGCGTCTCCGACGACGGCTTCCACAGAACGACATCACCGCAGACAGCGGCGATCGCGGCGTTCCATGACCACACCGCCACCGGAAAGTTGAAAGCGGAAATGATCCCGACCACTCCTAGCGGGTGCCACTGTTCGTACATCCGGTGACGCGGCCGCTCCGAGTGCATCGTGAGCCCGTAGAGCTGACGCGAGAGCCCGATGGAGAAGTCGCAAATGTCGATCATCTCCTGGACTTCCCCAAGCCCCTCCTGGACGATCTTCCCCATTTCCAAGGTGACGAGTCTGCCCAGGGCCTCCTTCTTCGCGCGAAGGGCTTCGCCCAGGTCGCGGACAACGAGCCCGCGTTTGGGAGCGGGGATCATTCGCCATTCGATGAACGCTTCCGTCGCGGCCTTCATCACGCGCTCGTAATCTTCGGGGGATGCCTGCGCCACATGGGCGATCTCTTTCCCCGTCGTGGGGTTGACGGAGGCGATGAGCTCGCGGCCCTCCGTCGGGCTCCAGGCCTTTGCTCCGGAGCACGCACCGGGGTTGATTTTTTCGATACCGAGTTCCTTCAAGAAATCCATGGGTCCATTCTCCTGCTTTGAATCATCTTTCCCGTATACAACAATTTGGCGCCGACACGTCGCCCCTCGAGGCAAACCGGCATGTTAGCGTGAAAGCGCCGTGTCGTCAACTTGCCCTTTCGCCGCTATTTGAGCCCCCTGCGCTCGAGGAGCGGATCGATCTTGGGTTCGGCCCCTCGGAAACGCTTATACAGCGTCATCGGGTCCTCGGTGTTCCCCGCGGCGAGGATGTTGTCCCTGAACGCCTGCGCTGTTTTCCGGTCGAAGAGCCCGTTCTCCTTGAACGCCTGGAACGCGTCGGCGTCGAGCACTTCCGCCCAGATATAGCTGTAATAGCCGGCCGAATACCCATCGCCGAAGATGTGGTTGAAATACGGACTCCGGTACCGCGAGATGATTTCGGGGATGAGCCCGATTTTCGAGAAGGACTTGTTCTCGAATTCGATCGGATCGACCGTTTTCGCTTCGGTGAGAGTATACCAGTCCATGTCCAGGAAACAGGCGGCGAGGTACTCCGTCGTGGCAAAACCCTGGTTGAAGAGCCGGGCATTTCGGATTTTCTCGATGAGATCATCGGGCATCGGCGCCCCCGTCTTGTAGTGCTTCGCGTAGTCCTTGAGCACCTCCGGTTCGGACGCCCAGTTCTCCATGATCTGCGAGCCGAGTTCGACGAAATCCGTCGCGACGTTGGTTCCCGACAGGCTCTCATATGTGCAGTTCGACAAGAGCCCGTGAAGCCCGTGACCGAACTCGTGGAAGAGCGTGGTCACCTCATCCCAGCTGAGAAGGGCCGGAGTATCCGCCGTCGGTTTCGAGAAGTTTCCGCAGTTTACGATGACCGGAGGAATGCGTTTTCCAGCCTTCATGGATTCGTCTCTGTACGCCCCCATCCACGCCCCACCCTCCTTGCTCTCCCTCGGAAAGTAGTCGACGTAGAGGAGTCCGATGTGTGTCCCGTCCGCCTCCTTCGCTTCGAACACGCGGACGTCCTCGTGGTATTTCGAAACACCGCTCACTTCCTGGAACGTGATCCCGTAGAGCTTCGACGCCACACCGAAAGCACCCTGCCGGACGTTTTCGAGCTCGAAGTACGGTCTGAGCATCTCCTCGTCGAGATCGTACTTGGCCTTTTTCACTTTTTCCGCGTAGTACCACCAGTCCCACGGCTCGAGTTTGAAATTCTGACCTTCGTCCCCGATCATCTTCTGCATCTCATCGGCTTCCGCCCTCGCCCGTTTCACCGCGGGGGTCCACACACGATTGAGAAACTCGTAGACCTTGCCGGGGGTCTTCGCCATGTTCTCCGCCAGAACATAGTCCGCGTGCGTCGGGTACCCCAGCAGCTGTGCCCGTTCCATGCGAAGTCGCGCGATGTTCGTGAGGAGCTCTTTGTTGTCGAGCTCGTCGTTGTTGTCGCCGCGGTGGGTGTACGCTTTGAAGATCTTCTCCCTCAGCTCGCGCTTTGATGAGTACTGGAGGAACGGGATCATGCTCGGCTTGTGGAGCGTAAAGACCCATTTCCCCTCGTGACCCCGCTCTTTCGCCGCCTCCGCCGCCGCGGTGACCACGTTGTCCGGAAGCCCCGCGAGATCCTCTTGGGCCTCGATCACCATCTTGAAGCGGTTGTTCTCCTTCAAAATGTTCTCGCCGAACTTGAGCGTCAACACGGAGAGTTCCTCGTTGATCCGCCGCAGCGCTGCCTGTTTCTCCTTGTCGAGGTTCGCGCCGTTCCGCACGAAACCCTTGTAGGTCTCCTCCAGAAGCCTCTTCTGTTCCGTTGTCAAACCGGCACCGTCTTTCTTTGCGTAAACGGCTTTGACTTTTTCAAAGAGCTTCTCGTTCATCAAAATATCGTCGCCGTGTTTGGATAGCTTCGGCGCGATCTCCTGGGCCATCGCCTGCATGGTGTCGCTGGTGAGGGCGGAGTTCAAACCGAAGAACACGTTGCTCACCCTGCCGAGCAGGTCGCCGCTCCACTCCAAGGCTTCGATCGTGTTAGCGAACGTCGGGGGCTCCGCGTTCTGCACGATCGCGTCGATCTCGACCATCTGTTGTTTCATCCCCTCGTCGAACGCCGGCATATAATGTTCAAGCTCGATCCGTTCGAAGGGGGGAACACCGAACGGCGTGTCGAACTCGCTGAAAAACGGGTTCTGTTCGCTTGCACCGAAGAAAGAAAACGCCAGGATGGCGAATACGATAAGACACAGTTTTCGCCGCATTGTGACAACTCCTTTGCTTGAACACGATCTCAGAGGCCGGCTCGAGCCCCCCGGCACCACGAAACGCGCATTGTAGCACGTACCGGCGCGTCGTTCCAGTTGCAACACCGCTCTGCCGCGTGCTGACATACGCGCGGGGGCTGTGGTATCATTACGGCAACGAGCCGGGGCGTAACCCCGCGCCATGGAATATGGACGGCGAGAGCCGTCAGACTCTGAAACACCGACGCCGCGAGGCACACCGATGCCGACCAATGTCACACCCGAATACAAAAAGGCCAAGGAGCAGTTCCAAAAAGCTCGCGACTCCACCGATCGTCTCAACTGTCTCAAAGAGATGCTCCGCACCGTCCCCAAACACAAAGGGACGGATCACCTCCAGGCGGAGATCAAAACGCGGATCAAACAGCTCACGGAGGAATCGGCCGGGCCCAGGAAGGGCGCTGCGAAGACGGGTCCCGTCCACACCGTCCACCCGGAAGGGGCCGCGCAAATAGCGCTCGTTGGTCCCCCCAACTCCGGAAAATCGACGCTTCACCAGCGGCTGACCGGCTCGCACGCCGAGGTCGGACCATACCCCCACACCACTCACGCTCCTCTCCCGGGGATGTTTGCTTACAGCGATATCGTCTTCCAGCTCGTCGATCTCCCCCCGATTTCGCCGACGTTCATGGAGAGCTGGATGCCCAACGCGCTTCAGCCCGCGCGGGCGGCGCTTCTCGTCGTCGACCTGAGCATCCCGGGTTGTGTGGAACACGTGACCGCCATAAGGGAGCGTCTCGACCGGAAACGGATCTCTCTCGTGGAGCGCTGGCCCGGCACCATCGAACGGGGCGATCTCGACGTTCCGGGCGAACCGGTCAACGCTCTATCGGCTGCGGTCGATCCGGACCGCGAGGAGACCTTTGAACTCGATGATCCCTTCCGGACATATCTCCCGACGCTCCTCGTCGCCAACAAGAGCGACCTCGACTGGAACCCTGACGAGATCACCGTTTTGGAAGAGCTCGTTGGCGCAGGCTATCCGGCCCTCGCCGTATCCGCGAAAACGGGCCGGGGTCTGGATCGCGTGGGACCCATACTCTTTCGCGGGCTCGGGATCGTCCGCGTGTATACAAAAACGCCGGGACGCCCGCCGGACAAGGACCGGCCTTTTACCGTCTTCAAAGGTGAAACGATCCACGACGTCGCGCAACTCGTCCATCGGGATCTGGCCTACTCGCTCAAGTACGCCCGCGTATGGGGAAGCGGGAAGTTCGATGGCCAGCGTGTGGGAAAGGATCACGTCGTGAGCGACGGCGATATCGTGGAGCTCCATGGGTGAGATTCTGCTTGCGCCGCATTCTCACAAACGCGTCCCGAACGGAAGCTGATGCCGGCCTTCTTTGAACGATAGCTCGATGGGCGTCGGATCGACGACGCAAAGCGGATGGGCCTCGAGCTCTCCCCTGAGATCTTCGCTCACGTAGAGTTCATCGAGGTGAAGCGTGTTCGGGACGAAAATCCATCGTTGAGATCCAAACCGTTCAACGAGCCGTCGGACGAGGACCTCGTCGTCGGAGAGCGTCGCCGGAATCTTCGCGCGCTCCATGTCCCCCGTCGTGAACACGTTGATAAACGTCTTTTCTTCGTCGATCGCGGCTCTCAGCCGCCGCGTGATGAAATCCGCCAGCCCTACGCCGAATGCGTTTCCTTGCGACTCATCGGCCAGCGAGAGCGCCGCGATGGCGTTGATACGGGGCTTTTCCAGATCTTCGAAACCCTTGATCCCGCGATAACCGATCACATTCGTATCCATACCGGTCCCGCTGTATGTCTTTCCAATGGAGTCGACGACGAGCACGTTGATCTCGTCCACCGGTAGACGGGGGAAATAGTGCCGGTGACGTTCGAGGAGCTGGGGTTCTTGCCGGGGAATCTCCTCCGGACGAAGCGCGTGGATCTCCGCGGTCTCGTCGAAGCCGTCCTCGAGAACCGCAAGGCCCGCGAGGATCTTTCCCGAATCGAGGATGAGCTTCCCCATCTCGATGATCATCTCTTTTTTCTTGGGGGTGGGCGTTCGGTGAAATGTCTCGGCCGATTTGATCTTCCCCATTCCGACGACCATCATCTTCGTCAGCCCGCTCTGAACCGGCCCTGAGAAGCACGTGTGGAGTTTCACGCGGTTGATCACAAGGACTCCCACCGATTCGAAACAGTGTTTGTCCATGTAGACATCGCCCGTGCGCACCGTGCCGAGTCTCACGACCTCCATGCTCGAGCGGATCTCCATCCCCATCGTCGCTTCGCTGATTCCCAGCGATTCGATCATCGACCGCTGACCTTCGGCCGTCGCCCCGTTGTGGGACCCCATACACGGAACGATGAAGGAACGTGCACCGCGATCGCGGAGCCACCGCCCCACCGCCCGTGTGATCGCCGCAATGTGGGCGATACCGCGGCTCCCCGCCGTGACGGCGACTTCCCCCGCGGGGACATCGATACCCAACTCGTCCAACTGCCGGCGAACCTCCGCCTCCACATCGGAAAGCGGATTCGACACGAGTTTCTGGCGTATCTTGTAGAGCTTCATTGGCGCACCCTCGAGTGCGCGGTGTCCTTACCCAAACATGCTCACGAAAGCCATTTCTCCTCCACCCATCGTATCGTCCTCCGCAGCTCGAGACCCTCGGCGAATGCGACAAGCTCCGGGATCCGACGGGCGGCGTCCATGGGGATCACGGTGCCCGGCGGAAATGCCGGAGCCAGGCGGCAGTAGTTTCTCCCGAGAATCTTTTTGCACTGGTAGTCGGCGATCCCCGACACGCCATCCATCATGATCTCGATGATCGGTCTCGCCCACTGCGCGTACCCCCAGTCGAGCGCCTTGCCACGGATATACTTGAGCGACATCCCGGTGCCCAGCGACAACAACACGACGTTCTTCATGCGCGGGGGCGGTTTGATGTAACGCGAATCCTGCGATTGGGCGAGCGCGCACATGCTGGGGTTGTTTGCGTAGACGCCTCCATCGATGTATCCATCGACGGAAGCAAAGTATGTGGGCGCCGCGCACGCGTAGACGCCTACCTTGTAAGCGAGCTCACGCCGGTCGTTCTCCCGCCCGGGGAAATTGTGAAAGAGTTTTGGTTTCCACATTCGTTCCGCCGGATCGGCCGATTCGTTGTCCAGATCGAACGCGGCGACGAGCACCCTCTTTCTGAGTTCACCGAGCGTCGTCTCTCCAAATATCGCTCTGAGTTCGCGGACGAGATTCTTCGCGTCGAACTGAGCGCCGACCGTCTTGCCAAGATCGAGAAGATTGTCGAGCCACGAATCGTCGAAGACGCGCGGTCCCTTTTCCACGTAAATCTCACGGATCTCCCGGGGCTCGAGACCATGTGCGAGACAAAGCGCCAGAAGCCCGCCCGTGGAGGTGCCCGCAATGAGATCCACCTCATCGATCCAGCCGGGAAGCTTCTCACTCAGACGCTCGAGGACAATCGCCGGGACGATCCCCCGGACACCGCCTCCGTCGAGCGAAAGGATGCGGAACCGCGACATACCCCGACTCCTATTTTTGCGGCGCATGGCCCGCGGGCGGGCGCCTCCGCGCGGCGCTGCGTCCGCCGCCGGACGCTTCTGGGACAAGCCCGCTCACAACTGTTCGATCGTGTAACCCTTTTTCTTGAGGAGCTCGATGAGTCCTTCCTCACCCGGCATGTGTCCGACGCCGACGACCATCAAATAGGTCTTGTCTCCGCTCAAGAACTCTTCGATCTCGGCAACCCAGTTGTGGTTTCTCTGTGTGACGAGCCTCTCGTAGATCTCGGGGAATTCCGTGAAGCTCTTGTTCAGCGTGGCCTCGAGATCGTCGAGCTTCCCTTCCTTCCAGGCTACGAGGATTTTTGGGAGCTCCTTTTCGATGTCGGCGAGCTGGGTCAACGTGTGCATCAGGAAGTCCTTTTGCTGCGTATCGGTCAACGTGGCAAAAAGACCCAGTTGGTACTGTGCCGTCTCGAGACCCAGGACCTTCTTGCCCTCGGCCCTGGCCTTCTTGGCGAAATACATCTCAACACCGAGCTCCGGGTCAAAACCCATCCGCTGCATTTCGGCGAGCGCCACAGTCATCGACACGAGCCACGGCTTGAAGAAATTCATGGGTCCAAGATCGATCCCCAGGCTCTCGGCTCTCGCGCTCGCGATTGCGTACACCGAATCCCCGAGCTCCGTCTGGAGCGTTTTTCCTTCGCCGTACATGGCGTTCTGCAAGATGTACGCCTGCAACGACGGTGTCTGGAGGCTGTCGGGATCCACCTCGAACACGACTGCATCCGCGTCCTGGAACGCCTTCTCCATCCGCGCGTCCAGAGGATATTCTTTTTCAGTGAGCAGATGGATCGACCCAAGCAGATACATGGTGCGAGCGCCGATGCTTACCTTCCACAGACTTGTCTTCTCCTGGGATTGCGCTGGTCTCGCCGCCAGACCGGCGGCGAGCAAGATCCCCACCCACAAGACGCACATGTGCCGCGACGGTGTCCGGAGACGGTTCATAATGCGCCGATTGGCAAATCTCATTTCTCATTCCTTTCCTGTTTGTCTTTTTCGAGACGATTCCACCCCCCTCGTCGCCCAATTCTCGCGGGAGTACGAGACGATTCGATCAGCCCAACCTCCCCTA
>Ga0315275_10000268_pt1 | contig 42830 bp, 42 predicted proteins | sample YL17G03_0_MG_FD_205557 | JGI IMG/M metagenome (GOLD analysis project Ga0315275, IMG submission 205557) | Sediment microbial communities from Yellowstone Lake, YNP, Wyoming, USA - YL17G03_0 | ecosystem: Environmental > Aquatic > Freshwater > Lake > Sediment | place: USA: Wyoming | collected... | reverse complement strand
TCATATCAAATCTGATAGCTACATCATCCCTACCACCTTCAAGAACAAAATAAACGACATTCTTTCTGCCTATCAGAGCTCCTACTGCCAAGTTAACCAGCATGGCTGTTTTACCACGACTGGGTGGCCCAACTACTACTCCTAACTCCGAACCTGCTAACCCGCCACCTAGAAACCTGTTTAACCTTGGAAATCCTGTTCCCACTACATTCTCTCGTTTCTCATATAAAGAAGAAGTCCTAGGAACTACCTCATCAAAATAGTCATACCCTAGAATCATTGTAGAACCAATAGACTCCAATTTAGCTAAATCCGAAGAAAGGGATGTTACTTTACCACCTGTCTCCAATTCACCTGCAGCAGTTATCAATATTCTCTTAAGTTCCTGCCTTTTAGCAAACTCCACTACAGTATCTACAGTATACTGCTCTCCGCTGGATATGTCAGCCCCATAAATCATATCTACTGCCTCAAAATACATCTCCAACCTCTTTCTAAAAGTTTCCTCACCATCCTTTCTACGACTAAACGCTAATTTACTAGTTATTTCGTTCTTTAATATTTCACTACTTAGATTGTCCGAATATTTCGGATGATATTCACAGACAATACTATAGATATCAAGATGAATCTGACTTTCAAAATGGTTCTCACTTAACACAGATTGGTAGTTAAAGAAAAACTTTTTGTCCCTAACTAAACGAGCCATAAGTTGTTCTTCAAATTCTAAAGAAAAAGCCAACTATTCCCTCCTTCTATCACTCCCAACAATTTTAAACACCTCACACATTCCCACTACCCTGCTAACGGCATGCGGATGCAAACCCTCTTGCTCTAATTGCTTTGTACTTAAATTAGCAGCAAAACAGGTTACTAATTTAGATTCATACCTTGAGTTAATAATAAACCTCAAAATTTCCGATGTTTGGTCCCTTATTGGAATTGCCGAAATGTCATCCAGAAACAAACATTCTGTCTCACATACCATTTCAATTACCTCAGAGGACTCTTTTGCCTCTCTTATCAGTTTCTCAAATGAAGTATAGTAAACCACATCAGTACTAGGATCATCCATCTGAGAAACCTTAATCCTGTATAGAGAAACAAGCAAATGAGATTTTCCTACACCAAAACCCCCATAAAAGTATAACCCTGCTCTTTTACCAGATCCCTCTACAAACTTTTTCAAAATGGAAACAAGTCTCTTTTGTCCAGTAAAATCAAAGTTATTAAGAGTACAATGATGATAAATTTCTGGTATGTAGTATAAATAGGGAGTATGTTCTAAATCAAAACTCATTCAAGCCCCTTACGCCAATCTTCATACCAATCTGACTCTTTAATAGTATCACCAATATACCGCTTTTTAGAAACCTTTTTCTTAACTTCATTAAGTAAATCCAACTTATCCAACTCATGATGAGCTAAATCGGCTAAAACCATCTCGGGGGTTACCTTTTTTAGCCGTCTCTTATAGTATTTCTGTATTCTGTTTAGAAGTTCCTCCTCATTCCAGCCCTTTTTACCAGCCATCTCTTTAATTGCTACAACACAAAACCAATCTTTGGACCTAAACGTGGCAGAGTTAGTATCTATTTTTCTAGAGGATAGCTCTTTACTAAACTCTCTAATAGATTTGACCTCATGATCATTATTAAAATCACGAGAAAGTAAATCAGATACCCAAGGCATAGTGTCAACAATCCTAGTTATAAACTCCTCAGAGGCTGGATTATCCTCACTAAAAATCTCTCTCAAAGGATAGTACTTCCTTCCACTAGGAACTATAACAAACTCAGATACCAACCTATAAAATACCACAGACTCAATACCTAAACTACACCTAAACTCTTCTAAAGCTCCAGTTACCTGGTCAAAAATCTTTTTAGTCTTACCCTTTAGAATAATAGGATTAACTGGAACCCAGCGGTGGTACTTCCTCCTCCTCTTAAAAGCCATAAGTTGCTTACGAAATATCTCAACAGCATCACTACTTTTTACTAACCCAGTAGTTTTAGGTAAACGAACAAGAGTTCTAAGATTCTTAGATATTCTCACAAACCACCCATTCACTCTCAATCATAGTCATTAATAGTTCTTCTGCTTTTTTGTGATTAGGTTTATCTGGCAGCTTACTTCGAATATACGCTTCGTGAGCTAATGTGAAAAGCTTTTCAGCTTCTTTCTTAACTTGTTCCAAAGTCCATTCGCCTTTCTTAATAGAAATAAGCTGTGATGCATCTTCTCGCTCTACAAAAAGTTCCCCCTCGGTCAAAAACTCAATCCCCATCCTCAGTAATCTAATAAGGTGAGAACCATTCTTACAGTCGAACCCATACTTATCCACAAGTGACTTTCTCTTCTCACCCATATACCCCTCATACTTAAAATTAGTCATTCTGTGTAATTGTCCATAAGCGTAACCACTAAAAGCATGATAAGCGTGCTTACTAACAAAGATACTTCTATTATCTATCAACATCTGTCCGTACAAACTTTTATACAAATAGTACTTTTCTGGCAACCAAAGCAACATCAAAACGTTAGGATTAGATTTTAAAAGAAGACCAATAAACTTTCTAAGTTCGTATAGAACAGCATCCCACTCATTTATCTTCCTCTCATAAACCTCCTTACCACCAAATCCAATATAATGTTTCTTTTTACCAGCATAAATCCCCATCAGATCCTTATCATCAATGGAATTAGGATCTGTGGAAGGAATATATGTCCCATGAGCAATACTGCCCCGGTACCCCACCAAAACCATATTTAGTGGGTTACCATTACCATCAGAAAATAGTTTGAAACATTCCTCATCTGAAAGTCCTTTAAGTCTCAAAATTACCTCCTACTTGACCTAGAATTTTCCAACCTACCCGATTCAACTCCTTTTGCGTAAGAAACATTCCTAAAATAGTTTCAATCTCATTAGTAAATCCACACTTGTGACATACTATCTTAATCTCAGCCAAACTTCTAAGTTCAACTAGTAAAGCTCCACACTTTATACAATAAACTTTAATCATCTCTCCTCAATCCTTTTCCAGTCTTCACTCACTTCATAAATCTTAATTCCCATTTTTACATACTCTCTTACCCTATCTATACTATGCTTGTATAGGTACCTTCTACTCTGCCAATCTACAAAATCTACAACACTTACTACATTCTCTCCCTCAGTTTTCCTCCTAAGCCCTCTTCCCACTCTCTGAATAGTTTTAAGAGGTGCTTTGAAACCCACCGCCAAAATTAAAACATCAACCGCCGGAACATCCAAACCCTCATCACTAATAGTAGAAGATATCACACATTTTAATTCCTTTTTACCAAACCTTTCTAAAACTGACTTAATGGTCTCAGATTTCTCTTGCCCACTTATAAACTCTACTTCAATACCCCGTCTAATAAAAAGATCCTTCAAAACCTCACCATGAGCTATCCTCCAAACTAGTATAAAAACTGACTTATCCTGACCTAAAAACTTTTCCGCCGACCTAACCACTAACTTATTACGGTAATCATTAAAAAGAATACCCTTTTCATACGCCTGATCAAATGTAAAATGATCTGGTATTTTAGGCTCCCGAACATTCAAAAGATATACAGAGGGAAAAGCAGAAATACCCGCCGCTATCAATTCCTGATTAGTAACTGCTACTATTTCATCACCCAACAACCCTCTAACTGTCATATTTGAGACATCATCACGAAGTAAGGGTGTGGCTGAAAGTCCATATTTGTAGTGTGACTCGCTACACAACTTTAGCAGCTTTTCAAAACTTTTGCTACTGACATGATGACAATTAGAAACCAATACATTGTTTACAAAATAATTATGGTTATTTTCTACCTCTAAGTTATACAAAAATTTAGACCTTGTAACATGTTTTCTAATTCTCACTACCCTACCTTCATGATTAAACAAAAACTTCTCTATCCTACCATCTCCTTTTATAGCGTCACCTCGTATTCTTCCTGCCCTAAGAATATTCTTCTTAAACTCAGAAGTCTTACCATAATGAACAATCATGTGGTGTTTAGTATAGTCAGATCTTGAACTAAAATTTACATTACATTTTCTACACCTAATACTTACAGTATGATTTAACCTTTGATGCTCAAATAACTCTTTGTGCGAGTAAAATATCCTACCACAAATCTTACATTTTAACCTAGTAGGCCTGTGAGTTGATGAGTGTCCTCCGTAGGATGAACCATTTTTCATTATCCTACCACATTCCCTACAAACAAGAACTTTTCTTGGAGTTATATCCAAAACCTTAACACAATCTCCTACTTTCACTTCGTCGGCCCTTATATAGCTATAACCGTTTACAAATAACTTATGATTAGGTGTACAGCACACTCTAAATAGTTTACCACTCAAATCTATATATAAAGAAAGAACTGCGGGTCGAAGAGTTCTATTCCTAATCTTTCTTAAAACCCTACACTTTTCTAAAACATTCTTTTCGTGATTATACGATAAAATATACTCTATCTTGCTATTCTGGTATACTTCCTTGATAGAAACAAACTTCTCAGAATCCAAAAGTACCTTAGCACTACTCGGAAAACATTCATCAGAAATTACAATAGGGAACCCCTTAACTCTATCCTTAAATTCATCTAATTTCCGATATGCGGACTGTATAGAAACAATGTTTATACCATCAGAAATCCAACTATCTATTCCACCTCCAACCAATCCAATCTCTACTCCCAATCTATTTGAAAATCTTTCCTTTGTTTGGCGTAAGAGAGTCAACCTATGCGTAAGAAAAATAGCTGGTAGTCCCAGAACCTTAATTATACCCGCCGCAACTTCTGTCTTACCCGCATTAGGAGGAGCTGATATAATTCCCCTTCCTTTAGAAATAGCAGCAGAAACCATCTTAATCTGGTAATCCCTCAGTTCAATACCATTTAAAACCAAAGGATTGTTCTGATGAGGAATAGGAACTCTATCATCTATAATCACGTATGGAAACTGTAACCTAGAAATAGCATATCCCAAAAGTCCCGTATAAAAAGTACTAGTCAAGCGATTAAAAAATCTTTTATAACCATCCCACATTCCACGTCTAAAATGAGGAGAAAAGTAGTGTCCAGGAACTTTTACTGATAGAATTTCATGCAAATTAGACAGTTCCTCTTTAGTAGCCTTCCTTTTGTCGACTCTGATATAAAGATTCTGAATATGAAATTCTAGCAAATAGATACCCTTCAAATGGATTAAATAGGAAACTGAACTTTTACTTTAGATCAACAAGGCGGGCTATTAAACCATATACCATATATCAAATGTCTAATTAACTAGTAACTCTCGGCAGAACTCAGAATTTAAAGCCTGAGGGGTGATTCTCACTCATTTCTAGGGCTTTTCGATAGATTTTAAGGCTCTTTGAATTAGACTTAGAAAAACGCCCTACTATTATAGCTTTGGAGACATAGTATAACAACCGAACTATCTTTCTAAAATAGTACCAAATTCTTCTCAAGGATTCTTTCATATACTTTACTTATTAAATAAAAAATACCACTTTTTATTGAAATCAGCCTTCAAAATGGTAAATATCGTGTAGATCCTTCCACCTTCCACCCCATGTTCCACCAACAGATTCCCATTGTTCACCCATCTGAGTATACCTGGGATCATCTTTCCATCTTATCTCGTCCTTGTCTACAATCCCATCCATATCAGCATCATCCCACAAAGCCAGATCCATCGCCAACCAATCTTGGTGCTTTCCATGAAGTACTTTAGACCTACCGGCGTCGTATTCGATTTTCTGTTGTTCTGGAGAACGGTAGAAGGTGAAACAGATAATGCTAATATCATTGTCTGCACACCAGCAAAGTAGTCTTCCAATTTTATGAAGAAATTCAGTTCGGTTCATTTTTTGATCCTTTTTTAGTAATCTCCTTACTCACTCTGACGCACTTTTTTCCACAATATCCATGACTATAAGACTTCTCCTTTTTTCCATCCTCTTTTTGGTTGTAAACCTTCCCACAAACTATGCACTTGGAATAAAGCATCAGACTACCACCACCCAACTATCCGCATTATATCTAGCCTCGTTGCAGGTACAGGTCTCCAGATAGCATGCCAGATAGCAACTATAACAACCCGCATCACCTTTACAACCTCCAAAACCATAACAACTATTGTTGCAGGTACACCCTTCTATATAACAAACCATATTACATTGACAGGACCAAACCATACCACCTCCTAAGAAGGAACTATCTTAGCACTAACAACTAGATCCGCTGAATTAGTACCTTTAGAACTAACAACAATCCTAAAAACATCATTAGTATTAAACACTTGACTACCATTAAAAACCGCAGGCACAGCAGAATTTATAGTGGATCTTTTGTTAACATCTATTGTTATATCAGTAGAAAAAATCGAACCCCAAGTTAAAGTAGCCTGAGTCATATCTGTACACTTCTGAATACTAATCACAATAGCTCCACTAGTACTACGTGTTTTAACAAGTGCATAAACAGAAGTAATTGCCCCAGCAAAAGCCATGTGTATCCAAGGAGCCTGATCTCCTACCGCTAAAAGATTAGGAACTGCAAAATGTACCTCCCTAACACTTCCAGCACCAATCGCTCCTGAATAACCAGAAAACCCACTCACTCCTATAGCACCATCTAAACCTAAAGAACCAGAATAACCTGAGAAACCTGAGATTCCTGCTACCCCAGATACATCCTTCAAAGCTATATCTAATTTATCTAGACTCTGAGAATGAGAATCAGAATTTAAGATATAGTTTTTTTCCGTATATGATCTTGCCCCGAATACGGCATCAATTGTATCAAAATTATTATTTAACACCTGATCCCAAGTTTCATATGTATCAGGATCTTGATGCGCTGGCTTGCGAAGCCCCAAGTTTGTAGTGTACGTAGAACTCATTTTATCTCTCCTTTTTGACTCTTTGACCTTTCCCTTTTATTTCTAAAAAGTTATTACCGTAAACTGATTATGGGACAACTTTGATCCGTAAACGTGGCCTCGCAGTGTCTGAACTTTAAACGTGTGAGACCCAACAGCTAAGTTCAAAGCTACTCCATGAAAGTGTAAGCAAGAACCCAGTTCAAGCCAAAATTGCCCATAGCCTTCTATTGGATTGGCCACAGATCCATCAACAATAAATCTTATCCAAGCCGACCACCATGTCCCGTTCCGACCTTCATAAAGCATCAGAAATGACGAAATTTGGCTTATACTAACAGTAATTGACATAGCTGAAATATCTTCCCAACTTCCTGTACATATAAAGGTTGGTTCACTATAAATATTATTCACCCTGTCTGAGATTGCACCATGAGAATGCAACTCACCTACAGATAGTGTAGTACCATCTGTCAATTTTGTCAAACTGCTAGCCGTAACTGCTGCACCAGCTCCAGAAAGAATTCTATTTAATTCCGTCCCAGTAACAAGAACCTGAGTTGAGCCTATATGCCAATCTCCTTGCTTATGATACCCACTCGTCAGATCATGATCCACTCCAAATAATGTAGACCAAAACTCTAACCTCAAAACCCTAGTAGTTAACAACCAATTTGGAACTACAGCCTGCGAACCCCTTGGATCTGCTGTATCATAGATGTTAGTCTGTAGAACGGATGTTGCATTTGCTGGAACGTATACTTCCGCTATAGTCCAGTAATCAGTCGGTGTGTCAGGTACAGAAGGAATTGCTTCATCTGTTCCATGAACAACAAGTATATCATAGTAGGCCTTATTAATTAAAGTATTTGTCAATTGTTGCGAATAGGTATTAGGTACAACTGAATCATCTACAAACCACCTAGCATCCGGAGTATGGGCTTGTTCATTATTTTTTACACAAACTATAGACCACCTATTTAGAGTAGCATTTGCAGCCTTTCCAGTTCCCCATGAACCGTAGCTCGTATTTAAAATATTTATAGTTTGTAAAGAATCCAACTCGGAGATAAATCCTCCATGCTGAAAAATACCAGGGCTCAAATCCACAGCTTTATCATCTATTGTATTAACTATAGCCCTTAAAGTAGTTCCAGTAGGATCAGTCATTATCCTACTTCCAATACATAGAAAATTTTCAGCTATAAAAGAAGCCACAGACGAGAAATCCCCCGTTTTCAACAAGTCTGCCAGCTCTACCAAACTTTTATCGCTCCAATTCGCAACGTTTAGTGCACACATATAATTAACCTCCTATACTTTCTTCTTATAATAGTTAGTCCAATTATCTCTATTAAAGTTTGTTTTACAATGACAACTTTTACAAAGAGAAATCAGATTTAAAGGATCATTGTTTTTCTTATTATAGTCAATATGATGAATAGGTAATTTATATCCCAAATCTTTTTGGAAATATCTACATTCCTGACATTGGTAATTATCTCGTTGCCTAATTTGTTCTTTTAAAGTCTTACTAAACTCCTCAGTGTAAGGTTCAAAATTATTGATGCCTGAGAAATTGCCACATTGCCTTCTAACTTTCTCAGCTATTTTCTCAATTCGTTTAGGATTTGTATAATCTATTTTTCCATCTTTATGAACTTTTTCTAATCTTTTAGATGCAAGTTCTTTTCTAATGAAATTACCATCCCAAGACTTTAATCTTGATTCTCTCTGTCTTTCTTTATACTCAGGATCTACCCATCTCTCTTTAGATTTAACACTAAATTTTAATTTAACTTCTGGTCTATTAGTTACTTCTTTTGCTTTTGTCTTCATCCTAGAACGATAAATGGGATCTGACCATACTCCTTTACCAGAAACACTTTTCTTTTCACTAGATTCCTTAGATTGCTTCCTTCCTCTATGAGATAATCCAGAATTGACTCCATTTCTTAACACTCTTTCATCCGTTTCTTTAGTTAACTTATAATTCCAAGGGTGCTTATCTTTTTGAAATTGCCAATGTTTATCTCCAGAAATACTTTTATAATGGTCTCTCTTCTTTCCTAATCGTGCCTTACCACTATTCATTCCTATCAATTTTCTAGTTTCCTCAGAATGGTGATTGTGCCCTCTGCAGTATCTACTGTTTCTACCCTTTGGAATATTCCCACAGCCACATTCACAAAAATTCATAGTAACTCCTTACAAATGGGGGTTCACAATCGCACATGTCCCAGCCGTTTTTAAACGATCTATGATTTCTTGGAATCCAGTCTCCCAAACTGGTTTCTCCCAGCTACTCTGTCTATAAATATAACAATTATTTGCATCCCTAGATCCAGGATCATATACACCAACATAACCCCCTGCTAAAGGCTGATGAGTCGTAGATAACACTAAAAACTGTGTTCCTATATATCTTCCACTTAGCGTCGCACTTGCCCCGTATCCAGGCACACTACTAGAATCTAATCTTGTACCATCTACCGCAAATAACGCGCTAGGAGTTGATTGAGCAGGTGGATAAATATAAAACTGGTAAGGCATTAAACCTAATCTGTCAAGATCTACTCCACCAGTAGGATTCTTCCCAGTGTTTAAATCATCCCAATCATTTACCTGACAGTATTCAACAATCGATACATCTTCCGATTTGAAAAAGGCTTTAGCGGCTTCAAGTAAAGCTGACTTAGTTCCTTTTGCCATAGTTATTTCTTTAATTATCCTAGCTTTATAGGAGTCATCTGTCTCAAACCCTCCTACTAATAGTAATCTTGATATTCCAAAATATTCCCCCCAGAAATCTACCCATTCTCCTTCACAGGTTGCAAGACACATCTGAAACAAAGCATTTTCAAAATTCTGCATATACCCCAAAAAGTCTATTATTTCTACAGTATAGACAGTATCATGCTTCCCGGTGTACGTACCAAAAGTAGAAACGTTATAAGAACCTCGATTACTAGTATCCGAAACTGCAGGACCTACTAATTGATTCTGAGCATAGCAACTAATATACCATTTATCACCAATAGGAGCTGGAGTATCACTACTAACTGGATTAAATTTAGCCAAAGCCCCCAAAGTACCTATTGGAACATAATCACCACTAACTTCAATTATGGTTTCCGCTTGAGAACCACCACCATAGTAAAAAGAACCATAATAACCTGCACCAAACCCTCCAACAGCTCCTACTGTAAAAACATTCTGTCTTGTCATATAACGAATTGAAGAATAGTTAAAACGATTATCCACACTAGATTCAGGATCGCTCTCAGATGTATATGCAATTAGACCTAAAGGATGTCTATATCCTGGACAAGACATAGCTCGGCATTTAAAATACCAATACTGATCATATCCTTTTTGACACTTTGTTCCTTCATCCCATGAACACTCTCCTGAAAGCTCTCTACTAATAGACTGCAAAAGAAGGTATAACTCACCTTCTGGGATTGGCTTGAATACATCAGGAGAAAACTTACTAATAAGATTTTGGAGAAAGTTTTTCCTCATAGTTGCACCGTAGTTATTGTAACTAAATCAGGATCCGCCCTTAGAACTGAACTACTGGGCACCATTATATCAACCGTAGGGACCGATATAATAGTATTAATTATCGCTTTGTTATTAAGATCCATTATAAGTTGGTAAAGTTCAGCAACATATAAATCCTCACCTAAAATCTTTGCATTTAAAAAATCAACAATCGCCTGAACTACTTGTAACCCTATTGCATCTGTATCATAGTTAGAAGCTACAGTAACCTGAGCCGTAATAGTTGGAGTAACCTTTGCAGGTTCCCTTACTTCTACTATAATACCGCATCCTCTATACAAATCCACTACATTTTCAACCATAGTTTGTAGTTGTGAACTTAACTCGCCGCTACCATCATGACAGTAAAGAAATACATAACCTAATCCTGGTGGCAAAGAACACCAGTCACCAGTAGGAATAGTAGAATATATAACACCAAGTGTAGTTATTCTTAATCTAACCCATAAACGAACCTTTTCATTAATCTCACAAGAAACCCAATCTGCCGGAGGCGTCCAGGAAATAGTTCCACTTTTAGTAAGAGGACCTGTTCCTGCATTTGTACCATCAGTTACTGACAAAGTACCCCAATTCCCATTACTTTTATAATACTCGTATACAAGATTATTTACCGCTATTACACCAAGTACCTCCAAATGCATATTGATGTATTCAAAAAGTTCTACACCACCTATATACAAACAAGTATTAGTCTTTGTAGAGGTCGGAAATAGTTTAATATCAGCATCACCTGGATTTCTCATAGCTTGAGTAATGTCAGAAAAAACTGCAGTATTAGCATCAAATATAAACACTGTTGGTCTAACATCATCTATAGCTTTTGCAGCGACAATTTGTTCTATACTCAAAGCCGCATACTCAAGAGCTCCCTTTGTTGCCCGTGCAAGAGACTGAATATATAAAGCGAATCTAGATTTCCTATGTAAATCAGTTTCTAAATCCTGACCAGTAGAAAACGAAGACAAATTAGAAACCTCAGAGACGTTAGGAACATTTGATTGAAGAACAGTTATTGAATTAGCAGAAACATTGCCACCAACACCTGAAACTAAAGCAGAAACAGTAATATCACAATAGGGAATTATTACTTTATAGTAATCTCCAACTGCAAAAGAAACACCGTTAGTCAATGCTACAAACTCTAACGTATCGTTTGAAGTAAAAGTTGTAGTTATAGCTGTAACACCAGAAGGCTGAGTTTGGCCACCCTCAGTAATATTTATAACTGTAGATCCAAGAATGACCCCATCCACAACAAAGTCCCTTGAAGAATCAATAAGCGTAGTTGCACTTCCTCCTCCGTAAATAATTCCGTATAAAGTAGTAAGAACCGGCATGACACCCTCTGATTGGGTAGCAAACAGAACTGGTGGCTCTGTGTCAGTTGCAACTATAGTTCCTAAAGGAACTGTAACTGCTACATCAGAGCCTGTTAAACGATAAAATCTAACAGACCCCGTTGCACTTATCGCTGGATTTCTAGGGAAATTAAAAGTTCTATAAATAGCTTCTTCAATAGCTTCCTGCGTAGCTAACAAAAGTTGATAATATAGCTCTTCCAATTCCATAGCAAAAGCTTCTAGAATTGTTCGTATTACAGATCCAGGATTAAAATCATTTATTTTGTCTGTAGCTCCAGAGATCCAATTTATAAGACTGGCCAAAATTGAAGAAAATTTCTTAATTTGAAATGACATTAGAGTTCCCCTTTATCTTTTTTCAAACAATTAGACTAACAGGAATTTGAGATTGCTGGTTAATTGGAATAACATCAAATGACATCTCTATTATATCTCCATCCACTTCCATTAAAAATGACTTCACACTAGAAACTCTTGGATCTAACAATACTCCTCCTTTTATATCCACTTTTATGAGATTATGCCAATTTGAAATACTCTTTTTACCTATATATTTTGGCAAATTAGTGCCGTAGGAAAAATTATAGGGATAAAACCCCTTACCGGTCTTTATTCTGTTGCCTAAAGCCTGAACAAGATTACTAACACCAAAAACCCTAGCAAAGTCCATATCATTTTCCACAGAGGAATCAAACTCACCAAACTCGTTTACCCAAATATCAATACCAAACAATTCATCATAGTTGATAGTAAGTGGAATAACAGCTGAAGTAGACTGTTTTGAAATGCCAGGAATTTGAATCACTTCTCCTATTTTGGCTACTTTCCAAAGTTTTCCACCCAACGTTGGGTGGTCATTATATACTTTAGTTATTCCCGAAAGTGCCAAAAATCCAGTTATAAGTCCACTGGCTACATTACCAATACTTCCAGGTAAAGATGCTATGATTGGAACATCTATATAATCCTGCATCAAATCCAATATCATATCCTTTGATGTTACAAAATCAATTTGAGATGTCCCCATCGCTTCTGGCACATACACTCCACTACCCTTAGGAATTGTAATTACTCCAGTGTTTCCTGCTTGTCTATAAAATCTTACGACTCCTGTGGCAAAAACTTCCTTTTGAAAATTAAGATCTTCTTCAATATATGGATATTCCAAACTATTATAGAGGACTATTTTCTTCCATTGTGATGGCTCATCATACACGTTTAAAGCTATCCTAGCAGGTGTATCACCTGATTTAACAATATAGCCAGAAGAAGTTTCTAATTGTATTACACTTTGAGTACTATCCTGTTGAACCAAATAATCCACCACCACTGGAAGTGAAGGAACAGAAGTCAAAGTAACTTTAGTTCCTCTATAGGAATCAAGATAATTACTTCCTGTCCTACCAATATCTGTAGAAAGAAATACACCAACTATTTGTAAAGGTTCCTCGCTAATAGAAAGAACAGAAGAAGGATTCCAAAATGCCTGTGAAACAAGTCTCTGAGAAGGAACCTGTGCCGTTGCTGTAAAACTATTAGAAAACCCAGCTACTAATGCGTCCGGAATGCCTAATGTGGAACCACAATTACTTGATCCTTCAAACAGATCTGGATTAGTAAACCCAGTAAACAAAGATTTAGGTAAAGCCTGAATAGCACAGATCATTCCTCTAAAAGATCTAACGATTAGATGAGGAACATCCGCAACAGAACACATAGTCTCGATAGCATCCCCCAAAGTTATAGCTAAGTTCTTAGCAGTATCAAATGGTAAAGTTATAAAAGTAGTAACCCCACCAACAAACAGCTTAACACTATTAGAAAGCCTTTGAACATCATTAATCACCGAACTAAAAGTCACATAAGTTTCAGAAACCGAATCTAAAAACTGGGAGCCACCTGAAACGGACTGAACCCAAGATTGTTCTGCACTAGCCAAATTAGAAAGTCCTACACCTGCTAAAATATTATTAAAATAGGAAAGCGTAGTCGTAAGTTGATTAGAAATTAGAGAAGCCCTATCCCTAGGAGACATAAGGAGCGAAATAGTAATATCCTGTTCTACTCTAGGTTTATCTTCATTAAGATTCTTAATACACGTCATCTGGATATTATACTGATACAGAAGTGGTCTTCCTACACTCCTTTGTAATGAAAACTGTGTGATTACCACTTCATAGGCCTCATCATCTGCCCAATTATAGAATCTAAGAGTATACTTCTCTGCATTCTCCTTTGACCATTCTAACCAATTACGGTACATATCTCTTAACTGAAGAAACTCATCTTGTCCTGTAGCATTTCTACCAGTAGCGGATCTCCTAGGTCCATATCCAGTAACACCAGATATAGCAATAGTTTTTATTCCAGCACCAAAGTTGTCAACAAATGCACCACCTTTGGTCTGAGTTACAGAAATACGAGAGGGCTCAGTTTGAGTTAAGTTTTCTGGATTTATGAAGAGTGTAATATCCTCTTGTATAACCCCACCTACAAGATACTGAAACGTATAGCGACCATCAGTAGTATCCCAAATTGGTCTTGCAGCCGAACCTGTATATCTTTTCTCTACCATTTTTACTCCGAAAAAGTAGTTCCAGAAGCCGAAACTATTGATGCCTTATAGCATCCTGTTGTTACATCCATCAGTCTTGCTATCCCAATGCTGTCTGCAAAGGCTATCCCTGAACCTGAAATTATAATTCCTGTGTGTCCACATGAACCACAAACAACATCACCAATTCTTGCAACATTCAGACTTTCTGCATAGGTTTTCCCACTACCAGAAATAATCAAACCGTTCACAGTTATCGGATACTTATGGCACGAACAAATTCCAAAAGTTAAATCTGTAATCCTTGCTACTCCAGCCATCTTTTCTCCTAAGGTGTAACATAATGAGCTAAAATAGGATTTCTATTTATAATCAAAGTATTTTTTGCAGAAATCAATGATTGCCCCCGATTCAAAGCCGCTAGCATATAGTAAGTTCCAAATGGATTATTCCAAACCAAAGGATATGCTGCACTCCAATCCGCAATCCATTGAGTTATTAAACTATCTCCATCCCAACCTGTCCCAGAACCAGATTTCCATCCTTGAACCACTGTTAAGCAATGAGTCTGCCCAAGAGAACTACCAAAAGATCCCCAATCCTCTATTAAAGAATAATCACCAGTTCTAGAATAACCACTTCCTGCACCTGAATACGTCCGGTAACCACTTTCTATAAACATTGTAACAAAATATGCTTTAGTTCTATCTATAGCATAGTATAACCAATCGGAATATTCTGTAGTATTTGGATTTACATTCAATCTGTTACTTCCAGAAAAAGTAAAAAAACTTTGAGTTCCATCAACTATATTCTGAGTAACTCCATCCCTTTCTCCAATACTAACATTTACAAGAGTAGTAATTCCTGTATTGTGCCCATGTATTCCAACTCTAATCCAAGAGCAGTCTTGAGAAAGCCCAGTTACTATTTGTCTCCAAGTAACAATAGAAGAGTAGTCAAAACCTAAAGCAACAGACCACACATTTACTGTTTCTTTAGAATAACGATAAACAGTAGAAGATGCTGCATCTTGAATTTTCCAATCTGAAATGCCTTGACTAGTATTATAGTAACCACCATAAACTATAGAATGAGGAGCATTCGCTGGAAAGTTAGTATCAAACCAAGCAACTTTTACAGCAAGTCTTGCCTCCAACAGTGCCTTAGCTTCTTCCATTATTGCTTTATACAAAGTATCTTCCTCAGTAGCAAAAATGATTCTTTCGTTTACAGAAACTAAGGATGCTGTAGCAGCACTCAAATCATCGGGTGCCCCCGCTATAACTCTTGCTAACACTATTTGGTCAACCATATCATTTCCTATTTATTATGATGGATTGCACTACACTTATCTTGGATTTCAGTATCAGATTGTCTCAACCATGTACCTTTTACAGTATTTGTTTCGTTTCCCTCTGTTGTCTCCGTAGTATTACCTTCTATTGTCTCCGTGAGATTTCCCTTAATTGTTCTTACTACATTCCCATCTATTGTTTCTGTTAGATTTCCTTTTACGGTCTTATCCATATCGCTAATAGCATAAACAGAAACCTTCCCATCTGTGCCTATAGTCAAGTAGTTTCCAGAAGGATGGTAAAGATGAACTGTAGGAGGATTAGAAAACTCATCGTTGTCTGGATTTTTATATCTGAAAGGTCTAATAGTTTTATCATAATTATTTATCTCAGTACGCTCAGTACCTTCCCCAATCTTAAGTAATAGACCACTTGGATGACTAATCTCTATATCTGGAGTCTGGTCTACTGTGTCTCCTTTAGAAACCCGGAGATAGACATTAGATTCATGTTTCCATAGAAACATAGTCCCATCTTTGTTTCCTTTTTGATCATCACGATTACAAAGAAGCTCATTCTCCTCTGGAAATAAAAAACCTAGAACAATAGGTCTAAGAATTGAACCACCAATAAATCCTACAATAGCAAAAACATCAGATTCATTCTGTTTAGCCATAGCTAAGGGATCTTGCCTATCTATCATACTCTTTTTTTCATACACTGGAAGTGGGAGATTAACCACTCCAGATCTTGAACTAGAATGATTCCCCATAACTTGAACTTTAGTAAGTAAGCTTCCATCAAACAACATGATATCCACCATATTAGCTTCAGGGTGTACACCATAAATCTTTCCCAAAGTCAATCCACTAAATCTAGGCCAATCATTTTTTTCTAAAGAAGCTTGCATATTTTATAATGTTGGAATAAGATATTCCTTATTTGCTTGCAACATTCCTCCAAGAGGCAACCCCCTAGATACCCTCAAATTAGTGGTAAAAGACTGCAACGTAACAAAATTATGATTTACGCCTTCCACATAGTATTCCATCTTCTCATCTTGATCTATCATATAGGTTCCAATAATTGAACGATTAGTGCCTGCTATCTGTATATTACCACTAAGAAGAAGAGGGTTATGTAAAAACCAGGCAACCAGCACTCTATTTAACTCTTCTCCTAGCTCAACAAAAGTATTTTTAAGTTCAGAATTGTAACCCTGACCTTGCCTCTTAAACTGCCCTATATCTAAATCTATATAAGTAGTTTCAAATTCCTTCTTTCTAAAACCGTACTTTTTCATATAACTAGGATACTCTTTATCCAACTGAAAAAAGGGGTTTTTTGAATTTTCCGGATTATCAAAATTGTTCTGAATGGCCGTTCCTCTGAAATCTATTTTGGTCATCACGTTCAAAGTAGGTATAGTCAAGTAGTAGTTATACATGTCTGTAATGTGCTTAGATAAAGATGTAGAGATTTTTTCCTCATTAGTTATCGTAAAATCCGGAGGATACATATGTGACTTCTCCGAATTACTCATTAAGCTAATAACGGTTGGATGGTAATTCCGATTAGCATCCTTCAACCTGGACGGTCTCAAAATAAACCAACTCATAGCATTAGAATCATAAACAAACATCTCATGAAAAGGCTGATCCTGATATTGGGAAAAAGCATTCCACCAAGGACCTTGATATCCCTGAAGATACCCTATATATGTTCGAAGATCATCCATAAAGGAAGCAGCATCCCAATCCAAATAAGTCAATATACTAGCTTCACTCGAAATTACTAAATCAATCTGCTCAAAGAACATCTTAGTTAGAAATTCAAAGGTATCATACGCATTACCTCCTATAAAACCCTTTTCAGCTGCTCTGAACCAAACTGGCCCTCCAACTACCATCTCAGCCGCTGCTTTCTCTCCCAATTCTGGAATCATATAAATATGAAAATCTGTTAAAAGACATCCCAAATCCCTACCAGAAACCATAATAGATCTTTGAGGAACTCCTGACGCATAGTCCTCAGAAAAAGTAACTGAATCTATAAGCCCCCGCATACAAGTAAGTTCTCTATCATCTAAAATACCTTTAAAATCTATTTCTACAAAATCCCAAATATTAATTCTATCAAACCAAGTTAAACCATTTGAATCTTTCTCGGGTGTAAGCTGAATCTGAAAACTCCCAGATGGCTCAGTTAAATCCTTTTGAGTGACCACAGAAAGAAGCTGAGATTTAGTGTCTCCCGCACTCGAAGAAATTTGGATTTTCCTATCAGTTGAAGATATTACCACCTTTGCAGTAGGAGTTCCTATTAGCATATTCTACCTTGGACGCGCATAGATATTCCAAACCCAATCATAAACTCGTCTTGATGGAGTAAAATCCCATCCATAGGACTTGGTTAAGAAGTTTTCTATAGCTCTCTGTTGCATAGCAATTGGTAAAGACATCATTCTACCTTCAGCTTGTTCTGCTTCCCAAGTTGAACCTTTTCTAACCATAGGTCCCAAACCAAGTGCCTGTCTCATCCCATCTGCAACTGCTTCTGTCATCTTGTCAAAAAACTGACCAAACTCACCCCTAGATAAATTGGCTACAGCTTCAGCTATTTTTGGCAAAGAATCTATCGCGGCTGTAAAAGCTTTGCCTTTTACCATATCAGCAACCGCGGACATGACCTTCTCTTCTGCTTCCAAAACTTTGTAGATACCATCTGGACCTAGAATACCCCGCTTTATATCATCCAATCTAGCCACCTGTTTAGCTACATCACCTTTAATAGCTTCTAATGGCGGTGCCATCTCCCCCTCAACTAGCTTCACCAAATCTTCTGGAACACCTCCAGCTTCTGTATAACGTTGTATTATCCCACCAGCTGTCGTAGCTTTCATCCCCTCAAACAGGCCCATAAGCATAAGAGGCGTAGCATTACCCTGTTTCATCACACTTCGCAAAGCTGCAGATAAACCACCTGGAGTTTCCCTTAACATTCTCGTTTGGAAATAACTTAACGGCCCAGTTTCTGGCATCATACCAGCAAGATGCGGAAATCCCTTTCTGAAGGACTCTCTAATACCAGGATCCCTACTAACTGCTGACCATAAAAACATTTCCTTACCAGGAGCACCTGGAGTAGCAACTGAAGCTATCATTCCAGCCAAAAGCCTACCACCAGGACCCCCCCGCAATGCAGCACTAGGAGATTCCTGCATCCATTTGGTTAGCCCCATAATTTCTCTAGTACCTTGGACACTAAGTTCTCCCAAACTCTCACGTGCCCCCTCTATAGCAGTAGTAGCTGCTTCCATAATTTCTGGTAAAGAGTGCACATCTTTTGCCATTCCTAGCAAAGCCCTCTTAAGAACATTATAATCTTGCTCAGTCCTGCCACCAGCTCCACCAGCTCTAGTAGCCGCCATAAGAAATGGAAGTGATTGTTCAGGCATAATTCCATACTGCCCTCTAAGTTCTGCTAAAGCTCCAAAACCCTTCTGAGCACCGACCTGACTCAACTGACCCAAATATTGAGCCATATCCATAGGACTAATACCCTGACGAACTCCGATCTTTCTCTGCTGTTCAACAAAAGGACGGCCCATTCTAGCTGCAAGACCATAAGTAGCCTTGTTATATTGTATACCAGGCTCAGCCATCATCCTGGCTAAACCAAAAGTAGCACCAGCGGCAAGTAATGGAAGTCCAAGAACTGCTCCAAAACCTCCAAAAGCTCCCATCAACCCACCACCTGCCTGCGCCATAATACCACCAATCTCAGCAAGTCCTCCTCCTCCTACTGTACCACCAACCATCCTTGCTGCCATACTAGGAGCCCTTCCAGCAAAACCAAGCGCAGCCGCTCCACCACCCGTGCCTCGAAAACCAAAGTAAGGCTGTCCTCCCCACCCTGTTCCACCACGCATCGTAACAGAATCAAAACCGGGTTTGTCAGGAGAAGGGGCATGTGTAGATCTTGGAGATCCAGTAGCCATCCTCTTAGCACCACCACCCCCACCACCAGGAGCACCAGCCATCCAATCAGGAAGCCGTATATCCTTCAGGGCAGAAACTTTACTAGTTAAAGCTTCAATCTCTGCCTGAAAGGCTTTTATTCCCCTAGCATCAGTTTCTGTAGTTAGTTTTAACTTAGATTCGACAACTTTTCCTGCCATTTATGCTGTTCCTTCACTATCCTTTACATCTTCCCATTTGAGATTTTGTGGATCATTCTCACTCTCCACTTTCTCAAGATAACTTTCCCAATCGGGATCGAAATAATGTTCCCGTTTTATTGTAATGTTCTCACCGCATACCCTACAAATATCACCCTGAACCAAAGAACCACATTTTGGACATTTCATAGATTCAAGCTTCTTTTTGGCACGTTCTTCTATCAAAGAATCTGTTTCGTATTCTAGTTCCATCTCCCAAGATTCACATTCCAAATATCTAGGATCTTTTGGTGAAAGATTATATTTTTGCCTAAACCAAAAGTCTATACTAGTCAGTTGTTCCTGAGCTAGGCTCCTTAGGTTCTCCTTCAGGTTTTCCCTGAAACGTACGCAAGAAGTCTGTGTATTTCTCAAAGACTCCTTGCAACACCTCCACATCTCTAAGCTCCCTTGGTTTAAACCAAACAGGGGCACTATCCACAATTACATCAAAAGTCGCTACAAAATGAGTAAGATTTGATGTAAACACATCCACATTAACCAAACCTTCAAGTTCTCTTGCTTCAATAATCCCTATTCTTATCCTCTCCTTTACCGTAGGTCGGTGAATAGTAAAAGTTCCTGAGAACTCCTCACCTGAGGGGAGTTTAAGATCTAGTGTAAATGTATGTGAATTTCTAAGATCCAAGTTTTTATCTACCATGTTTTAAGCCTCCATTTAGAAATTTTTTAATCTCAAGCTATCGTACACGAAAGTGCCCGCCACGTAGCATTCTCTCCGATAATAGCGTGTGCGGCTATGCGCAAAGAGTAATTCGCACATTTGCAGGATTCATACTTTTTGACTAAAGCACCATCCTTAGTCAGAATCTCAATGTCAATAACTCCCATCTGAAGAACATCTTCAGAGACTGGAACTATTCCCATCTCCATAAGAGTCATCTTGCTGATTACGAATTTGTCAACTGTCAGGGTATGGGTAATTTTTGTATTCACATGTTCCTTAACCTCTACATCTCCTATTCCCGAAACGTCTTCAAGACCAAAATCCGTATCACACGTGCAATTTTGAGCTCTACCAATCTCCTGACCTCCAATTTTTAGAATCACAAAATTTCCAGTCAAAACTCCAATACTAGCCATTTCTATTCACCTCCCTTCTTTCTATATACCCAAATGTCTAACAACATAAGATCTCTCGTCAGAACTAAAAATTTAAAGCCTCAATAGGTATTTTACTTGGTTGGTCGATAAAATAGGTAGGAAATTTTGGGCTAAGCCCGGTGGGATTTAAAAATTCTAAAGCCACACTTTTGGTATGGCTTCGTTACTCTTCTACACTTGGTAGATGAGCTTAGAAATTCTTGATCTTTTCAACTACTTTATCTGGGCTCTTTAGTTCCTCTTCCCAGATAATAAGACAATCATAACCATATTTCTTGAAATGGTCTATTCTTTGATGTTCTTCTTGTTCTCTGGTTTTATCCGATATGGTTTCATGGAAATACTTACTAAAATACATTTTTAGATATTCTCATCTTTAGGGCACCATAGAGGTCTGAAAGGCAACCAAGTGTAAAGTTATGAGAATGAAATTCAGGGGGATCACCGGCGAACACTCAAATTCAACGTAGCAAATATCTCCCTCAAGCCGAACTTGAACATTCTTGAATGGAGGATTTGTAGCATCTCCTGCTAACAACTCAGCCCTTGCACACTGAGTTAGAACACTTACCGTCGCGTTCTTGATTGAGATAAGTGTAGTGATTGTTCCTTTCTTTCCAATGAAGTCTTTATCCAACCTATCTCTAACACTCCTGGCTACATAGTCCGCCGTTCTACCAGTACTTAATTCTCTCCTATTGTATTTGTCACTTGCCAACCAAGTTGATATAGACTGGCAAACCCTAAACCCAGTTCCTGGTGCATATTCTAATGGAAACACTCCACCTTCTAGCAGTCTATCCAAATCACCCCACTGAAGGTTATACTCTAACCCATTCACTTTGATAGTAGAATGAGTTAGAGCAGTAGCTACATCCACACCAGCTGCCATCCCAGCTACCAACGCTGCTGAAATAGCTCCACTATAAGTAATTGAATTGCCGTTTTCATCATAGGCCACAAATCCAGGACCTACGTAGTACATACGATCAGAGTTTAATTCTAGAGCATAATCTATCATTTTGTCTATACTAGCATTGATATTTACATAATTTCCCCATTTTCCTAATCCACTAATATAGCCGTCATCAGCAGAGAAACCACCACAAAAACCTCTCCTTTCCTTCTTTCCAATGGTACTCATGTAGGAGACATGGGCAGAAAGTGAAGCCCAAACTGAAGGCTCCGTACTAATACAAGAAATTAAAGGTGTATCCTCTACTTGTAACAAATCTATTGCAGAATCCCAATCTGATTGCGCCGTAACGCCATCAGTCCCACCAGTTAAGTAAGCATCTGCTGCCTCAGCTAATGCTGCTCGGTTGACCGCACTAGTATGGTATTCTGCTGTTACATAACTAGTATTTCCACCATTTATCCAATCTATAACTGCCTGAAGATCCGAGTTCAAAACCGAAGCCTCTCGAACTATTGACCCAGAAACGTAGGTTGTAGACAAATCAGCATCTATAGTCAATGTTACCGTTCCGACAGCGGCTATTCGACGAGACTCCTCAGCCGAACCATCTACTCTCGATATGACAATCCAGTCTCCTATAACAAAATTACTTATTGAATTTACACTTAGCACACGACCTGAGGTATAACCTAAAGATAGAGTAGTACTTCCTCCTGCTATCAAACTTCCAGCAGCTACATCATCCAATGACAACGGACTATCAGATTGAGGAGAAGCCGTAATAGGAGCTGATTCATAACCTGGCTGAGAGCCTAAGTAATCAGCCAAAAGCTGAATAGTAGAATGTTCAGAAAGATCTACGCTTATCCCCCTTCCCAAATATAGCCAGTTAGCCGTAGCAGTTGGAGTTAGTGTTGCATTAGATTTCAACCTTATCCAATACATAGTAGCACTTTGATATAAACTTTTTATCCACCCAGATGGATAAGAATACTGACCCGTAGCATAAAAAGTAATAGTACCATTTTTAGCAAAAGTTGCTCCACCACTTCTAGTTCCATCTACAAAGTTGGGCAAAGTAGCCCAAGTAGATCCATTCCAGTACTCTCCAGAAAGGGTAGAAACAACAGAATTTACCACCCCTCCATCTAGACCAGCTTGAAGACTGTTGAACATTATATCCGATCCTACATAGATGTAATCAGTATCTACAACTAATGCCGTTTTATAATAGTTAGCATCAACAGTCCTAGAAGCTATAGTATAGTCACTAGCAACCCCACTGGAATCAAAATAAACCTTCTGAGCGGCTGCTACTATCGAAGTAGTCAAAAGATGAGTAGCTGTATTTATTGTAACAGCACCCGTAACAGCAAGAGGATCTGATAGACCTAAATATAACGACTTTTTACAGATATTATTACCCTGATCATAAGCCGTACCATAGGTTATAGTCAACTTCTTGCCCCTTACCGTTCCTTCCTCCACCCTAACCCTAACTTGATTATTCCAAATACCCCAATCCACAGAAGTCAAAAGAATTAGAGGATTTCCTGAAGAATCCTTAAGAGCCAAAGTAGCTTGGGTAGCCGGATTAACTCGAATAGCTCCTACCAAATAAGCTCCTCTAACATCATCTGATGGATCATAAGCTCTCTGGATAGCCTGAAGAAGTGGACCTGATTTAAGTATTAACTTAGCGTAGGAAGGATCTGTGAACCAAATTACTTTATTAGGCTGCCCACCTGCACATTCTCCGATTAGTGCTAATGTGTTAGCCCCAGCAAGACCCCTAGCGTACATTCCGCTATCATCAATGTATGAATTTGCAGAAGGCCTGATAATTCTCATCCCCTGGAAATATGTGCCTATTGGTGACATTTTTACTCCTCCTTTTAGTTGCTATGAAACTCTAAGCTTGTTTTTTCCTAGTTGCTTCAGACTTCATATGTTTCTTCCTAAATACTCTTCAAGTTTTTCTTCCCACTTCTCAAATGACCACTTTTTGGGACACCCATTCTTTTTAACCCAGAAAGTGTAGCTCCCCAAGGAGATTAGTGGGTATTTGTGACTTTTACTAACTGTTTGTATAAACTCATTCAGAGAAACGAGTGTAGGTAATTGAGATGCTTCGTCAATATTAACAACAGTTTCCATATACGTTACTCCTTTTCATGTTTTAACTCCCATCATTATGATTTATATAAAAATTACTACACTCCTTGGCCAAAGTCTGTCCTCCCTACCCTCACATTTGTATCAACTAATCCCTCTTCTCTTGGTATAACTTCTATGGTTTTACAGGTATAGGAAAGACCTCTTATGTAAACAAATTCTGGATAAAACTCAGGCTGTGGCATAATGTCCCCACCTTCGATCCTTTGCTCCAATAGACCCCAAGAACTCTCAAAATAGGTCCTATATTTTAGAACATTCCAAAGCAATATGTTATACATAACAAGAGTAAGTTCGGCGTTATTAGACCAACTCTCTATTCTATAGTTGTTATCCAGAAACACTTCATCCATTATGTTACCCAATGCTAACTGTCCTTTCAAAGAGGCTATATAGACATCAGAATACTGGTCATCATTAGTAACCATAAAGCTCATATACCTAATCTCTGACCTCTCTTCATCTGGAATACCAAAAATCCTAATATTTACCTTTTCCCAAACATTTTTGGCGGTTATAGTAAATGGGAAAGTTCTCTCCCTATGGCCATTTTTTCCAAAACCAAATTCCAGAAAAGTTCCAGCTCGCTGGCTTTTCACAGAAAAAGTTATATAGTCCATCCCTACTAGGGAAATACTGCCCCCTAAGAGCACACTATTCTTTAGGTCAATCCAGACACCCTTCTCAAAGCTACTTCCTTTAGCCGCTTTAAAATGGCAGGACTTGTGCCCGTCCTTACTTTCGATAGTAGAGTAAAACTGTTTAACATCTACTGGTAGATAGATATCTGTCCTAAGTATATCAGAATCACTAGATATCCAACCATCATCCATATCAGACAGTGTAATTGCATCATACTGACCACCTGAACTACCTATCACCTGCTCTGACTCATTGGAACCCTCCAAAAGTATAGCATAACAAGGCAACTCAGAACCATCTCTTGGATGATGATATACCACTTTAATATCATTAGTGAGGATATACTGCTTGACCTGTTCTATTTTTTCGACAGGCCTGCCCTCAAAAATCTTATCTAGTATAGAAGGATCTGAGATAATTTCCTGGAGCTTATCCTTTAGAAATTCCCACAAGATTTCGTCTATAGATGTCACAAAATTACCCCCTCAACATACTAATTTTAATATCTCTTTTAAGAGTATCTTTACTTGGAACTCTATCTCTATATCTAATTACCTTCCAACCTTGTTCTTCTATCTTAGACTGTCTTTTCTTATCTTTCTCTACATCTTTATCTTGGTGGTATCTGCTGCCATCATATTCTATATCTATCATCAAACTTGGAATAGCTATATCTAAAGAATAATTCAAACATGGATGATTTAGAATAGCATCAGGATATATGGATTTAACCATATTAAATGTTTTAACTTGTGGCCAAGAAGGATTTTTTATAAAAGATTGTATATAAGCCGCATAACCATTCAGCATTTTTTTACTCTGGTCTAAGCGTCTTTGAGGATTCCAAAATTTGAACATCCTATCTCTAGACTTTTCTTTTGCTTTTTCTTTAACTTCTTTAATTTGAAAAGGGTTTCCTACACCATATCTTTCTAAACAGGTATTTTTAGATTTTTCTCTTACTTCTTTAGCCTGGATATGATACCTAACTCCATACTTTTCCAAGCAGGTATTTTCTTGACTTTTTCTTATATCTTTGTCCTGCATTGGATTTTCTACACCATACTTTTCTAAACAAGTTTTTTTAGTTTTATTCCTCACTTCAACACTTTTTCCAGGATGGGTCACCCCATAACGCCTCAAATAAGTTTGCCTTCTTTTTTCTATTACACAATCCAGAGAACAAGCACTAGTGACACCATACTTTTTTATCATATTCTGCTTGTATTTACTTCCTCCATAACTTGTAGGTAACTCCTCACCATACTTAAGCAAATTTGTTTCTTTATACTTAGTTCGTGTTATAGGATCATTCGCACTACATTTGTGAGAACAATGCTTTAAATATCCCTTTTTTAAGTTACAGAAGGAAGTATCTTTTCCACAAATACAAACACCCTCATCCTCATTTTTTAGAAATAAATCGTAGTATTCTTTTGAGGATAATTTATGAATATGTATATGCCTCACTAATCTATAAATGGTAGTAAACTTCCTATTACACTTTTCGCAAATAAAATTCATAAAATTCTACTCACTATCTCCGGAAATATCTTCTCCAGGTTTACGACTGCCTGATCTAGAGCACGAATACTGCGAAAGCCTGGGTGTAGCCAGGAATTTGGATCACTAGCTTTTGAAACTCTCCTATAAGTTTGGTACCCAGATCTCATACCTGCCCGCTTTCCACCAGTTGCTACATATCTAGACATGGGATCACCAGAAAACCTCTGAATCTTTGTAATACCCTGAAATGGAGAAGTCTTCCAAGTGTAGGAATCCCACTTTTTTATATCTGGGGTCAACCTTGTTCTTATACCATAGCCTTCATACTTCTTAGGTAGGTTCATACTTTGACCATACTGCAACTGAGAAGCCCTCTTATAAATGGAACTTGGCATTACTGGTGGACTAGGTCCTCGGTCTCCCCCACCAGGAGCTTTCAAACCAAAAGGTACTGTAGTATAGGGCCTTCCCCTTTTATCCCTCTTCGCTTTTCTACCCTTGAGGAGAAAAGGTTTCATATCCCAGGGTGGATGTCCACATTCAAGAGCGTTAGGTAACCAACCCCTAAGAGTTATAACTGCACTACTCCTTTTAACTACAGGATCTGAAATAGCATCCGTGTATAACTTAGCAGTAGTATGGAGTTTCTGCCTTGCTGCCTTAACCCATTCCTGCCTAGCAGCAGTAGCAGTTAAAACAAGTATATCACCCCATGCCTGCCTAACATTAGGAAACTGGCCCTTCATAGAAAACTCTACTTTCATTCGCGCTTGTGTCATTAATTTTCCTAACTTACGTAGAATTCTAGTTTACATAAAACTCTTACTGGCAAAGAAGTAGGAGCTACACCTGGCTTCTTAACCTTGGCTATGGTATCTCTTATAACATTCAACATGTCAATTACTATGAATGGAGGATGCATTGTATAATCTACTGAATATCTTTCACCTCGGTTTGGCTCCAAACCGCCACCTTCCCAATTTATGTACCCAGCTGGATCTACTGTAAAATCAACATCTTTCTGGTAAACCTGAGCAACCGTCCTTAACGAGCTTACACAGGTTGGCTTAAACCTTAGAGAGTCTTTTACATTGTGCTCTTTCTTCTCAACTATTTCAGAAAACCTAATCTGACTATGCTCAAACGTCAACCTATCCCAAAGTCCTAACTTATGCTCTGGTAGGGTAGTAAAGTAGTTAGTACCAGCCGCTATTTCTCCAGTCTGGTTGTATCTAACATTCTCACTAATACCAGTCATAATACCCTGAATAGATTTAGAGTCATACCAGTACCGGCCTTTACCTTTGCACAAAGGACAGTTAAAGTCTGGTTGACCCTGAGCTCCTTTAGTAAGACAAGGACATTCTGCCGCTTTTTCCCAACGACACCAGTAGCCCATTAGACCAATCGTTTTAATAAACTCATTGACTTTAAAATCAACTCTTTGCCTGAAAAATGCCATTGTTCCCCCTGCTCTCTTTTCGAATTATACCAGTTATAAAAGACAATGTTTCTAAAAAGTCCTCTGACCAAACATCAAATTTAATCCCTCTAAGAAACTTAGGAACTCGTTTTCTTTTCTTCATAAATTCTCATGTATTAGTCTTTCCCCTTACCTTTGACCTTACCAAATATACCGGGCTCTTCCAATTCAAACTCATTAAAATAGTCTTGAGGAAATCTCCCTAGACTATCTTTGTGGCGGACCCAGTACCTAGACTCTTCTCCTTCTGGTTCTTTTATAATAAATCCTATACTATTATCATACCTAATCCTAACCTTGTCACCTACTTTAAACATATAAACACCTCCTTTGTTTTAGAATAAAAAAGCCGTAGTGGTATTTTACTACCCTCACGGCTCACGATTCAAATACTAAATTCAAGATTCAGTTTACAAAAGTACTACTAATTCAAACTAGAAACTTTTTCTTTACATTCATCACAAATTTCTTCATCTTTTGACACTTCTTAGATCCTCGTTTTTAGATATTCTCATAACTACTCACTAATATTAAATAAATTAATCAACTTTTACTTTAGAGTGAAACCATCTTCAAGCCCCAGAAATAAGATTGGAGACGCTTTATCTCAAGCTTGAGCTCCTTTTCATATTGCCGGAGCCTTGCACTGTAACCTGCGTTCTCCGGTGAATTGTGGATAACCCCTTGGAAAGTAACATATTTTCCATCTGGTTGCAAAACCATATCATATAATTGACCCTTAAAAAATACTTTCTCTAATCTCTCTATCCTTTCAAAACTTCCACCTTGATCTATACTGTCAGAAAGAAAAAGATTCTCCGCCGCCTTCCAACCTGAGCCTGTTAAAACCAAGTGATCTGGAGTAATAGTAGTTGGGCTTATATTCTTTCCTTTTACGTAAAAAGAAATCAAATCTCCATCCCAAATCTTAGTAGCAACCCCTACCTCAGAAATTTTCTTATACTCACCATCAACTAAAACTAGAACATCTGGATGAACACAAGATGTAGTATTTAACGACTGAGATAACCCATCAATTCCTATAGACTTACTAGCCACCGCGATGCCACCTACGAGGTCCCCAGCAATCGCAAGCGGGTAAAAGCACGCCATTTTCCCAATCACACCAACCAAATCACTAGGCACCTCAGTCACTATGTTATTATTAGCATCCCGACTACCTAACCCAGCGGTATAGTCTATCCTCCAAAGGTTAGGCATAAAATCATACCCCCGCCACACAAACGTCAAATAGTCCCCACCTCTTCCCATTAAAATATTACTCAACGATCCAGAAGTAGGAATTAAATTTACCTGCCCCCTTTCTTTTCTAATCTGGTACCATTCATGTGGAAACAGTATTGGAGCTTGAGCAGTAGGATACCAAATATATACATTTTCCACACTTATAAGAGGATAATGATTAAGCTGGATAAAAGCGAAGTCCCTGTAATCCGAAGCATAAAAATCTTGAAACTCCTGATAAATGGTAGTTGGTTTTATTTTAATATTCAAAGTCTTTTCTAAACTATCTATTGCCACTCTAATAGCAAACTCAAACATAGGAGTAGGAAATGGATAACCATCATCATCCGTCAAATCCAATCCAAACATAAACCAATCCTTCAGGTTTGCCACTGTAAGAACTGAATCATAATCGGTCTCAGAATAAAGTACCTGCTGTGAAACCCCACTATACCCAGAAAACCCACTATATCCAGAATGTCCTACATATCCAGTATAATCTATCCAATACTGATAAGAGTAGTAATCTGAAGATGTTCCTAGCTCATCATAGATATACGTATATGATGTATCAGGCCTCAAAACAAACGGACTACCAGTAATCTCTGTATGACTAGTTATAACACCCGTAGAACCCTTAAAAACTTTAACCTGGTTATAAGGCATTCTCATAATCACAGATCCAACCAAATGAGGTTGATAGGTAGAATCAGCTAATTCGACTATATGACTTTGTGGATCTATGTTCTGTATCTGACAAACCTCCGCATCATTAGATTCAAAAGCCTCTATGATAAAAAAGTCATCGGGAGCAAACCCCAAAGTATTTCTAAAATAAAGAGAAGACGATCCAGCCTTTATATCAGAAAGTTTATCTTGGGAAGCACCAAAAGCAAAAGCTTCAGAAAGTCTAGTTTTTTGATACCTAGAAATATCTGGAAACGGAATACGAAGAGTTCTCATTTAAACCTCCTTACGCCTCAGTACTCTACAGCTTCTCCAGGTCTGGAATCAGAATATTGAGTCCATCAAGTTCAGCGCTAACTTTATCTCTAAACTGTTTCAAATCATCTAGGGATACTATAGATTTTTCAGGATCCAGAACCGTACCATCCTCTGGATTAAACCTTTTGAAAAACACGCAGTATTCTCCTGATTCTAACTTACCAACCCAGGAAAGATCCCTATCCTTTAGTCTCAAATACCTCTTGATCTCTATCACGTTTTTTCACCTCCTAGTAAGATCTATGCTTCTGTTCCTCTTTCAAAATATCGATTAGACTATGAATACAATAATTCAAATCCGAGTTAAGCTCTTTGACAGAGTTCACTAATAGCAAAGCAATCGAAGTTTCATCCACCCAATAAATATCTGTATCTTCCCCCTCTGGTATTATCTTAGCTCTAGCCTTACGAACTGCTATCGGAAATACTGACTCTATCTCCTGCCCAATAACACCTACCTGCTGAACATCATCCTGATTCTCCCTTAGATGTAACCATTTGAAATAATATGGTGTAATACCCTTAAGTGTACTTAACCCCTCCTCAAACTTCCAAAGTTCTCGTTTTAACCTAAGATCACTTAGAAAACCACTATAACCAGACCTACCAGAATAACCACTATAACCAGATGACCCAGAATAACCACTTTTTCCTGAGTACCCTGAATATCCACTTGCTCCACTATAACCAGAAGCTGCACCAGAGTATCCAGAATAACCTGAATATCCAGAGATTCCAGAGTAACCTGAGATTCCAGAATAGCCACTATATCCTGAAATACCAGAGTAGCCACTATAAGCTGAGTAACCTGAATAACCCGAATAACCAGAAATCCCAGAATAACCACTTTTTCCTGAATACCCGGAAATTCCTATTCCAGTATATCCTGAGTAACCGGATGCCCCAGAATAGGCTGAGTAACCACTAATACCTGAATAGCCTGAGTAACCACTTTCACTGGAATAACCTGAATAGCCTGAGTACCCTGAATCTCCTACTCCAGTATATCCTGAGTAGCCAGAATAGCCAGAAATTCCAGAATAACCTGAATACCCACTATAACCAGATATCCCAGAGTAACCACTTACCCCACTATAACCAGATACTGCAGCAGAATAGCCACTATAACCAGAAATCCCAGAATAGCCAGAATATCCTGAGTAACCAGAACTCCCAGAATAGCCACTATAACCAGAACTCCCAGAGTAGCCACTTTTTCCTGAGTACCCAGAGTAACCGCTATATCCAGAACTCCCAGAATAGCCACTATATCCACTAACACCTGAGTATCCTGAATATGCAGAATACCCACTTTTACCTGAGTAACCAGAGTAGCCTGAAGGACTAGAATACCCAGAGTAGCCACTTTTTCCTGAGTACCCAGAGTAACCAGAAGTAGAAGAATAGCCACTATATCCAGACACTCCCTGTTGAAGAGAACTATAATCAACCAAATTCTATCTCCTAGTTAACCAACATTACAATTTTACAAATCCTCGATAAGAGAGACAAAATTCTTATCAGAGTTATATCTTTCTATAGCTTCTTTAAATTTACTAACTGTCATATTTATTTCTTTTACGGCATTCACCAGAAGAAAAACTATTGAAGAAGAATCAACAAAACTTATTTCACCTTCCTCTTCTGCCTCTCTGAAAAGTTTGCCCCTCCCTTTAAAAACAGTATAAGGAGCAATAGACTCCATCTCCTGAGCAATAACACCTACCTGCTGAGCATCATCGTTAGCAGTATTCCATAACCCATTCCATTTGAACCAAACAGGATTAATTTTCCCAACTACATTCATTCCTTCATTAAAATTTCTAATATCCTTTTTCAAACGAAGATCAGAGGCTTTAGAATACCCACTATAACCAGATATCCCAGAATATCCGCTTATACCTGAATACCCAGAATACCCACTTATTCCTGAGTAGCCTGACCCGCCAGAATAACCGCTATAACCAGATGACCCAGAATAACCACTTATACCTGAATATCCACTTGCTCCACTATAACCAGAAGCTGCACCTGAATACCCACTTTTACCGGAGTAACCAGAATAGCCGCTATAACCTGAGATTCCAGAATAGCCTGAATATCCTGAAATACCAGAGTATCCAGAGTTACCGCTATAACCAGAAGATTCAGAAAAACCACTATAACTTGAATAGCCAGAAATCCCAGAATAACCAGAGTATCCAGACTTTCCTGAATAGCCGCTATAACCAGATGACCCAGAATAACCACTTATACCTGAATATCCAGAAGTTCCTGAATACCCACTATAACCAGATATTCCAGAATAGCTACTATAACCAGAGATTCCTGAGTAGCCAGAATAGCCAGAAATTCCAGAATAACCTGAATACCCACTATAACCAGATGACCCAGAATAACCACTTATACCTGAATATCCACTTGCTCCACTATAACCAGAAGCTGCCGCTGAAAAACCACTATACGCAGAAATCCCAGAATAGCCACTATATCCAGAACTCCCAGAATAGCCTGAATAACCTGAATGTCCTGAATAGCCACTATAACCGGAAATTCCATAGCCAGTATATCCACTATAACCAGAAATTCCAGAGTACCCAGAATAACCTGAGATACTAGAATACCCAGAGTAACCTGAGATACCAAAACCACTATACCCAGAAATACCAGAGGAGTAACCACTAAAACCCGACATTCCTCCTTGAGGTATAGTAGTAGGAGGATCAATAATAGGCTTCCTGTATTTCCTAGCCTTTTGCGCCAGAAGGGCTTGCAATTTTAGACTCAGATTAAACATCTACAATGACTCCAAATCCTTTATAAAAGAAACAAGATTCTTATCAGATTTATACCTTTCTATAGCTTCTTTAAGCTTACTAGCTCTGTTATTTATCTCCTTAACTGCATTCACCAGAAGAAAAACAATCGAAGATGGATGAATAAAACTTATTTCACCTGCCTCTTCAGCCTCTTCAAAAAGCTTACCACTTCCTTTAAAAACAGTATAAGGAGCAATAGACTCCATCTCCTGAGCAATAACACCCAATTGCTGAACATCGTCATTGGTGGTATTACAAAGCCCATTCCATTTGAACCAAACAGGATTAATTTTCCCAACTACATTCATTCCTTCATTAAAATTTCTAATATCCTTTTTCAAACGAAGATCAGAAGACCTAGAAAAACCACTCCTGCCAGAGACTCCAGAATAACCAGTTATACCTGAATATCCAGAAGTTCCTGAATACCCACTATAACCAGATATTCCAGAATAACCTGAAGTTCCGGAATAGCCACTATAACCAGAACTCCCAGAATAGCCACTATAACCCGAGTATCCAGATGACCCAGAATAACCACTTATACCTGAATATCCAGAGTATCCAGAATAACCTGAGATGCCAGAGTACCCACTGTAACCTGAGATACTAGAGTAACCACTATCACCAGAATATCCAGATATTCCAGAATAACCACTATAACCAGAAGCTGCCGCTGAAAAACCACTATAAGCTGAATATCCAGAGATACCAGAATAACCAGAGATACCACTATAACCAGAGATACCACTATAACCAGATGTTCCTACACCAGAATAACCACTATAGCCAGATGGCCCAGAATAGCCACTATAACCTGAGATACCAGAATAACCAGAGACTCCAGAATAACCAGAGACTCCAGAATAACCAGAGACTCCAGAATAGCCACTATAACCAGATGACCCAGAATAACCTGAATAGCCACTATAACCAGATGGCCCTGAATACCCACTGTAACCAGAGATTCCTGAATACCCACTGTAACCTGAAATACCAGAATACCCAGAATAACCACTTACACCTGAGTAACCAGAATAACCACTAATATTTGAGTAACCTGAGTATGCTGAATACCCACTTTTACCGGAGTAACCAGAATAACCTGAAATTCCAGAATAACCAGAGTAACCACTAGCCTGTGAATAGCCGCTGTATCCAGAATCAGCTGAATAGCCACTATATCCTGACACTCCCTTTTGAAGGGAACTATAATCAACCAAATTCTATCTCCTACTTAACCAACCCCCTGAAGTTTATAAAGAATCCAGACGTGGTAGAATCTGCTATCAGTAGAGGCTTGGAAACCTGCCCAGGTGTCGTAGGTTCCGTAGCAGTAATAGCTCCTGCTGTACTTGGATCCAAATAGTAAACAACTCCGTCTGTCAACCCTGACAAAGTAGTTATATATCCAGACATCAGAAGCGTAAAATTATCATTATCCGCTTTGGCGCTTACTATCCCAACTACCTCAGCATGCTCCGCTGAATCTGCCTGAGCTTTTACAAACGCTCCACCCGAACGCCTCACAACATCTTTAACAACAAGATTATGAGTGCCCTGTGCAACCCCAACCTCTAGCTTAGTACCAGTCACACTCCCAGAAAAACCAGAAACTCCCTGAGCACCACCACTACTAGATACAACAACCGTTCCCGCCGTATCTTCCGAAAAGTTTATAGTACATTGATTAACAGTATCCAAAACTATAGACACTGGAATAATCTGGTAGCCATTATCGTCATAAACTTGAACAAGTATTTCCTTTACACCTCGACCATGAGTAATAACCCAAGGATTATCAGCTGGAGTTATGTCCTCTACATAGTTAGCAACTCCAGTACCAGAATATCCAGAGTATCCAGAGTATCCGGAAGTACTAGAATATCCAGAATATCCAGATGATCCAGTACTTGAGTATCCACTATATCCTGAACTACCCTCACTAGAGTAACCTGAATATCCAGAAGTTCCCTCACTTGAATAACCAGAATACCCTGAAGAACCTGGACTAGAATAACCAGAATATCCAGAAGTTCCTGGGCTAGAATATCCCGAATAGCCAGAAGTACCCTCACCAGAATAACCTGAATACCCTGAAGAACCTGGACTAGAATAACCACTATACCCACTTACGCTTGAGTAACCAGAATATCCACTATAACCTGAGATACTAGAATAGCCAGAGTAACCTGAGATACTAGAGTAACCAGAATAACCAGAAATCCCAGAATAACCAGAAGTACCCTCACCAGAATAACCTGAATACCCTGAAGAACCTGGACTAGAATAACCAGAATATCCAGAAGTTCCTGGACTGGAATAACCAGAGTAGCCTGAGATTCCTGAGTAGCCACTATAACCTGAGATTCCAGAATAACCTGAGATTCCTGAGTAGCCGGAGTAGCCGGAGTAACCGGAGTAACCGGAGTAACCTGAGATACTAGAGTAGCCACTATAACCTGAGATTCCTGAATAACCTGAGATACTTGAATAGCCACTATAACCTGAGATACTAGAATAACCAGAAATACCAGAATAACCTGAGTAACCTGAGATTCCAGAGTATCCAGAGTAACCTGAGATTCCTGAGTAACCTGAGATACTAGAATAGCCTGAGTAACCTGAGATTCCAGAGTAACCTGAGATACTTGAATAGCCACTATAACCTGAGATACTAGAATAACCAGAAATACCAGAATAACCTGAGTAACCTGAGATTCCAGAATAGCCAGAATAGCCAGAAGTTCCTGGACTGGAATAACCAGAGTAGCCCGAGATACCAGAGTAGCCACTATAACCTGAGATTCCAGAATAACCTGAGATTCCTGAGTAACCTGAGATACTAGAATAGCCTGAGTAACCTGAGATACTAGAATATCCACTATATCCTGAAATACCAGAATATCCAGAAATTCCAGAATATCCACTATAACCTGAGATGCCTGAATAGCCAGAAATACTAGAATACCCAGAGTAACCTGAGATACTAGAATAGCCTGAGTAACCTGAGATTCCAGAGTAACCTGAGATACTAGAATAGCCTGAGTAACCTGAGATACTAGAATAACCAGAAATACCAGAGTAGCCAGAATATCCAGAAGAACCTCCTGGTTGAGCTGAATAACCTGAATATCCAGATTCTCCAGGACTGGAGTAACCTGAGTAACCTGTATAACCAGAAGAACCTCCTGGTTGAGCTGAGTAACCTGAATATCCAGAACTACCTGGACTGGAGTAACCTGAGTAACCACTTAAACCTGAGTACCCTGAATAACCTGAAATACTAGAATAACCACTATAACCTGAGATACTGGAATAACCTGAGTAACCAGAGATACCAGAATAGGCTGAATATCCACTAATACCTGAATAGCCTGAGTAGCCACTATAACCTGAGATTCCAGAATAACCTGAGATTCCTGAGTAGCCAGAATATCCAGATCTCCCAGAGTAACCTGAGTAACCTGAGTAACCAGAAATCCCAGAGTAACCAGAGTAGCCTGAGTAACCTGAGATTCCAGAGTAACCTGAGATACTAGAATAGCCTGAGTAACCTGAAATACTAGAATAACCAGAAATACCAGAATAACCTGAGTAACCTGAGATACTAGAGTAGCCACTGTAACCTGAGATACTAGAGTAACCAGAATATCCTGAGATTCCTGAGTAGGCAGAATACCCTGAATAACCAGAAATCCCAGAGTAGCCAGAATATCCAGAAGTTCCTACGCCTGAATACCCACTATATCCAGAAATCCCAGAGTAACCAGAGTAACCACTGTAACCTGAGATACTAGAGTAACCAGAATAACCAGATGTCCCTACGCCTGAATAGCCACTATACCCAGATGTTCCAGAATAGCCACTGTAACCTGAAATACTAGAATAACCACTATAACCTGAGATACCTGAGTAAGCAGAATATCCAGAATAACCAGAAATACCAGAGTAGCCAGAATATCCAGAAGAACCTCCTGGTTGAGCTGAATAACCTGAATATCCAGATTCTCCAGGACTGGAGTAACCTGAGTAACCTGTATAACCAGAAGAACCTCCTGGTTGAGCTGAGTAACCTGAATATCCAGAACTACCTGGACTGGAGTATCCAGAATATCCAGAGGAACTACTATATCCTGAATATCCACTTATGCCTGAGTATCCACTATAACCTGAGATACCCGAATATCCAGAGATACCAGAATAGGCTGAATATCCACTTACTCCAGAGTAACCCGAATAGCCAGAAGTACTGGAGTAACCACTATAACCAGAATAACCAGAAGTTCCAGGACTTGAGTATCCAGAATAACCAGAAGTTCCAGGACTTGAGTATCCAGAATAACCAGAAATTCCTGAGTAACCTGAGATACTAGAATATCCACTATACCCAGACTTTCCAGAATACCCACTATAACCGCTATATCCTGAGATACCAGAATAACCTGAGATCCCACTATAACCGCTATAACCAGAAACTCCTGAGTACCCTGAAATACCAGAGTAACCAGAATATCCAGAAATACTAGAGTAACCGCTATACCCGGAACTACCAGAAGTACTGGAGTAACCACTATAACCTGAGATACTGGAATAACCTGAGTAACCAGAGATACCAGAATAGGCTGAATATCCACTTACTCCAGAGTAACCCGAATAACCAGAATAACCTGAGATACCGGAGTAACCAGAGATTCCAGAATATCCACTATATCCACTATATCCTGAGATACCAGAATATCCAGAAATTCCTGAGTAGCCTGAGTAACCTGATACACTAGAATATCCACTATAACCTGAGATACCAGAGTAACCAGAATAACCAGAATAACCAGATATGCTTGAGTAACCTGAATAGCCAGATGTTCCTATACCTGAATAACCAGAATAACCTGAGATACCTGAATAAGCACTATAGCCAGAGATACCAGAATATCCACTATAACCTGAGATCCCTGAATAACCAGAATAACCAGAAGGACCTGGACTCTCCGCACTGTAACCTGAATACCCACTACCCCCTGAATAAGCTGAGTATCCTGAGATTCCAGAATACCCTGAGTAGCCACTATAAGCTGAATAACCAGAAGACCCTTCACCGGAGTAACCAGAATAACCTGAGACTCCAGAATAACCAGAGACTCCAGAATAACCTGAGACTCCAGAATAACCAGAGACTCCAGAAACCCCATCTACACCAATAACGCCATCCCGCCCAGAGTAACCAGATTTACCAGAATATCCAGAATAACCCGAAGTTCCTGATTCCCCATAAAAACCAGAATAGCCTGAAGGACCAGAATAGCCTGAAACACCAGGTATTCCAGGAGCTGTCGTACCCCCCTCCTGAATGGTTATAATAATCCCTGGTTCTTTTTCAGCTACTAAAACTGTAATTTCTTGCTGTTTTTCTATCTCAACAACGATTACATCGTCGATTGGCATCCTAAACTCCTACTTTCCACTTTCTACTTTCTACTCTTCCCTAGTAACCTCTGGTGAAACAGTGGCAAATCCTTCCAACAACCTAGTAACATAACCTGTAATTGTGTTTTCTATCTCAATATCGTAGACATATTTACTTCTAGGATCAGAAACGCTTTCCCCTACTGGAATAGCTTCCGTTATTGCGTTAGTTAAACTTATAGAAATACTTCCATTAGAGGCGTCAGTAACTACGCAGGTGAAATCAGCTACTATTGTTGGAGACTTGTGAGTCTTTCTGATCTGTCCTCTAACCGTATAGTCAGATAAATTATATGGCGTCCTATCAGTATACCAAACCGTGATAGGTAGTAGATAGTCACTCCCTTGGCAGATAACTATATCATAACGCCCTGGCATAATTTTACTCCTTTTTATTTTATTTCAGATCACATTTCAGGAAAACTAAGGCAGGTTTCAGGGTTCATACTAATCTATTTCTTTTGTACGTCTTTGTACCCACATCCATGGCAGAACTCGCAGTCTGCCCAACCGTGACGAAGGTTTGAATCACACGAACATTTCTCAAAAATCCCATCTGAGACACCCTGCTGAAAGAACTTCTTTGAACCATCAAAGAAGTTATTCATAGTCTGCTCTTTCCAAAAACGAAAAGATTCGTTGTCTTTACCGCCCAATCTAAATTCAGCCAGTTTCAGCTGACTTTTCATCACCCCCAGCATAAGTTCCCAAATAGGTTTAGCAACATTCATCTGATCCTCCTATCAGTTCAAAGCTCTACTCTTCAAGCTAAGTGTTTTTGCTATCCGGCTTTTAACCCTAATTATCTTATATAGAAGTTCTTGCCAAGGAGTTCCCATCCCCTTAACCAAAACAGATCCTCTGTCTCCAAATCCTTTTGTGATAACAGACATGCCTACTCCTATACTCTTGTTCGCCTAAAGATATTCACAACACTTGGGTTACCATCTTTGTCAAAACAGTTAAATGTAGCAATTGGTGTAGACCCATCTGAATCCATAACAGTCCACGTATTTTCCTCATCATCAAGTACCCAATCCCCCTCTTCCATTTTCTTAATAAAACTCATATAGCTCAACAGATCGGACTCAGACACTTCTGCATCATTCAGTATGAAAAGATCTCCACCAGCAAAAAGATTGTCACTCGAATCATACCCAAAAATACTATATTTTCCATCAGCCCACACTGTCCGGTTCTCAGTAAAATAGTATAACGAAGTACCTGGAGCGTATTCTAGTATAAGTACTTTGGGATCGACTGCAGACACCCTAAAAATTCCATCTGAGTCGTCCAAGAAATAGCCAGTAGACATCTGTAGAATTCTACAGTACAACCCTGTTGCCCCCTGCACGAAGTAGGGTAAAAGAAACTGTTTAATATTAGCCATCTTGTTCTCCCTTTAAGACATTATTTTTAGACGACCCTCCAACTGCAGCACCGTTGTTTCTAGATTTTTAATAGTTTCCATAACTTGCTGCGGAGTCGTGGTCTTCTCTACCACTTTCTTTTTATAATACTCCGACACTCTAGTTTGTAAAGCTACATACCTACAAATCAACTTGGACGGAGTGCTAAGATCACCTGTCAAATCTGCATTTACAGCTGGGCAGCCACCTCGACACGGAGTAGATGAGCATATACCTTTATCACACCCTACTGGATTAAAATTTAGAAGCTTATCCCTAACTTCTGGTTTAGTAATTCCATGATCCACATGACCAATACAACCCTCTTTTTGCTGCCAGGGCCTATCATCATCAAATTTGGAAAATCGGTGGCAAATAAAAATCTCTCCCTCTGTGTCAAAACCGCAGTTATGAACAAACACTCCAGCAGTTAAAGCAAAATTGTGATACTTCTCGATTTCCATATCATAAACATCTTCATAACCAGCATATTCTAGTTTAATTACTTTATGATTAGTAGCTTTCTGTTGCTGATAAAATTCTTTCCAGGGTACACTTCTATCAGTTCTAAACCATTCTTTTCTTAAAGGCATTAAACTTTCATCCAGACAATCCTTTGCTTCTTTGTAAGTCCCCTCCCTTACCATTAGTAAATGATCTTCTGTACACTTAAAAAATTCACCATTGTCTAACATAACTTTAATAACTGACTTAGTTCCAGTTTTCCAAACTCTATTAACTTTACCAGGAACTATTTCACCATCCTCTTTACAGGAATAAACCCAAAAGTTCTCTTTATCCACTAAATCCTTTAGTAAAATCTCAGTTCCATTAAGTGAAGAAACACTAGTATCCCCTGTTAAACAGTAATGCCTTCCTGCTCCACAGGGATACTTTTGCCAACTAGGTTGAGCGTAAGACTTGAAATGCTCAACCTCTACCATAACTCCTTGTTTACGCTTTTCAGCTATAAAATCTACTACAGCATAACACTGCTGTTCCCAAACGTTCCACCTATCCTCATTCCACTCTGATTCATAAACTGGACTGAACATAATATTATTAATTCCATGACTTACTAGATATTTAATGTCTTCACAAAATCTATGTATTCCTTCCGCATAAGGGCTCATCCTCACTCTACAAAACGGCCATCGTTCTAAAACCTTTTCCATATTTTTCATTATTATAGAATGAGAACCTACATTTCCCATCCTTCTGTACTTGTCATGAGTTTCTTGAGTACCATCCAAACTAACCATAAAAAAAGCTCTGTGCTCACTTAGAAAACCAAGTTTATCCTCTGTAAGCAGTACACCATTGGTTGTCCCACCAAATCCTACCAAAACATCTTTATAAATAGTATCCTCAGCATATAGCACCAGATTCTTCATTAGTTCCCATTCTAGCAAAGGTTCACCACCCCAAAAACTTATCTCCGAATACCTTCTCCTATCACTAAGCTGATTAACATTAGCCTCTTGAGCATTAGATAAAATAAAGTTAATACATTTCTTTCCAGTTTCAAAAGTCATCCGTTTGGATGTTTTAGAATGATTGAAACAATAACTACAGTTCAAATCACAAGATTGCGTAAGATTTAGCGAAGCATGCGTAATAGGCAAATTACTCATATTCATATCCTCCTTCTTAATCATTTCAGCTCCTTAATAAAACAACCAGCTTCCAGGAGCATACTTCATCATATCACATTGACAGGCTACGTTATAAGAGGTATTATAACAACTCGTACAAGTCTGTTCGTAACACATAAAAAAACAAGCGCAAGAAGTATCTCCTTTACATGAACCTACACCATAAAGTGCATTGTTACAAGTACATCCTTGCCCATAGCATGTTGAAAAACAAGAACAGCTCCAATTATATTCAACCAAATCACACACACAGGTTGGGTAACCAGAGGGATCTGGCGAAGAATTTATCTCAACATAAACTTGTGTACAGTATATATATGTGAGTAAACCTGCACTTAGACTTACTCCTGCCTGCAAGACATTAATATCATCCCAGGTCCAGGCAACTCCAGTTTTTGGATTTACCACATACTCCTGAGAAAAAGAATACCAAGGACCAGCAGAAGGACATTGATGAGCAGGCCCTTCATACACCGTACCACCTGTTTTAATTACTGTTTTTCCATCATAGCTAACATTGTCTGTAGAAAGAACCATCCATACCTTTATCCAGTTTATAGTACCCATTCGACTTGCATACCCTAGCTCATATAGATCACGCAGCCATCCCAAACGAAAGGAGCTGACGTATGTAGCAGCACCATCCGACACTACTTCATCCACCTTATCCCAATGGAAACCAGAACTAGGATATTGCTGAAGACCCCCAGTTTCATCTCCTGGTCCGATTGGTCTAATATAAGCCGTCGTCATTTATCGTGTCACCTTTAACTGCACAGTAGCATTAGCTCCAGCAATAGTAGTACCAACTTGAACAGTATTTATATCTAGCCTATCTCCTTCTACCAAACTAGTTGTGTCAAAACTAGTTTGTACACCAGAATACCCACCTGCAGCTATCTGGATCCTATTACCAGGAGTTACACTCCAAAGAGATATGTCATTTTTTAGAATATCAAAAATAACAGCAGATCCAGTAGGAGCCGTTCTAATATAGGCATACGCTTTAGTAATTACACAAGTAAAGGGCACTACAAAAGAAACCGTTATTTTACTTCCTACTGTTAAAGTTCCTGGAATTCCAAAAACTATCGTAGGCTGATGGTAGGAACTATATCCAGAGTATCCAGATATACCAGCTCCAGAATAACCGCTATATCCAGAAGTCCCAATACCAGAATGGCCACTATAACCAGACTTTCCTAAAACAGCGCTACTATATCCAGAGTAGCCACTATACCCAGACGTTCCATCCAAGCCTGTAGGACCTAAAACCTGTGAGCTAAAACCAGACCATCCAGATGTTCCAATTCCAGAATAACCAGATGTTCCAATTCCAGAATAACCAGATGTTCCAATTCCAGAATAACCACTATATCCAGACCTTCCTGAATAGCCACTATATGCTGAATAACCAGATATCCCAGAATATCCCGAGTAGGCACTATAACCAGAAATAC
>Ga0315275_10000267_pt1 | contig 42875 bp, 42 predicted proteins | sample YL17G03_0_MG_FD_205557 | JGI IMG/M metagenome (GOLD analysis project Ga0315275, IMG submission 205557) | Sediment microbial communities from Yellowstone Lake, YNP, Wyoming, USA - YL17G03_0 | ecosystem: Environmental > Aquatic > Freshwater > Lake > Sediment | place: USA: Wyoming | collected... | reverse complement strand
GAGAGAAAACACGTGAGGAAATCCCGAAAAAACAACCCGTTGCAGCCCCGTCACCCGAGATCCCCAACCAGATGGAAGTGGAGGTGGACGGCGAGGTCTTTTCTGTCCGTATTGTTTCGATTGGGGGAAGCAATCTGGCTGTATCAACCCTAACCCCGCAGCAAAAAATCCCAAGGGGGGACGTTGCCGGTGGCATCAAGAGCAACATGCAGGGGATGGTGCTCAAAGTCATGGTCAGCCGTGGTGCTTCCGTCAGGAAAGGCGACGTTCTCGTCGTGCTGGAAGCAATGAAGATGGAGAACCCAATCCACAGCCCCATTGACGGCAAGGTGATCGAAATCTATGTTGATACCGGCGATGTCGTCTCGAGCGGGGACATCCTGCTGGTGGTGCAATGAAATTTTTTGAGAAGATCCTGATCGCCAATCGTGGAGAGATTGCCATCCGGGTGATGAGGGCGTGCCGTGAACTCGGTATTGAGACGGTTGCGATTTATTCGGATGCTGATAAAAACGCTCTCCATGTGAAGTATGCCGATGAGGCGTTCCATGTTGGTGAAGCCCACCCTTCAAAAAGCTATCTTAACATGGACCGGATTATTGACATCGTACATAAATCCGGTTCGGAGGGCGTGCACCCGGGATATGGCTTCCTTGCCGAGAACCACCGGTTTGCCGGGCTCTGTGAAAAAGAGGGGATTATTTTCATCGGACCTTCAGCGAAAACAATCGAGATAATGGGTTCAAAACTGGGCAGTAAACACATGATGCAGTCAGCAGGTGTACCAGTCCTGCCGTATACCCCGGACGGCGTCACATCTGCGGATAAGGCAATGGATACCGCAGAAGAGATCGGGTATCCTGTTATTGTAAAAGCCAGCGCAGGCGGGGGGGGCATCGGCATGCAGATCGTTCATGATCCCGCCGGCCTGCAGGAAGCAATCGAGAAGGGCATGCGTACAGCAAAATCCGCGTTTGGAGACCCGACAGTATTTCTTGAAAAATATCTCACAAAACCCCGTCACATTGAGTTCCAGGTTCTCGCTGATGCGCATGGCAACCGCATTCACCTTTTCGACCGCGAGTGCTCAATCCAGCGCCGCCACCAGAAACTCGTTGAAGAAGCCCCCTGCCCGATCATGACACCGGAACTCAGGGAACAGATGTCAGCATCAGCACTCACTGTTGCAGAGGTATCGGAATATACCAATGCAGGAACCGTTGAATTCCTGTACTCGGACGGGAACTATTATTTTATGGAGATGAATACCCGCCTTCAGGTTGAACATACAATCACGGAAATGATCACGGGTGTCGACATCGTCCATAAGCAGCTCGGTATCGCTGCAGGAGAAGACCTGCCGTATGAGCAGGATGATATCAGCATTCGCGGTCATGCGATTGAGTGCCGGATCAATGCCGAGAATCCTCTCAATAACTTCGCTGCTGATCCCGGTAAGATCATCCGCTACCGCTCCCCGGGGGGTCCGGGGGTTCGGGTGGACAGCGGGATTCATATGGGATATTCGATCCCGCCGAATTACGATTCAATGATCGCAAAACTCTGTGCATGGCACGCCACCCGCTCCGGGGTGATAAAAAGGATGCGAAGGGCGATATCCGAGTATGTTATCCTTGGTGTAAAAACCACGCTTCCGCTCCACTATGCAATCATGAATAATTCCGAATACATTGCCGGGAATACACATACTCACTTCCTGCTGGAAGAACATATGACAAAAACACTTGAACGCTACCAGCGTGATGAAGAGGCACGGATGCAGACACTTGCAGGATCATTTGACCAGACAAAAAAAATCGCTGCCATAGCATCCGCTGTCAATGTCTACGTCCAAAATAAAAAACAATGATACAGGACCGGGATATCTGTATCAGAATCTTTAATAATTTTAAGGTAGTGTTATAATGCACGTTTGCGCTGCGGTGGCCTAGCTGGTCAGGGCGCCAGACTCATAATGAGACAGAACGCGATGCAGCGTTCGGCATGAGATATCTGGAGATCGTGGGATCGTAACCCACCCGCAGCATCATTTTTTTTTGAGTTCCGCCATGTTGATTTTTGGTGAAAAAAACGGGATTTTTTGTTTCGTCTGCTGATTTTAGGGCAAAAAATAAGAATTCGGCTCCATATAGTTGTCCATTTTTCAATTTACTCGTGGAATGGACAATATGTTTATTTACCGTCTGATGCATATTTCTAACAAACTGCAGAGGTGAAAGAATGTTTGTCGTAAATGCACTTGTTGGACTGGTCCAGCTTATCACCGCCATTATATTTTCCGTTATTGCATTGTATATAGGATTTAAGACCCTGGCAAGGATCACAAAGAACATCGATCAGGAGAAGGAACTGGCAAAAGGAAATCCCGCTGTCGGGATCATCGTAGCCGCCGTCTTCGTGGCAATCGGACTCGTTGTCCAGTCCGGTGTATCAGGCCTTGCTGTTGGCATAAACACGGCAGCATCGGTCGGACTTCTGTCATTCGAAGGCCTTTTTTCTATCGCCGCAGCATTCATCCAGCTCATCCTTGGGATTGTGCTTGCTATCGCTGCAATTTACCTTGCGATCTATATTTTGGACAGACTTACCCATAAGGTGGATCAGTTCGATGAGATAAAAAAGGGAAATGTTGCGGTAGCATTGGAAATGGCAGGAGTAATCATTGCAGTTGCGGTGGTTATCCAGTCGGGCGTGATTGGTATCACTGCCGCATTAATGTAATATTTTTGTTCATTCAGTGATTCGTGGCTGGATTTTCCAACTCATGTACCGTACATATTAATCGTCCGGATGAGATCGGCAAATCCATTCATCTCGAGAGCGAGCACCTGATCCCGTGTCATACCCATGCTTGTCTCGGCATCAGCGGTAAGCACCTCAGGGCCCCACACGACGCGCCGGTCGATCCCATCAGAACCAAGAACCTTCTCCGCTTCCTGAAAATGGACGAATGCACGTCCCGGAAGGATTACTGTCGATTCAAGAGAGGCAGGATCGAGGTTTTTCAGGTCTTCAATCGTAATCAGACAGGCGATCTCCTTATCGACCGGAACAACATCCGAATTAAAACCACATGAATTGAGGACCTTTTGTATGAATGGCGATGCTATCTTGCCGCTGATGACCGTTGCCCGGCGCTGGACACGAGGCATTTTTGCAATGAGTTCCGGCTCCCGCAGAAGTGCAAACGGGGAACCGACCTCCGGATCCCAGAGGGGGGTACCGGAAATTTTCATACTGAACTGGTCATTTAAGTCTGTAACAAGGTCGCGAAACTCCGCAACCGAGTGCACACGCTGGTTTTTAAGAACGGGGGAGTTGCCGAGGATTAATCCCTGTTCAGTACTGTTTGCAAACCGCATGAGGATCAGTCCCTTCGCACCCCGCTCCTCCAGCCATGTACAGGTTTTTTTGAGAATCTCCCCATCGTTAATACCCGGTAACACGACAGCTGCTGCATATACATTCACTGCATCACAGAGCCGTTCCAGAACTTTCAGTGAGATCTCCGGAGAAGGATCATGCATATAGCGCCGCCGAAGTTTCGGGTCAGACGCAAATACCGTGAACGAGAGTTCAGATAAACCGTTATCAATCAGGAGATCTGCAACTGCTTCATCATCAAATCCCTTGCCACTGGTATAACCGATGTGGAGGGGTGCTTCCATGCTGCCGAGCAATTCGACAAGCTCGGCAAACCAGGGGTAACAACTCGGGTCACCTCCGCCACTGATCGTTACCCGGGAAAGGTCGCCCGTGACCGTCTGGAGGGATGCAAGGGCTTCATCGGCAATTGTTTTTAAGTCCCTGAACCCGGGGTATTCCTCTTTTACGCCTTTGGTACAGTAGTCACACCCTTTCTTGAATGGCAGGCAATACCGGCACCCGAATGCCTGAGTAGTGCGGACCCCTTTAAAATAGCAGTATTCGCAGAAACCACGGCAGTCAATACCTGCGCGTCCCCCAATATCGACGGTCAGCTGTGCCATCTCTTCTTTTATTTCCGTTGCCCGGGATTTAATGTGTTTGCAAAGACACAATGTAAATTATTACTCGCTAATGTTCGTGCTCCCACCTAAAAAAAAGATCTCGTTCTGCAGTGAGAATATGCTCCATTGATAACAATGAGAGGCACAGTGCCCACATGAAAATGGGGATTTGATGAGGAAAAGCCACCAGCTGCTTCTTAAAATCCGTTTTGATCCACGGTATTCATTTGATAACGTCCGGGTTTGTTACGTCAACCGTGGAGCCCCGGGCGACTGCTCATGTGCTGATGGCAATCGGATCCAAAAACTTGAGGCGTATTACATGGAAATTGCCGCGGGAGATACCACAACGTGTATACCCTACCATCGGATCAGGAAGATCCTGTATGAAAATACCGTAGTCTGGGAACGGTGATACCACCAGATAGACGATACGCGGCATGAAAATTGAGGAACTGACTCAAAGCAGTCTGAACACCACAGTCTGAACACCACCTTTTTTACCCAAACAATGTCAAATTCATATGGCGCCCCAGTGGCTTAGCTGGCAGAGCGGCTGACTTGTAATCAGCAGGTCCCGTGTTCAAATCACGGCTGGGGCTTGACAATGTTTTGGAGTTTTTTTACTTGATTTTATCCATAGAGAATTTTTTTGCAAATTCGATCATTTTTTTTGGGAAATAGGGATAGGTCAAGATGAGGGTCTTGATAACGGGATATAATACCAGGTAATGAAAATTTTTTCCCTGACGGCGGTAGTTGTACAATTTTATCTCATTTTTTATCCGGAAATTCCAGCTCCGCCATATCCTGTCAGGAACATGAGTGAGATTAACAATAGGTGAGCCCCCCTCTTCTGCCACGATGTCAAGATATTTTTCAACATCCGGAATCAGTCTATTATCGGTTACATATTGCCAGATGGGGGTCTCTGGAAACGGCAGAAGATAATTTATCGACGGATTTCCTACCCTGACGTCCAGCAGGAACTGGATAGTCTGATCAATGGTTTGGGGAGTTTCTCCGGGAGAACCGATTACAATCTGGACCGGACAGATTAGCCCCGTGTCTTTTGTGAGAATAGTAATTTCCCGGTTTTTCTGAAGTGTTACACCTTTCCGGTATTCTTTCAGGATCGATTCAGAACCGGATTCCTGGCCGTAGTTTATGTCAGCACAACCGGTTTCTTTTAACCTCTGGAGCATTCTCTGGTTTATCCTGTCAACACGCGCTCCTAACACGCGATAATAGATATTAAGTCCTTCGCGGTCCAATGCATCACAGAATTCCAGTACCCACCCCTCGTTAAAATTGAAGAGTTCATCAGCGAACTCAAATCCCCGTATGCCGTAGTGCGAGGTTAAATATTTTATATGGTTGATAACGTAGGAAACGCTGTGCTGCCGATACCCTTTCATATGCCGGTAACAGAAACTGCATTTGTTGGTGCACCCTCGCGACGTGATGAGAGGGACGAGTGAACCATCCGATGAAATTTTTTTCAGGACACTCTCTCGGTCGAACTTTTCTGAAGTATCCGGTGAAAAACCATCGAACACATCATATATCGATTTATAATAGTCCTTCAGGTTGACAAGATGATAGGAAGGAAACGGGATCTCATCAAGGTTTTCAATCTGCGGTGCCAGGGGATTCCTGGTGACCTTTTCTCCGGTCATATATGAAATGCCGTTGATCCCCTGCCAGTTCTCACGGCGTTCGAATTTTTCCAGGAACTGGGGAAATGTATTCTCTGTCTCACCATGAAAAACAAGACTGATATGAGTTCTTGTCAATATCAGTTCGTATAATGACGAAAGTTGCCCCCCGGCGATCTGGAAAATATCAGGATAATTCTTATGAATATATCCGGATAATATTTTGGTTCTGCCGTATGAGGAAGCAATCCCACCAAAACCGATGATTTCTGGGTTGATTTTCTGTATTGCTTTATCGATATCTGAAAAATTTCCCTGATCAAACTGGATTAATTCCAAATCATCACAATAGGGATCGTAAATTTCAACGGAATGCCCGGCGCGCTCAAGGATTCCCCCCACGTATAACAACCCTAATGGCAGGAACATACCGCCCTTCCCCCTGCGGGACGGTATATTGATTAAAAGGATATGCATGGTATAATTGTACCCTTGCACAATATATTCATTATCCGGAGGGTAACTCCCCCATATATCGCAGAAGATATGTAAAGACTTTAAAACATATTAATGCAGGAAAAAAGTACATAAAAGGAGTTTTTATGGCATCCCAAGAAAACCCTCCATCCTGTTATCTTTGCGGAAATACAACCTGCAGCAGGATCCATGATGCGATACGGTACAATTTATCACCGAGACCCTTTCGTTGCGATCAATGCGGATTCGTCTTCCTCCACCCCCGCATGTCACCGGAGGAGGAGAAGGAATTTTACGAGAAAATCTACCGTTTTCATTATGAGACCCAGAATGCAAGAGATCTCTGGAAAGAGAGCCTGCCGGAAGCAAAGAAACGGGTATTGAGGTTCAAAGAGTTATACACCAAGGATACTCGCCTCCTCGAGATAGGTTGTGCTTCTGGTTTTTTTCTCTCTGAAGTAAGAAAAAATGTCAAAACCGCTACTGGCGTGGAGCTGACAAAGGAATACGTGAAATATGCTGTTGGCAGAGGATTGGACGTACGAGAATCGCTTGATGAGATAACAGATAATTCCTGTGATCTGATCTTCATGTTTCACGTTCTAGAACACATCGAGAATCCGGTAAAATATCTCAAGAAAGTAAAGAAAAAATTATCCCGGAGCGGAAACCTCATCATTGAGGTACCAAATGTCGAGGATATTCTGGTTTCGACGTATAAAATCAAACCGCATCTTGATTTTTACTGGGAGATCGCCCATACTTATTACTTCTCAAAAACAACATTAGGTAAAGTACTTGAGGATGCCGGATATCAGTATGAGATTTTTCCCCTGCAAAGATATGACCTGTCAAATCACATGTACTGGATGATTACGGGGAAACCCGGAGGTCAGGGCCATTTCAATGCAGTGTTTTCACCGACCCTCCTAGACGAATACGAGAAAAACTTAAAAGAGAGATTTCTCTGTGATACAATCTACGCAATTGCAAAAAAATAAGGGTGTATACTATTGAGATCTGAAGAAATCATCAAATTGAATACCATTGCCAAAAAAGTTCGCAAGAACATCCTCCTGATGACAGCTGAAGCCGGCGGCGGCCATTATATGAGTTCCTTTTCCAGTGTCGAAATACTTGTGTCGATTTTTTTCACCGAACTCCGATTTGACGTAAGAAACCCCGATAATCCCGACAGGGATCGGTTTGTCTTATCCAAAGGCCATGCAGCACCCGCATTGTATGCGGTTATGGCAGAAGCCGGATATTTTCCTGTCGATGAACTTAAAACATTACGAAAATGCGGATCACGGCTTCAGGGGCACCCGGTAATGCACCGTTTACCGGGTCTCGATACTTCATCCGGTTCGCTGGGTCAGGGCATTTCCACTGCAGTCGGGATTGCACTGTCAGGAAAAATGGACAAACGGAAATACCGGGTTTTCGTCCTGCTGGGAGATGGTGAGTGCCAGGAAGGCATAGTCTGGGAAGCCGCAATGTCGGCTGCACATTTCAAGCTGGACAACCTTATTGCGATTATCGACAAGAACAACCTCCAAATCAGCGGCCCTACTGAAAAAGTTATGTCTCTTGGTGATATGAAGGCAAAATGGGAGGCATTCGGCTGGTCTGTTTTTTACGTAAAAGGCCATGACATCCCGGATCTGCTCGCGACCTACAAAAAAATAAAAACGGTAAAAAACAAACCCATTGCCCTTATCGCTGACACGATTAAAGGATGCGGAGTTCCTTTTATCGAAAATAACCTGAAATACCACACTGCATCGCTGAATGAAGAAGAACTCAAAAAAGCTCTCGACTGTGTGATGTGAGGAACCGGAACATGTACGACTTTTCAAAATGCAGCCACACCAGAGACGCGTACGGGAATGCACTTGTCACGATCGGAGAGAGGAATCCCCGCCTCGTTGTGCTCGACTCCGATCTTTCCGACTCCACGAAGACAGCAAAATTTGCAAAAAAATTTCCTGAACGTTTTATTGACATAGGTATTGCAGAGCAGAATCTGATTGACATCGCAGCCGGGCTTTCTCTTTCAGGAAAAATACCATTTGTCAGTACATTTGCCATCTTTGGGTGCGGGCGGGCATGGGAGCAGATCAGAAACACTGTCGCTTTGGATAATCTTACGGTAAACCTTGTCATGACCCATGCGGGACTCAGCCTTGGAGGTGATGGTGCAACACACCAGAGCCTTGAAGATATCGCGATCATGCGTGTTATTCCGAATATGCAGGTGATCGTACCCGCTGACTCCGTTGAGACCGAGGAAGTGATCAGATACGCAGCTGAAACAAAAGGCCCGAAATACATCCGGTTATCGCGGCGCAGGACACTGGATATTTTCAGACGGGGGGAATACCGGTTCGACCCATCGCAGTACCCGGTAATCGAAGACGGGTCCGATGTCACCATATTCACAAACGGCTGTATGATCCGGGAATCGCTCAAGGCATGTTATGCATTGAAAGAACAGGGGATTTCTGCAAAGGTGATCAACCTTCACACGATCAAACCGATGACAAAAAAAGTGATTGTAGATGAAGCTAAAAAAGCCGGCTGCATCGTTACCGTCGAAGAGCATAATGTTATCGGGGGCCTTGGAAGCGCTGTGGCAGAAATAGTATCCCAACACAGGCCAGTACCGATGAGGATCATCGGGGTCAATGACAGGTTTGGCGGCTCCGGACAGGTTGATGAATTGTATCGTGAGCTGGATCTGACACCCGAACACATCATTAAGGCAGTCCACGAAGTGATGAAATTGAGGTGAACCATGAAAATATTTCTGGATACGGCCAACATCAAGGAAATTTCACAGTATGCATTCGTCATCGACGGGGTTACGACGAACCCGACCCTGATGGCGCAGGAAAAGACCGGTTATAATATTCGCGAACATATCACAGAAATCGTAAGAATCGTTAACGGCCCCATCAGCGTTGAGGCGATGAGCCAGACTGCACCGGAGATCGTCCGGGAAGCAGAAGAACTTGCAACGATATCACCGAACGTAGTGATCAAGATCCCTATGAATGAAGCAGGGCTCCAAGCGACAAAAATACTCAGCGCCAAGGGAATAAAAACAAACGTAACCCTCATTTTCTCTGCAAACCAGGCATTTCTCGCAGCTAAAGCCGGGGCAACCTATGCAAGCATCTTTGTCGGGAGACTTGACGATATTGGTCATGATGGAATGCTGGTTGTGAAGGACACGATGGAAATCCTCCATCAGCATGATCTCAAGACCCAGTTGATCACGGCGAGCGTCCGCCACCCGCTGCATGTCATCAATGCTGCAAAAGCCGGATCCCATGTTATTACCATCCCACCTAATGTCCTCTCTCTTATGTTCAGGCACAACCTGACCGATGTGGGACTGAAGAAATTCTCTGACGATTGGGCGCACCTTGCAAAGAAACAGGGAACAGGATTGTGATGATTCACGATATCGACCAGTATATCGGGCAACATCAGGACGTTATCCGGAAAATTTCCCAGGACGTAGTCCTGAAAAACAAGATCCTGAAGATTTCAGATCTCCTGGTGCATGCGTATAAAAATAACAAACGCCTGTATATCTTCGGGTGCGGCGGATCTGCTGCTGACGCCCAGCATATTGCCGCTGAATTCATCAATAAGATCAATTTCCCCCGACAGAGCCTCCCCGCGATTGCACTGACAACCGACTCATCTATCCTGACTGCTGTTGGCAATGATGATGAATTTGCCAACATTTTCCGGCGGCAGGTTGAAGGGCTTGTTACGGAGCAGGACGTTGTTCTGGGGATCAGCACGAGCGGGACATCGGAATCCGTTGTCCGGGGGCTCAGGGCGGCCAAGGAAAAAAAAGCCATTACGCTGTTTTTCACGGGTGAAAAGGTAAAAGAAATCCCCGGGGTGACCGATTACGTCATCAACGTCCCTTCAAAAAGCACGCCCAACATCCAGGAGGCACACATCATGATTGCCCACATGGTCTGCACCTTCGTGGAGTGTGAGCTCTTCCATGAATAAGATTGAGCGGAAGATACAGAAGATCAAACTCTTTGCCTTGGACTTTGACGGGGTTTTCACAGATAACCGGGTATTCATCGATGAGGAGGGCAGGGAAGCCGTAGTATGTGACAGGGGCGACAGCCTTGGCCTCAAGATGCTCAGGGAAAAGCGGCCGGACATTCTAGTAATCGTCATCTCGAAAGAGACCAATAACGTTGTCAGAGCACGATGTGAAAAACTGAAGATTGCCTGCCGGACCGGGATTGATGACAAGTTTACCACGTTCAGAGAGATTATCACAGAGGCGAATCTGGACCCGGAACAGGTCGCCTATATGGGCAATGATGTAAATGATCTCGAGTGCATCACCTTTGCAGGTATCGGCGTTGCAGTTGCCGCCTCGGATCCCAAAGTACTAGCTGTTGCGGATTATATAACCAGAAAAAAGGGTGGCAGGGGTGCGATCCGGGAATTCATTGATATTATTTTAACCGAGATTAATACAACATAATGAGAAGGCGTCCTTATGAAACCATTCGTCATTGCGGAAATCGGGATTAACCATAACGGGGATATCGTAATCGCAAAAAAGCTCATTGACGTTGCGAAGAATGCGGGTTGCGATGCTGTCAAGTTCCAGAAGAGAACTCTTGACATTGTATACACTAAAGAACTTCTTGACTCGCCCCGGGACAGCCCGTGGGGTAAAACCCAGCGCGACCAGAAGACCGGACTCGAATTCGGGAAAAAGGAGTACGATATCATCGATGAGTACTGTAAGGAAAAAAAAATTGAGTGGTTTGCATCTGCCTGGGATGTGGAGAGCCAGAAGTTTCTCCAGCAGTTCAATCTGAAATTCAACAAAGTCGCGTCAGCGATGCTGACCTATCTTCCCATTCTCGACGTTATCGCAAAGGAAAAAAAGCATACGTTCATCTCAACCGGTATGAGCTCGTTTGCAGATATCGATCGCGCTCTGGAAATTTTCAGGAAAAACCAGTGCCCCTTCACGCTGTTGCACTGCGTATCAACGTATCCAAGCGAGGACAATGAGTGCAACCTTCTCGTTATGAAGGAACTCAGGAACCGGTACAAGTGCGATGTAGGATACAGCGGACATGAAAAGGGCATCCTTCCTTCAGTGCTGGCAGTTGCACTGGGCGCTACGGTCATTGAACGGCATATAACCCTCGACAAGAAGATGTACGGGAGCGACCAGGCAGCCTCGATTGATGAACCCGAACTCCAGCTGATGATGCAGCAGATCCGGGCTGTACCCGAAATTCTCGGCAACGGTATGAAAACCGTGTCGGAGAAAGAGAAAGGAATCGCAAAAAAACTGAGATTTTTTGAATGAATTTTCCTGGATAAATCATGGATGAGATAAACTCGACAGATTACCACGATTTTGTCATTAAAAATGGCAAATTAATTGGGGAATTTGACCAAATGTATAAAAAATCAAATCAAATTCCATGGTATCAAGATACACAAGAAAATTGGTTGGATATCCGAATAACAGTTGAATTATTAAAAGAATTTGCTCCTTTCGATTATATATGTGATTTCGGATCGGGGTTGGGATATTTGTTGGATATCTTACATAAGAGTAGCGGTACTCCAAACTGTAAACTTATTGGATATGATATATCTCAAACATGTTGTAATAATGCAAAAATCCAATTTCCAAAGGTTTTTTTTCAACAATTGGATTTAAAAAAAACGGAAAATAAAAAAATTGTAGATAATGATCAGTATAACAGAAGATTGTTCACGATTAGGGGGACTCCATGGTTTGTTTTTCCCTCTATGACTAATGTTATTAAAACCATCGCAAATTTTACTAAACCTCATGACCTATTACTTATCGCCCAAAATTTTCCGCCATTAAAATCAAATTTTGTTGGAAAGGAAATTATACCGTCACCGGAGGCGGTAATAACTCATTTCAATCCTTTTTTTATTCCGGTAAAAACAATTTATCTTGAGGATCGGTTATCTACTGGAAATGATAATTGGTTTATTGGGGTATTTAAGAGGAGAAGCAATGAAGAGTAGAATGGTATATTTTAGTGGTAAGTTCGTTCCCGAACACGAAGCAAAGGTCTCAATTTACGATTCAGCGCTAATGTTCGGGGATATGGTCTTTGAGATGACACGGTCTTTTAATAAAGAACAGTTCAAACTCCGGGATCATCTTGAGCGTCTTTATGCTTCCATCAAATATGTTCACATCCCGATTGAGATGGGAATGAAAGAGATGGAGGAGCATGTCTATGAGACTATTGATCGAAATGATCCCCTCTTTGAGAAGGATGATGAGCACCGTATCATGATCAATGTCTCACGCGGCCTCCTTTCACTCTACCAGGATGTCGTAGGTGTGGAAAAAGGGTCAAACATCATCATTGCGGATTTCCCCCTGCGCTGGACAGTAGCATCCATGGGACCACTTTATGACAGTGGCATTAATGCAGTAATTCCATCCCAGAGAGCGATTCCTGCATCACTTCTTGAACCCAAAGTAAAAAACCGGAGCCGTATGCATTACCTGATGGCAAATATCGAAGTCTCAAATTATGCAGGGGAAAATAATTGGGCGCTTCTTCTGGATCCGGATGGATTTATTGCAGAGGGAACTGGAGATAACTTCTTCATGGTGAAGGATGACAGAATTATTACACCAGAGCCCCGAAACATCCTCCGTGGCGTAAGCCGAAAGTATATAATTGAAGAACTTGCTCCTCAACTTGGCCTTCCCTGCATTGAAAAGAATATTGAATTATATGATGTGATGACTGCAGATGAGGCGTTTTTCACCGGCACACCGTTTTGCATATTGCCAGTGACAAGCATCAACAGTATGCAGATAGGTTCGGGAAAAATGGGACCGATCACAAAACGTCTTCTCGATACCTGGGGACAGAATGTTGGTGTTGATATCATTGCCCAGATAAAAAAATTCGGCTTATCGAAGAAACCGGGGGTTGTGAATGCCCCCTCCCCCTATTCATTCAAACAGGGAAAATGAGATCCCGCAATAAAATCGGAATCGTGCAGGGGCGCCTGTCATCCCAAGTGGGAGCCACCATTCAGTCATTTCCTGTTAATACCTGGCAGGATGAATTTCCATTGGCTCAAAAGGCCGGTCTTGGCTGTATCGAATGGATTTATGAGAAAGAGACTGAGCACGATAATCCCTTGAGAACCGATGACGGAGTCAAGGAAATCCATCGCCTTGAGAGGGAGTGGTCTGTTGTTACGCGATCAATCTGCGCGGATTATTACATGACAAATTTCCTTATCAATTCATCAGGTAAACCCATACCTTCATTAGAGAAACACCTTAAATGGTTGATTGGACGGGCATCACTCATTGAATGCAATTATATCGTGCTGCCATTCGTTGATTCCTCATCCCTGAAAATACCGGATCAGATCCGGGGTATTACAGTGCTGCTCCGCTCAATGATTCCATGCCTTGAGAAGCATGATGTTGAATTGCACCTTGAAACCGATTTGCCCCCCACAGTCCTTCTCAAACTACTTGAATCGATGGATCACAATCTTATACGTTCAAATTATGACATAGGCAATAGTGCTTCACTTGGTCATGATCCCAGGCAGGAACTGACGCTCCTCAAAAACTGGATCGGAAGTGTTCATGTTAAGGATCGAATTCTTGGGGGTGGCACAGTCTCCCTTGGGACTGGTTCAGCAGATTTTGCCCTGTGTTTTGAAAGATTCAAGTTGATGAAATACGAAAGACCATATATCCTTCAAGCTGCACGGGACACGGCGTTATCTGAGGTAGAACTTGCAATTCGCAATCGTAAGTTTATCGAATCATACCTTTCAAATTGATGATTATTCGCAATTTAACATTTGGATTTCCATAACCTTCAGTACATTGGTAACTTTCGCAAATTCCACCAATGCATTCATCTAATTTCCCGGTTGACACATATCTAATTATTAGAGGAGTATTATGGCATTGCTTTCAGGCAAAGTTTCGATAGTCAGTGGTTCGAGTCGGGGGATTGGACAATCTATCGCTGCCAATCTTCTTCAAGAAGGAGCGATCGTGTATCTTACGGGAAGAGACGAGAAACGCTTGAATCGGGTTTATAAACAATATCAAAATGAGTATGGTGATGCAGTAAGATCATATTGCGGAGATCTGACAGATACAAAAATACTCAAAGATTTGATTACCACAGTAATAGATCAAGATACACGTCTTGACATTTCTGTTGCGAACATCGGTTCTGGACGATCGAAACAAGGTTGGGATATTGATGATATATTCTGGCAGGAAAGTATGGAGAATAATTTTTTCTCTTCAGTAAAACTATCGCGTGAATCCCTGAAAGTCATGATTCCCCAGCATTCAGGCAACATTATATTTATCTCATCGATAGCCGGATGCGAAGTGATTAACGCACCCGTTCCGTACGCCACAGCGAAGTCTGCGCTATTAACCTACATGAAATATACTGCAAACCTCGTTGCTCCAGAAGGGATACGAATGAATGCGATATCCCCGGGTAACATTTTTTTCGAGGGCGGGACATGGAGTAATAAGCTTAAAGAAAAACCAGAGTTTGTGAATGCCTACATTCACGATAACGTCCCCATGCAAAAATTTGGCGCTCCAGAAGACATTGCCCATCTCACCTGCTATCTTGTATCAGACTATTCATCATTTATTACAGGCGCTAATTTTATTTTAGACGGGGGACAGACACGCAGGTTGTAACCGGTGGAACGGGAGGCATATTAATGGAAGATTCATTAACACGGTTCAGAATTGATGGTAAGGTTGCGGTAATTACCGGGGGAGCAGGCTTTTTGGGAGTGAAACACGCTGAAGCAATTCTCGATGCTGGTGGTATTCCTATTCTAGCTGACATCAATGAGAAGACAACTAGGCACCAAGCCGCCGACCTCGCAAAAAAATATAACCGGGATGTTCTGGGGGTATATGCAGACATAACCACACTCCCGAGCGTGATAGAGCTATGCGATAATTGTATTGAACAATTTGGTAAAGTGGATATCCTAATCAATAACGCCGCGAATGATCCGAAAGTCAAGCAGGAGGAATCGGGTGAGCCACCATGGTCGAGGTTTGAGGTATTTCCAGAAGGAATATGGAATAAAGACCTTTCAGTAGGACTGACCGGGGCATATCTCTGCAGCCAGATTTTCGGAAAGGAGATGGCGAAACGAAATCGAGGTGTGATTTTAAACATTGCATCGGATCTTGGCATTATTGCCCCCGATCAACGGATATATAAAATTGAAGGGCTTCCTGATGACAGACAACCCGTAAAACCAGTCACGTATTCAGTTGTAAAGCACGGTCTTATTGGACTTACAAAATACTTGGCAACATACTGGGCGGATAAAGGAATCAGGGTTAATGCATTATGCCCAGGTGGAGTATACAATGGTCAACCAGCCGATTTTGTTAACAAACTGACCAGTCTTATCCCAATGGGAAGAATGGCTAAACCCGATGAATACAAACCGGCGATAATATTCCTCGTATCTGATGCTTCATCTTATATGACTGGTGCATCGCTAATTATTGATGGTGGAAGAACCTGTTGGTAAAATATTTGTTCTTAAAACTTTATCTTTAGACAATGAACGATACGATAATTATAATTCAAGCCCGGATGGGTTCACACCGGCTCCCAGGAAAGAGCCTCATGCCAGTATGGAAAGACATGTCATTGCTTGAATTGGTCCTTAATAGGATTACACAGGCAAAACTCCCGAACAAGATCATTCTCGCAACATCCGCCAAGAAAAAGGATGATAGACTAATTTCTATCGCCGAGAAATATGGTGTTGAAATCATCCGTGGGAGTGAAAACGATGTCCTTGGAAGGTTCGTGCAGGCATACAAGTCATATCCGGCAAATGCTATTGTACGTGCTGCGGCTGATAACCCACTATTGGATCCCGGAATTATCGACAAACTGATTTCATTTTTCTGGGACAACCAACCTTGCGACTACGCATCGAACCTTGGTCCGATATCAGGATATCCAGATGGTGTAGGTGTTGAAATGGTGACTGCTAAAACACTTTTACGCCTTGATTCAGAAACCAAGGAAATGAGGCACAGGGAACATGTTGTCACATATTTACATAATAACAGAAATTACAAAAGTCGTATCCTTTTTGCACCGCCAGAATACCAGAGACCCCATTATCGTCTTGATATCGATTTCTTTGAAGACCTTTTTTTTATTAGAGAACTGATTAAAAGATTACCGCAAAAGAGGGCTCCTTACTGGACTACAATGGATATCATCAGAACGCTGGATAAAGACCCAGACTTATTAAAATTAAGGAGGGTCAGAGACGGATGAATTTTAAAGGATGATAAGATAATCAGAAGATTAAGAGATTAGAGAGCAAAAAAATTTATCGGCCTAAATATCCAAAAATCAAATTTTTTACGATTAAGATTATCTGGAAATCATACCATTATGGTAATGGATACTATAGAATGACACATCAGAGATCTTTATCCGAAGTTATTGAATTTTTAAATAATAGCATCAAAACGGATCGTTCAAAAATAATTATATTTCTTGAAAGTTCTGAAAACGTCCGGTCTTATTTAATCCTGAAAAATTGCGATAAAACTCACCTCTTTATGAGTATCGCAACAACTCCTGAAGTTTGCTACGAACTCGATAAATATAATGAAAAATACATCTCAATTGATGAATTTTTTACTATTGAAAAAATTTCTAATTTGGGATATGCAAATTTCACTAAAGTTGAAAACTTATGCAAAAAAATTGATAGAGATCTCTGCGAAAAATTCAGTATTCTTAAGGAATTTTCTCTAAAACCGGCAATTAACAATTTCCAATTTATTAAAATTCTTTTTGATGTCTTGACAATAAAAATCAGTACAGTTGATTCAATAATAAAAAGAGAGAAGCCTTCGATAATACTCACATTTTCAAAAAAAACAGACATGGCTTTATCCATGGATATTCCGTTCCGGTATGATGAACATCTCTTTGATATATTACTCAATCTCGACGGATGGTCGTGCAAACATATTTCGATTAAAAATGAAGCAAAATCATTCAAAAATGGCGGAGAAATCAGTAGTATTCGGTTACATACCTCTTTAATTAAAAAAATTAAAATGACCTCGCCTTCATTCTATAGTCTTGCTTACGTATATTCACATTTTGGATTGATGAAATCAGTTGAATATTTACGGAACATCATGAGAAACGTTTTTAAAAGAAAAAAAATCGTGTGTATTTCGGGTTACGGCTATGACTGGAATAATATTATCAGTGATCTGACGACAGACAACTACAAAGTAATATATGTAGATTACGAAACCAGAATATTAAAATTAGAAAAAATTCAAGATTCCGACATATCGAAAGACGAAATAAAAAATACATGTATCCTATGCAATGTTGATTTCTCGGATATTTTTGTTGAAAAATTAATGCCAATATTGGAAAATTCCTTGGAGGTTGCATTTGTATATCCGCAACAGATAGAAAAGATTTTCAAAAAGTATCAACCTTGTGCTCTCCTCTGCAGTATAAAAAGTAATTTTATTAATCACATTCCGGCCCGTATTGCACAGACAGAGAAAATTCCAGTTATTTCCTGGCAACATGGTGCAGCAGGATTTTTTTATTATCCAATCCTCTGGTATAATGAAATAAAAGATTCTGATCTGCATCTTGTTTGGGGACCAGGAGTGAAAAATCAAATTGATAGGGAATTCCCCAAAAAAAAATGCATAATTTTACCGACAGGATCGAATAATCTACAAAAAAAATACAAAAAAAATGACAGGAAAAAAAAATTTAAAATTTTATATGTTACAACTAATTATTTCCTTACTACACTCTATATAGGATATTCTCATAAGCTACAGGATAATTCATTTTGGATCACACAGAAAAAGATTATTGACGTCTTGGGATCTTGTCAACAGGATATAGTATTTAAATTGCATCCGGGAACCTTTCAGCACAGGCACTTTTATGAATACATTAAGGAAAGAGGATTTAACAAAATAACAATAATGAAAAATGAGAGATCATTTTCTTCATTGTTGCAAAACTCGGAGATTATTATTATTGATTATCCAAGTACAACATTGTTACAAGCGATTGCATCCAAAAAAACCGTTTTTGTACTTCTGAAACATATATCCATGACCGATGATGCAAAAAAACTCCTTATGAAACGTGCATATTGTTCAGAGAACCTTGAAGAATTCGTCGATTTGATAAATTGCTATTTTAAAGGGATACAGCTACAACAAAACCCGGATAGAGAAAATATCGAATTTCTTGAAGAGTACGGAATTTCTCGTCGTGATGGATCTGTTGCTAAGAGAGTAATTGATGCTCTTAATAGTGAATGCCAAAAGAAAAGACTTTAAAAGGTTTTTCATGAATTAATTAAAACAACTTTTAAATTATGTCAAGAATGAGATTTTATCTGATTTAATAAAAATTATTTTTAATATAATGGTTATCTCGAATCTAAAGAAAGAGTGACCTGTAATATCTAAATCAATGAAGGCTGAATAATGTATATGGATCTTATTCCGGTTTCGCGTCCATCTATCAGTGATGATGAACTGGAATCAGTAAAAAAGGTATTTGACTCAGGTTGGCTGGGACTTGGCGCACAAGTGCTGGAATTTGAGAAGGCGCTGCAGAAATTTATTGGTGCAAAACATGTCGTTTGTACAAACACCGGTACAACCGCACTTCATCTGGCGCTAGATGCAATCGGCATCGGAATTGGGGATGAAGTAGTAGTTCCTTCATTTACATACGTTGCTACGATTCAGGCAATTACCGCAACAGGTGCAAAACCCGTATTTTGCGATATCAACACCGATGATCTAAACCTTGATTTACAAGACGTCAAAAGAAAAATTGGTAAAAAAACAAAAGCCATAGTACCGGTTCACTACCGGGGGTTTCCCTGTGATCTGGATGAAATTCATGCAATGGCAGAAAAACATAACCTATTTGTTGTAGAAGATGCTGCACACGCGTTCGGGTCATTGTATAAAGGAAAAAAGATTGGTTCATTTGGGCATATTGCCTGTTTTAGTTTCGACCCGATAAAAAATATTACCTGTGGTGAGGGGGGCGCTGTTGTTTTCCAAGACAGTTCATTGCTGGAAAAAATCCAGCAAAAACGGATTCTTGGAGTAGATAAGGACACATGGAGCAGATATCGGAATGAACGGAGCTGGTTTTACGACGTAGTCACACAAGGTTATCGTTATCATATGAGTAACATCAATGCAGCCATCGGTCTTATCCAGCTGAATAAGTTTAATGCTATGAACCGCCGTAAAATCGCTGTTGCACAAGCCTATGACAAGGCATTTGAGGGTATTGTGGGCATTAAGCTTCTGCGTAACAATGGATACAAAGATATCGGCCTATTTGTGTATATCCTCAAAGTCAAGAAGGGTCGAAACGAATTGATGGATCATCTCGCACACAACGGCGTAGGCAGCGGTATCCACTATATACCCAGCCACCTTTTCACCTTTTTTAAAACGGAAGGATGCTACCTTCCCGTTACAGAACAGATTTATAAAGAGATTCTAACACTTCCATTGTTCCCGGATATCACGGATGCAGAGGTGTCACGGGTAATTGATGCAGTAAAGTCTTGGATTCCTGCCAGATGAAGAAAAATTAATCCCAATTTTCATGACCGACAATGCTCAAAACAATTATCCACTGATAAGCGTCATCATCCCAGTATACAATGGGGAAAAATACATTTCTGAAACGCTTGAGTCCGTTATCGCCCAGACAGAAAAAAACTGGGAAATTATTGCCATAAATGACGGGTCTACAGATACGAGTCAGACGATCCTTGAAAACTATTTAAAAAAAATTCCCGGCAGGTTACAGGTTATTTCTGTTGAAAATGGGGGCGTCAGCAGGGCAAGAAATATCGGTGTATCTGCGGCCAGAGGAATCTATATTGCGTTTCTCGATCAGGACGATCTTTGGGCACCCGAAAAACTGCAATGTCAGATCAATATGTTTTTTACGAACAAATCACTCGGTATCGCATTTACTAATGAATCAATTATTGATCAGCAGGGATCCATCATCCGTGAGAAGGCGTTAAAATTTGATAAAAAAAACCGGGGGAATATCTTTGATCACCTGATATTTGATAATTTCATTCCCATTTCCTCTGTTATTCTTGAAAAAAAATTATTTATGGCGATCGGCGGATTCGATCCGCAATTTTCCCTTGCTGAAGATTATGACTTTTTATTGAAAGTTACACAAAAGGTTCCCGTTGACTTCATCGATGAACCACTTCTCCTCTACCGGGAGCATGGCGAAAGTAGCACATTCCAAAAGATCGATCGCATCACAGCTGAATCGTTTACCATCCTTCGTTCCTGGAAAGTAAAAAAACCGCAGTTATTCAGGAAGCATTTTTTAAAATACCAGTTGTTCTGTTTGAAATTTGTCATACTGAAAATCAAAGTCCGGATAAGACAGTTATTCACATAATAAAATAATCAGTCATTGCTCCTTTATTTTCTGGATGCAATGAGTTGTTTCCACCACCACGAATTCGATAAATACCAAGCAATGGTTCTTTCCAAAGCATCTTCAAACGAATGCGAGGTGTGCCAGCCAAGCTTTTTGATTTTGTCGGTTGCGATTGAATACCGGAAATCGTGTCCCGCTCGTTCCTGAACAAAAGAGATCAGGTTTTCGTTTTTTTGGAGTTTTTTCAGGATTAATTTTGCGATTTCAAGGTTTGTCTTCTCATTCCCAGCTCCAATATTATATATCTCACCAGGAGTTCCATGGGAATAAACGGTATCAATCCCAGTACAGTTATCATCAACATACAACCAGTCCCGTATATTCAAACCAGTTCCATACATGGGCAGTGGTTGATCAGCGATTGCTTTGAGGATCAAAACCGGGATGAGCTTTTCCGGGTACTGGTAAGGGCCGAAGTTATTAGAACTCCGCGTGATCAGCACAGGTAGACCATATGTCTTATAATATGAGCGTGCGAGATGTTCTCCCGCAGCTTTACTCGCGGAATAGGGGGATGACGGGTCCAAGGTATTATCTTCATGGAATGAACCCTGTTGGATACTGCCATATACTTCGTCCGTACTCACTTGAACAAAACGAGAAACATCATGCTTCTGCGCATAATTAAGTAAAGTGCAGGTACCAAGCACATCAGTTTTTATAAAAATGTCAGGATCGGCAATTGAGCGATCTACATGCGTTTCAGCCGCAAAATTAAAAATTACATCACACAAACCGGCTTTCTTGACATCCTCGGGCTTGCAGATGTCGCCATGTATAAATGTAATTTTTTCTCTGACATCCTCAAGGTTTTCCAGCCTGCCTGCATATGTCAACTTATCCAGAACAACAATCTCATCCTTCGGGTAATTTTTCACAATCAACCGCACAAAATTTGATCCAATAAACCCCGCACCGCCGGTAATAAGAAATTTCATATTATTTATCCGTGTTTTTTACCTTGGGTCAGAATCCAGTCATAGGGTATTTCTTTCGTGTCGGGGGGCAGCCGGTATTCATCAGGATGTACATAATCATAGGGTTCGGTCGGAATACATATCATCAGCGATTCTTCTGTCGATATGCACTTCCATCCGTGATAGACACCTGGTGGAATCGAAATAAGTGTAGGATTTAAATCGCCGATAAAAAATTCGGAGATTTCTTTGTGTGTTGGTGATTCTTGACGTGCATCGTAGAGAACTACCTTCACCATACCTTTGAGACAACAGATATAATCCGACTGTCTTCTATGAAAGTGCCATGCTTTCACAACACCTGGATAATTTGTTGTGAGGTAAACCTGTCCAAATTTCTCAAACAACGGTTCATCGCATCGCATTATCTCCATGAGCCTGCCACGTTCATCAGCAATACTCTTGAGATTTTTTACTTTTACTCCCTGAATCATAGCATCACGTGTGAACTGTCCCCGAGAATAAATTTTTTTCCAACAGGCTGGGAATCGTTCTTTTTAATTATTACATTCTTCCCAATAAGACTCTTGGAAATCCCTTCAATATGGTCAAGAGTTGATCCGTCCATGACAATCGAATCTTCGATTTCGGTGGATCTGATTATCGATGCATTTCCGATACTGGTGTACGGTCCGATATAACTCGCGGATACAACGCAATCGTTCCCGATAATTACAGGGCCTTTGATGACCGTATTGTCCCTTATCACTGAATTTTTCCCGATTTTTACCAACCCTTTAATTGTACCCGATTCTATTGTTCCATAGTTTTCATTTTCAATTGTATCAAGAATCAATCGGTTTGCCTCCAAAATATCCTCGGGTTTACCGGTATCTTTCCACCAGCCGCTCACCATGGCGTACCTAACTTTGTAACCCTTTTCGATAAGCCAGTGGAGTGCGTCAGTGATCTCAAGTTCCCCCCTCCAAGACGGTTTAATGTGATCGATAGCCTCAAATATCCGTTGGGTTAAGCCATAGATGCCGACAATCGAGAGATTGCTCGGAGGATTTTTTGGTTTTTCAAGAAGTTTTACAATAATTTTTTTCTGCTCATCAATGAGAGCAACTCCATACTGTGTCGGATCCTCGACTTCAGTGAGAAGGAGGCTGGCATCAACCTTTGAATCTGCAAAATCCTTGATAAAATCCACGCTCCCACCTTTTAGGAGATTGTCGCCAAGGTACATGATGAAATTGTCCGACTGGATAAAATCCTGCGAGATTTTTACTGCATGGGCAAGCCCGCGGGGCGCATCTTGGAAAATGAATTCAATCCGTGCATTCCAGTCGACTTTCCGGACAGTTTCCATGACCTGCTCCTTGTTCGGACCGACAATGATTGCAATATCGTGAATTCCTGCATGGATCAGGTCTTCAATGCAATAAAACAGGATGGGTTTATTGGCAACAGGGATGAGCTGTTTTTGTTGAGAATAGGTCAGGGGTCTTAAGCGGACGCCATGACCCCCGGATAAAATCAAGCCCTTCATGGGGAGTAATATTTATAATGCTCACTATAAATATGATGCCTGTTTCCCGAGTTTGTGGGGAACTTACGACATTCTAAACTCATTATACAGGGATCTGAAAAGAGATTATGACCAAAAAAAATTCAAAGCTAGGAATAAATCTATGAGAGAGATATGAAAAAATTACATATTTTTGAATATCACGCATATAAATACCGAATTCAAGATATTATTCAAAATGAACCAATTAAATGGATCTTTCTTGGATATTCCTATAACATTCTGCGAGAGCTACGGGGCAGTGCGTTGGGAAAAGATCGGGAGATAGTGCTCCACGATGAAATTGAAAAAAGTTCTCATGATTTCAGGCAACAGTTTGTTGATTATATAGCGTCAATCACAAAAGATAATGGCACCAGACAAAACCTCTACTCAGGTCTTGTAGAACGCGTTCCTTTTCGTTCTGACGTTTTTCTCGACATTTGTCTGATCGATGCTGCGATTAAAAAAATCAGGTCCTATGATACGGATGCCATAATTGTTATCTGTGAACATAAAGGACTGGCATATGATTTCCATCAGTCGGTTTCAATTGAACCGGATATCCGGGAACTGCTGAATGTTGCCGGTCCGGTTTTTCCATTAAAGGACAGAGTTTTTTCATTTATCCGAATAATCCTTCATGCAGCAAAGATCTCCGCACAACTATTGTTCAGACGTAGTATCTCGGCAATACACAAAAAAACATCCAATTCTCACGAACAACAAGATACCGGTTTAATATTACTCCATTCATGGATTGCACAATCATCTATTGAATCCGGTGACTACAGAGACCTGTTTTTTTCAGATCTCCAGGAAAAACTGACAAATCTCGGTTATCCCGTTGTGCTATTACCCCATATTCCCTATGATGTCAGATTTTCAGATACCGAAGAAGCATTGAATAAAAAACAAAAAAAATTTATCACAGAAGAGGCCTGCATTTCGGTGCTGGATATCATAAGGATTTTTTTTAAAACGGTGGGAAATATTCCCCGCTGGTCGGATCACTGTTTGAAAAATATTCATTTTTCGCATTCCGCATATATTCAGAATTTCCGGGACTGGCAGAACCTGCAGGTACTGGTTCCCAAGGTTTGTGAATGCATCATTGAAGGATTATCCAGAAAAAAGATACCGGTCCGTACGTTGATTTTTACCTATGAGAACAATGCATGGGAAAAGGCATTCATAAAAAAAATCCGTCAGCTCTACCCGGAAACGACCTGCATCGGGTACCAGCACTCTACGACCACGCCCAATTTCCTGTATTATTATGTATCCAAATCTCCCATCGACCAGAAATATATCCCGGATTATGTGATAACCAATGGTGAATATCCTAGTTCGTTTTTAAAGGGGAATAATTTTCCACGCGACAAGATCATAACCGGGGGCGCCCTGAGATACCTGTCGGGAAAAAGAACGAACACGGTCCCTTCAGGATCACTGCAGCATAACAACAGAATACTCGTAACACCGCCGGGAATTATTGACGAGGCCGTGGAATTACTCGAAAAAGTATTCGAAGCCCTGAAAAACAATCCTGAACTTGAGATACTGGTAAAAATTCATCCGTTTTTATCGCGGACAAAACTTGAAGAGAGGCTCCCGGTTGATCTCAGCAAAAAAATTCGTTATGCAACCCGGCCACTCTACGAAATATTACCTGCAGTGAATCTCCTTGTTTATTCAACAACATCGACATGTATCGAGGCACTCTCAATGGGCATTCCTGTACTTAAAATCAAATCGGAACATCGTCTGGATCTGGATCCTCTGGGCGATTTTCAGGGATCAACACCATTTATTTCCGTTGCAGCTCAACCGGAGGATATTAAAGATACCATCTTGAAGATGAAGGAACTAAACCTAACTGATGTTGATAAAAACGTGATTCAACGGGTGGTTCTGAGTATTTTCGGGACTGTGGACGATCAAACATATATGCAATTCGCGCGATTGAAAGACAAGGTGTGAGAATTATTACAGTCAAGGGTATTGCCCGGACAGAAAAAATCGGTAAAGTAGCTATCACGATCCGTTCTTTTGATCTTCAGAGCCCATCAATGGAAAAATTGAGAAAGAACTGTGACGTGGTCTATATTAACTCCACAGGGCATAGGTTGTCGGAGAATGAACTTTGTTCAATCCTTCATGATGTGGAGGGGGTCATTGCCGGGACCGAGGAAATCACCGAGGTTGTGATGAGAGAATCGGGGAAGCTGAAAGTTATTTCAAGGGTCGGGGTAGGTCTTGATTCGATCGATTTGGAATATGCAAAAAAGCAGCATATTCTCGTAAAAAATACTCCCGAATCTCCAGCCATTTCAGTCGCAGAGCATACCGTTGCGCTCATATTTTCACTCATCAAGAATATCCCGCAATACAATTTCCAGGTCCGCAACAGTGATTTTACGGTTCGGCCGGCCTCCAATCTGTGTGCAAAAAAAGTAGGGATTATCGGACTTGGACGAATTGGATCCAGAGTAGCCACAATTCTGGAATGCACCGGATGCAAAATTTTGTTTTTTGATCCATTCGTCAAATCAGATATGCCCACCTCGTGGAATCGGATGGACACGCTGGAGGCACTGATGGCAGATTCCGACATCGTAACAATTCACTCCACGGCTTACCCATCAGAAAAACCGTTAATTGAAGAAAAATTATTATCTCATGCAAAAAAAGGTATAATCATTATTAACACGGCACGTGGATCATTAATTGATGAACATGCACTCATTACCTCTCTTGAAAATGGACAGGTAGCTGCCGCAGGGTTCGATGTTTTTTCTGTTGAACCCTACAAAGGGGATTTATTGAAATTTTCTCAGGTAATCGTCACGCCTCATGTCGGTTCAAATACTATTGAAGCCCGGATGCAGATGGAAGAGGAGGCTGTAAATAACCTGATTAAAGGATTGAAGGTGAGATCGTGAAAGCACTCGTAACAGGGGGCTCGGGTTTTTTAGGGCATTATCTTGTAAAAGAACTCGTGAAATCCGGTATTGAAGCCGTTGTTTTTGACAAAGTGATCAACAAGGATATTTTTAATTCCAGCGAGACCAAGGGAAAAATCGATTTCGTTCAGGGGGACGTTTTCGATTTCGATGCCGTGTATGACGCAATGAACGGTTGCAACTTCGTGTTTCATACTGCTGCAATCGCAGATCTGGATGCAGCCCGGAAGACTCCGATAAAAACAATGAACGTAAACGTCATCGGAACAACGAACTGTCTCGAATCAGCAAAAATGAGAAAGGTCAAAAGGTTCCTTTTTGCAAGCACGGTATACACAGCCGGCAACTGGGGTTCTTTTTATCGGGTTTCAAAACAGGCCGGTGAGTCACTCTGCAAAACATACAACCATGAATTCGGCATGAATTATACCATATTGAGATACGGGAGCCTATACGGCAGAGACGCGAATCACTGGAATTTCATCTATAGCGTATGCAAGGCCCTTCTCACTACTGGGGAGTTCACGTACATCAGTTCAAAAGAATCTGTCAGGGAATATATCCATATTTTTGATGCAGCACGTGAGACGGTCAGAATCGCACAGGATCCTGAATTTTCCAACAAGGCAGTGTTGATAACAGGCCATCAGAGGATGAAAATTGAGGAATTTTTCAATATGGTCAAGGAAATTATGGGAAGAGATATCAAAATTCACTATACTCCTGCTGACCAGCACCGTCATTATGTCATTACTCCCTATTCGTTTGAGGCAGATATACCGATTCGGGTAAACCTGTTAACATACGTAGATATCAGCGAGGGAATTCTCGATTGTCTCCGTGAAATTCAGAAAGAACTGTCCCAAGATGAGAAACACTAATCAGAATTACATTTATTCCGGGAAGATCGGATCCCGTCCTGAAACATATTAACCGATCCAAGTGAGTCCATGCAGTGCTATTTATGTAAAAACAAAGAGTTTCAGTTGATTACTGATAAAATCCGGTACGAAGCGCCAAGAAAGATCTATCAGTGTTCTCATTGCGGGCTGATTTTTCTCCATCCCCAGATGTCTCCTGAAGAAGAGCGTCTTTTTTACGAGAAAGAATATGGAGAAATTTATAGCAACGAGAAAGGAACAACTCCGGCCCAGCTCTTTAATGCACGGCTCGGGGATGCAGCACTGTATTTTGAGTGGATAAAAAAATATGTCAATCCGGATTCCAAATGCCTTGAGATCGGTTGCGCATCCGGTTATTTCCTCGAGACGATCAGGCCACATGTAAAACAGGTTGGCGGTATCGAAACACACACCTTTCTGAAAAAATATTGCCAGGATCTTGGGATTCGGATGTTCGATTCACTCACCGACTGTGCTGATAATTCATTTAACGTTGTTTTCTTGTTCTTCCTCTTGGAGCATATTGGCGATCCTGTCAAATACCTGCAGGAAGTAAAAAGGGTGCTGAAAGACGGGGGTAAGATTGTCATTGTCGTGCCAAATGTTGATGATGCCCTGTTCAGGTTATATGATATCCAAGGATTCAGGACGTTTTATTTCACACCTGCGCATCAGTTCTATTATTCCAAAGCAACACTGGCAGGACTTATCCAGAAAGCTGGTTTCAGCCAGTTTATCATCGACCCCATTCAGAGGTACGACCTTTCAAACCATATGCACTGGCTCCAGCATGGAAAGCCCGGAGGTGCGGGAAAGTACAATCATATCTTTTCCAAGGCATTAGAGAGGGAATATGCAGAAGCGTTGAAAAAACATTTCCTCTGTGATACCTTATTATCCGTTGTTACAAAACAGGACTCATCATCAGGTTCCTAAAACCAAGAGAGATAGTTATGAGCAGAAAAACACGAGCAGCGATAATCGGATTTGGAGGGATGGGACAGCGTCATCTCAGCGCATACAAAAAAATTGGTGTTGAAGTAGTTGCTGTTGCAGATCTTTACCCGGAAAAGATCTGGGACTTGTTACCGGGGTTATCAGAAAACCGGATTTACAAAGATTATCACGATCTCTTCAGGAATGAGGAGATCGATATCGTCAGTATCGTTACCAACGGTCCGACGCATGCGGAAATATCCATTGAAGCATCTGAAGCGGGGATTAAAAGAATTATGTGTGAAAAACCGATGGCGACACGTCTTTCTGATGCAGATCGGGTTATCAAAACCTGTTCCAAAAACAAGACAAGGCTTGCTGTGAATCACATTCGTCGCTGGAGCTCGAACTATCACCGTTTGAAACAGATAATCAAATCGGGGATTATCGGTGACATTCGCCACCTCTATTTCAACTGCGGGTCGACAGGGCTCGGCAATTTTGCGATTCATTTTTTTGATACTGCCCGATATCTCATCGATAGTGAACCAGAGTGGGTCTCCGGCTTTATTGATAAATCCGGGACATCGAATCCACGGGGGAACCAATATATTGATCCCGGGGGCTATGGCATTGTCAGGTTCAGGAATGGTACTCGGTTTTATGTAGATACATCAGAGGATACCGGTGTCCAGTATACGTTCCAGATCGTCGGGACTTATGGACGGATCATCATCGATGAATTAAATGACATCTGGTCCATCCGGACACGGAGTCCTGAGACAACACCGTTATCTCTCACGAGATATGGATCGGACACCGTCCAGATCCCCTTTGAAAGCGACGCGAAGTTCGATATTATAGACCTTACATCCAAGGGTCTGGCCGAATTGATTTCAGATGATCCGATCAACAGCAAAGGAGTCGATGGCCGGTGCTCCCTTGAAATGGTTATGGCATTTCATGCTTCCGAAGAGCGGGAGAATACCAAAGTTTCCTTCCCGCTCACAGGAGAAGAACTCGAGAGAGAAATTAAAATTGCATGAAACGGATGAATGATTGTATGGGCAATAAACAAGTCCTCATCACCGGGGGAGCAGGATTTATCGGATCACATCTTGCAAAACGACTCCTGAATACGGGAAACGATGTGACGATTCTTGACAACCTGACAACCGGGGAGTCAAACAACATTCCCTCGGGTGCAGATTTCATTAACTGTGATATTTCCAAAAAGAAGACCTACAAAACCTTAACAGGCCGGGAGTTCAGCCATGTTCTTCATCTGGCGGCACAGTCTTCCGGGGAGATATCGAACGAGAAACCTGACCTTGATCTGGAAGTAAATACACTGGGTACTCTTCTCCTACTGCGCTGGTGTATAAAACACAATATTCCGCATTTCATTTACGCAAGTTCGATGGCTGTGTATGGCGACACCGATAAAAATCCTATATCAGAAACGGATCCCTGCAGCCCCTTATCGTTCTACGGCATTTCAAAATTTTCAAGTGAGCAATACATCCACCATTTTTCAAAAAAAGGGCTCAACACAACAATTTTCAGGATGTTCAGTGTATACGGCCCTGGCCAGAACATGAGTAACCTGAAACAAGGGATGGTCAGCATTTTCATGGCATACCTCATGGAAAACGAGGAAATATGGGTCAAGGGCAGTAAGGACAGGTTCCGGGACTTTATTTATATCGACGATGTTGTTGATGCATGGGTATCGGCAATGGACCAACCAGCTGCTTATGGAAAGACCTATAATCTGGCCACAGGGAAAAAAACCTTCGTCCATCAATTGATTAATCAAGAGATAAAAACATTTAACCTGAACCCGGAGACCTACCCGGTGAAATATGAGGGGACAACACCTGCGGATCAGTTCGGTCTCTATGCCGATGTGTCAAAAATCCGGTCAGAATTAAACTGGTATCCGAAGACAGATCTCAAAACAGGGTTAGCTCTGATGGCTGACTGGGTCAGGGATAAATATTCAGTGGATCGCTTGTAGGGATGTGATTATAACATGATTCCAGCATTATTGATTGGTCGTGAAGGCAGTGTCGGTTTTCCCGGTAAGAATGTTTACCCGGTTCTTGGCAAACCTTTGATGTCATATCCTCTCGAGGCAGCAATAAAAGCAAAGAATATTGATGCTGTATATATCTCCACCGATTCGCAGAAGATCAAGGATATCGGCCGTGAATATGGAGCGAAAATTATCGATCGCCCACCGGAACTATGTACAAAAGAAGCACTGGGAGAGCAAGTATTTGTTCACGGTTATGAACAGATCAAAAAAGAATCCGGTAAGCCTATCGAACAGATAGTACTCCTGTTCTGCAACGCTGCTACTATTTTGGCAGAAACGATCGATGAGGGAATCGAGATCCTTCGAAAAAATAAAAATTATGATTCGGCGGTAACGGTATCCAGATACAACATGTGGAGTCCGTTACGGGCAAGAAAGGTCGGACATGACGGCCTTTTACACCCCTTCGTCCCATTTGAGGTTTTTGGAGACCCCAAAACACTTAATTGCGACAGGAACTCTCAGGGGGATGTGTGGTTTGCCGATATGAGCGTGTCTATTGTCCGGCCACGGTGTCTTGAACACCTGGAGGAGGGCCTCCTTCCCCAGAAATGGATGGGGAATTCCATTTATCCATTGAAACAGTGGGGTGGCTGCGATGTGGATTATAAGTGGCAGATACCCCTCGTAGAGTACTGGCTGCGACAGCATGGATTCAAAGACAGGAGCTCCCATGTTCCAAAGTCTCAATAAAAAGAGAGTCCTGATTACAGGTGCATCGTCCGGGATCGGTACAGCCACAGCTGAACTATTCTCCCAGTATGGTGCAATTATCGGAATTCATTATAATGCGAGCGAGAAATCCGCCAACATACTCCGCGAGAAACTCGAGAAGGAGGGTGGCTCTACATTCCTTATCAAAGCAGATTTACTGGATCGGGGGTCCTGTAGTACTCTTGTCGGAGAATTTGTTAGGCTGGCCGGGGGGATTGATATCCTGATAAACAATGCCGGGGCAATAGCAGGGACATCGCATTTTTTGGATCTGGATTACGATTCATGGGACCGGACGATTAACCTGAACCTAACAGCTCCGTTCATCATTGCAAGGTCAGCATTTGATTATATGATGAAACAGAGAAGTGGAAAAATTATCAATATCAGTTCAATCTCTGCAAAATACGGTGGATCAGAGACCAGTATTCATTACGGTGCTGCAAAAGCCGGTCTTGAGGCCGTTACGAAAACCCTTGCACGGGCAGGTGCACCGTATAATATTCTCGTAAATGCAGTTCAGCCAGGCGTCATCGATACCCCAGCTCACCAGAAGATTGGTCGGAAATCTCTTGATGAGCGGATCAAAGCCATTCCCCTGAAACGCGCGGGGGTTCCCCTTGATGTTGCAAGGATGTGCATTTTTCTGGGATCAGAGGCTGGAGATTACATAACCGGACAGGTTTATAGTATTTCCGGTGGAGACTGATCACGTCAGATAACAATTATTGAAAACCATATTTTACAAGGTTCTGGGAGGATGCACATGACAAATATCAAGAAAATAATACAGAATATCCTCTGGTTACATCCGCAGAAATATTTACATAAAATACTTGAAAAAAATGCAAAACGGAATCTTGACAGTAAATTATCATTCCTCAACGCAAACCAGCGGGCTTTGCTGGATCAGGAAGATGAGCAATCTCATTATGTAGATTACGTGCTTGAGGAAAAAGCGTTACAATATCTGGTACAAAGCGAGACTATTGACCGCATACAGTTTATTCAGGAAAACACCTCCGGTTCACGTGACAGCCTTATCACAGATTTGGGGGATTCAAACGGGGTCTTCTTAAGGATGATGGGAAAATGTGGTATCAGTGTCAATATTAGCGATCCCACGGTCAAGGCATTACATCAAAAAGGCCTCGATGTCATAAAAGCCGATATCCAGTATTTACCGTTCAAAAAGAATAGCCTTGATACGGTATTTTTATTCCAGACTCTGGAACATGTCCCCAATCCGATTCTGATGCTCCAGGAGATCGCCCGCGTCTGCCGGGGCGCTCTCATCCTTTCGATTCCCTATGTTTCAACAACCAATATACATCCGTTTTTCCACAACTTGGACAAACCTCTTCACCAGCAGCATATATTTGAGTTCAGCCCGAAGGATTTTGATAAAATTCTCACCCACACACCCTTTATTTTAAAGTCGGGAAAGGTTACTAAAGTATTAGACGACCGTGGAGGGATAGGGGAGAGGATTACCTATTTCATATGGAGACGCTTCATGGAAAAGGACACCTTCTGCGGGTGTTTCAAAAATTTTTATTTATGCTGCCTTATCAAGAGATAGAAACAGTGACGTCATCAATACAGGTTTGATTGGAAATGAAATTTAAAATCTATACTGAAACGTATTCAGAGGAAATCAGGGACGCGTGCAATCATAGGTATACCTCCCAAGAATATTCGACTTTGATTTCGAAACAAAATAGCGATAAATATTCATCCAAGAAGGATATACTCCGTGATTTTCTCTCAAAAGATTCAAGAAAACTCATCGCCCTCGACTATCTCATCCAGCATATCCAGAAACGAAATTATCATAACATTTTATCATTAGGTTCAGGCACCTGTGTTATCGAATATCTCTTATCCTGTGCTTTACCTAAAAACACGAATATTGTCGCGACTGATTTTAATGAATTCTGTCTTAGTAAATCTAAGATCTTTTTCCCGGAGATAATCTCTGAAAAATTTGATTTTTACCATGATAACATCAGACAATTGTCAAAAAACACAGGCATTCAATTTGATTTTGCATTTTTTTTAGGTTCGGCATATGTATTGGATGACGACGAATATGTCGATGTATTACGTCAATTACAAGATTCGGGCATAGACGGCATCATTGATTTCTCACCAGCACTTGTCCCTTATGCAAAATTACCTCTAATGATACTCGGAGAAATCAAAAATTCAATAACAAAATCATTCCAGGGAAAATTTCATGGATATAGCAGAACAAAAAATGACTTTAGGTATATCTATAAAAAAACAGGTCTCCAGATTGAAAAGGAATTTCAACTCGGCCCCTATGACTATGTGTCGGTTTTAAAAAATCCAAACAGATCTCATTATTCATAAAACCTTTGAAAACAGGGGGAGCATTTCCCACAAAGAGGGGGCCCGCATTGTACAAATGCACAATCTGGAAAAGGATTGTGTCACGCATCTAAAACCATGGAATACGCCAGATTCTTCATCTGTACTTTTTTTAAATATCACTTTGGAGAATTTGAGTAATCCTGTGAATAAGAATAAAAAATATTGATCTTATACATATAGTAGAGACTGATTCATGAAAGCAAAAATTCTCTTTATTTATCCAACCCCATTCAGGGTTACAGGATTACCGGTGGGGCTTGCTTCACTGATTGCCGTTCTCAAAGAGGATGGACACAGCGTAAAAGTATTCGATACTGCATTTTACCGGGATAGTGAAAGCAAAAGCCAGACAGAAATCCGTGCTGAGCGGATGATATCCAAAGAGGTCCGGGACGAGGATGATTACCTTCCGGAAAATATTTCCGATATAAACGATGACCTCATCGCCCTGATCAGGACGTTCAAACCAGACCTTATTGGTTTTTCCATACTCGAGATCATGTATGCAACAAGCATTCGTCTCGCCAATACCATAAAAAAAGATTGCTCCGGAATTCCGATCATCACCGGGGGCGTTTTTCCGACATTGTCACCAGAGATTGTAATCAATGAACCTTCAATCGACATGGTCTGTCTTGGCGAAGGTGAAACATCCCTCCGGAGTCTCGCGGCCAGGATATGTATGGGAAAAACCTATGATGATATCGAAGGATTATGGGTAAAAGGCGGCGGGAAGGTAATAAAAAACCGTCCGTCCACCCTGCACGATATCAATGTTTTACCATTCCCGGATTTTTCAGAATTTGACCCACGTCTTTTTTTCAAGCCCATGCAGGGAAAGATGTACAAGATGATCAATATCGAAACTTCCCGGGGATGCGTCAACAACTGCACATATTGCGCAGCTCCCCATCTCAGAAAATTTTTCCGGGAGAACGATTGCGGAAAATACAACCGCAACATGGATATGTACAAGATTATTGAACAGATCCATTTCCAAATCCAGAAATATTCGCCGGAATTCATTTATTTTTCAAGTGAAAACTTTCTTTCACTTTCCGATGAAGAATTCAGACAGTTTATTTCTGCATTTGAAAAGATCGGACTCCCGTTCTGGATCCAGACCAGAATTGAAACATTGTCACGGGAAAGGATTGATGAGTTAAAACGGGTAGGAATGCTCTGGCTCACCATTGGCCTTGAACACGGGAATGAGGAGTTCCGGAGAAAAGTACTCAAGCGTCATTATTCAAATGAAAAATTCTTTGAAAAAATGAATATTCTGAAAGAGGCAGGGATCGGTGCTTCTGTCAACAATGTCATCGGTTTCCCGGACGAAACAAGGGACCTGATATTTGACACTATCAAGATGAACAAAAAGCTCTATGAGCAGAACAACAAACTGGAAACGAATGTATTCCTGTTTACACCTTACCGGGGTTGTGAACTATTCAGTACATGCCTTGAAAAGGGACTGGTTGACGATGTGCTCTATACCACGTCATCAAATATGAATGAACGATCTGTACTGCATTTTCCGGAAGAACACCAGAAGGATCTTACCGGATTGGTACGCACGTTCAATCTCTATATCCGTTTGCCTGAGACCTGTTATGATCAGATAAAAATTGCAGAATCTCCTTCAAAGGAGGGGAATGCAATGCTGAAACGGTTAATTGAAAAAATATCAAAAACCGTTGCGAAAAAGACCGGCGGCGGATGAAAAAACACATCCATTATTCTTCATCCCCCATGTCGTCCATCTCTTGTTGAGGGATGGTTCAGAAAGATAATGTTCCTGAAAAACATATTGTATCTCACTTCATGTTCAGGCTGGTAATTCTCGATTTCGACGGAATCATTCTTGAATCCGTTTCCGTGAAAACCGATGCATTCCGCACACTTTTCTCGTTCGCACCGGAGCATATCGAGGAAATTGTCGATTTCCACATAAAAAACGGCGGTATGTCAAGATTTGATAAATTTCGGTATATTTACAAAAATATTCTCAAAGAAGATCTTACACCTTCAAAATTCACCGAACTCTCGGAAAAGTTCTCCAACCTTGTTTTTGATGCTGTAATCGATGCACCATTCGTACCTGGTGCTATGGAGTTCCTAGAGAGATTTTACTTATCCGTATCCCTTTATGTCGTTTCAGCAACACCCGAAGAGGAATTGAAAGACATCATCCAAAAACGGGGGATTGCTCCATATTTCAGAGGGATTTTTGGCTCCCCCCGGAAAAAAACAGAATGCATTCGGGATATACTTTCAGACACCAAAACATCTGCTGCTGATGTAATATTTGTTGGTGATGCACCAAATGATCTTGACGCAGCAAGCGCAGCACACGTAAGATTCATCGGGAGAGTCAAACCGGGCGATGAAAACATGTTCGAAGAATATGACGATATGGTATTAATTATATCAGATTTGCATGAATTGACAGAATACATCGAGGAAATTCAATGATTATACCGATCTCGTACCCGCTGAATTCTCTTTCACCCCTTTATCCTGGTACTCCTCCAATAACCATTGCTCAGGTAAAGTCTCTCAAAAAGGGCGACGATGCAGCCACCAGCATGATTTCCTTTTCCAGCCATGCCGGTACCCATGTTGACTCTCCTCTGCATTTCTGCGGTAATGGTCGTTCTATCAGAGATCTTTTCCAGACAATGAATATATTCTATCCGACGTACTGTCTGGATATCCCAAAAACCGGGGATAACCCCATTCAGAGTAGGGATATTCATAACATCATCGCCAAAAAAAGTGATGCTCAAGCCCTCTTGATTCGTACGGGTTCCTGTTATCAACGAACAAAGCAACCAGATCAATATGCAGTTATTCACCCATGGGTACATGCTGAAGTTGCTGATTATCTCCGGAAAATGTGCCCCGATTTACGCTTAATGGGAATCGATACAATATCCATATCGGTTCCATCCCATCGAAATGAAGGACACCAAAGCCATCGAGCATTCTTATGCGATGACCGGCCAATTCTATTGCTCGAAGATGCTGATCTATCGTTTACACCTCTAACCCAAGGAATATCTACACTTTACGTCATCCCCTACCTTATTGAAGTAACCGATGGTATTCCGGTTGTTGGATTGATGGAAATAAATCATTGATAAAATTACTTTAAGGAAATGGTATCGACAATGGAAGGTGTCGAACAAGAAGTCCAGCGTCATGGCACGATGCTCCTAATCTCATCCTTTGGTATTACATTCATCGGATTTTTAGCCACTGTGTTTTATGCTCATTGGGTCGGCCCGAGCACTCTCGGACAATATTATTTATTCCTTTCATATTTTGCCATCTTGAGCCTTTTCACAGATTTTGGGATCGGATATGCCACAACCCATCGAATCTGTGAGGGTAAAGAGCCGGATAGATATTTCACTACCAGTCTATTTCTGCGACTTGGCCTCTATGTAATTATTACTATAATACTTTTAATTTTTAACAACCAGTTCGGGAATCTGAATGAAGCCGGCCTTTTATGGATTCTCATCTTTGTACTGGGTGTATCAACGTTCACCTCATCAATCAGCCTAGCTATTGGGGCCAGTAATCGTTTGGGAATTGCTGCTTCAGTCAGCCTGATTAATAATATTGTACGGATTACGTTCCAGGTTATTGCTGTTTTTCTCGGATTTCATGTGTATGGGTTAATCGGGGGTCTTGTTGCGGGATTGCTGGTGGAACTTATTATTGATTTAAGATATGTTGATTATTATCTGAAAAAATTTGAATGGAAACATGTTAAAAGCATTTTTTCATTTTCAAGCTGGGCATTTCTTATGACTACCGGTACGGTACTTTTTGATAATGCGAACCTTATTATCATTGCATACTTCATGCCGGTATCAGATGTCGGTATCTTCGGGGTTTGCTGGACGTTCTCCTTTTTTGCCCTTTTTATCAGTACAGCGCTCTGTAACACCCTGTTTGTCAAGGTAAGCCGCTGGAATGCTGCAGGGGAGAGAAACACGATCACTGTATCGCTCTCGCGAGCAACTACCTATGCCATCGTCTTTGCACTTCCGATCTTTGCTGGTGGTCTCCTGCTAGGTCAACGTCTATTATATTACCTCTATGGTGCTTCCTTTGCAGTCGGTGCTACGGCACTTGTCATCATCATCACCATGAGAGTATTCCAGTCTCTCTTTCAGTTATACTCGAATTATCTAATGGCAACGGATCATGCAAAACAGGCATTTGTTGGAATGGGAATAGGAATTATTGTCAATATTTTTGTAGCACTCGTACTTGTGCCAATTATCGGTCTTTCTGGTGCTGCAATCGCATCTCTGGTAAACGTCATTTGCAGTGTCATCATAGGTCGTCATTTTCTACAATATATCATCCCCATTGTTATTGAAAAAGAATCTTGGTTGCATATTATCATCGCAACAACAATTATGACAATTTCCCTGCTTATTATCGACCAGATACCGATGAATCAAAGTGCCATTCGAACCGCAGTTTTAGTCCTGATTGGAGGGGGCATTTATTTCTTCAGCCTCCTGAATCTTGATAAACGAATTCGGGAGGATGCATTCAGAACCCTGAAAATCCAATGGATACCAAAATAGGATAATCTTTAGAAGAAACTCCTTCACCCAATAAGAGGTATTATCTTAAAAAAATGGGGGAAATAATCAATAAATCGGTTTGATTAATAAGAATCGCGATAATTAGGTAAAAGAGTATATTATTCATTTATCACATCCTTCGGAGTGGCCAGACATTGATCCTCACCCTTATCGCCGACGCACGCAGCATCCACACCCAGCGCTGGGCGACGTATTTTGCACACAGAGGGCATGACGTCCATCTCATCACATATGATCCCATGGGACATGCCATCAACGGTGTCACCGAGCATGTCATTCCATCGTCGTGGGATAACCTGTATCTCTCCTATATCCCCCGCCATTTCGCGATAAAAAGACTCATACAAAAGATCGGGCCTGATCTTGTTCACGCCCATTTCATCGCAAAATACGGGTTCCATCTTCCTGGCCTCAACGGTTTCCCGTCCATCGTATCTGCCTGGGGCGACGATGTCCTGATCCTCCCCAAGAAGAACCCGCTCATCCGGTACTACACAAAAAAAGTCCTCGAGTCTGCCGACCTCATTTACGCACTCTCACGGGATATCAGGGATCATATCATCGGTGATTTCAGCATCCCACAAGACCGGGTGAAATACCTCCCGTTTGGTATCGATACCGGCATGTTCACACCACGGGAACATGAAAAATGCGGCGATGGAAAGACCGTGCAGGTCTTTTCCAACCGGGGATTTTTCCCGGTTTATGATTCTGCCACACTTGTCAGGGGATTCGCCCTTGCACACGGGAAGGACCAAAATCTCCGCCTTTTTCTGAAAGGTGACGGCCCACAGGAAAGTTCGGTCCGGCAGCTCGTCAGTTCGCTCGGATTAGGAGAATTTGTGACGTTTCAGCAGAAGACCTCTTTTGCAGAAGTCCCGCAGGATTACCGTGCTTCCGACATCTTCATCACAACCTCATTCTCTGACGGGACACCGGTTTCGTTATTGGAAGCGATGGCAAGCGGGCTTCCCTGTATCGCTACGTCGGTTGGGGGGATCCCGGAATGGATCGAGAATGGTAAGAATGGCATCCTGATCCCCCCGAGATCCCCGGAAGCGGTTGCTGATGCGATACTCCAGCTCTCGAAGGATCCGGATTTCCGTAGCCGGCTTGGCGCGGCGGCACGGGCAACGATCCTTGCACGGGGCGAATGGAACACCTTAATGGCGCAGGTGGAGAAAGATTATCAAGAACTCGTGAATACATACAGGAAGAAACGATCATGAAATGGCAGGGAAAAAACGTACTGGTGACCGGCGCGGGGGGGTTTATCGGCAGCCATCTTGTCGATGCCCTCCTGTTGTCGGGTGCCGATGTCACCGCTTTTGTCCACTACAATGCGCGCGATGACTGGGGGATGCTGGAAGGGCAATACAATGAAAAAACGCCGGACCTTACCGTTATTGCCGGCGATGTTTCCGATACGCTGTTTGTAAAAAAAGCAGTTGAGGGCAAAGAGTTTGTCTTCCATCTTGCCGCGCTCATTGGCATTCCGTACTCGTACACGGCGCCGGAATCCTATGTCACTACCAATATCAAAGGCACGCTCAACGTGATGCAGGCCTGCCTCGATGCAGGTGTCAAAAGGGTCGTCCACACATCGACAAGCGAAGTGTACGGGACAGCCCTTTACACACCGATTGACGAGAAGCACCCCCTGCAGGGGCAGTCACCCTACTCTGCCACAAAGATTGGTGCTGACAAGATCGCCGAATCCTTTTACTGCTCGTTTGATCTTCCTGTCACCACCATGCGCCCGTTCAACACCTACGGTCCCCGCCAGTCCGCCCGTGCCGTTATCCCCACCATCATCACCCAGGCGCTTACGTCAGATACTGTGAGGCTCGGCTCGCTCACACCGGTCCGCGACCTCACCTATGTGGCAGATACAGTTGATGGGTTCCTGCGCCTAGCTGAAAGCAAAAGTGTGATCGGGAAAACCCTCAACACCGGCACCGGGCAGGGTATTTCCATCGGCGAACTGGCAGACCGGATCATCGCAATCGCCAATCCCAAAGCAACGATCGTCTTCGAAATGGGACGTATCCGGCCGGAAAAGAGCGAGGTGATGAAGCTGGTGTGCGACAATACGCTGGTACAGGAGACCACAGGCTGGAGACCGCGTCATACGCTTGACGACGGGCTCCATGCCACCATTAACTGGATGAAGGAACACCTGCCGGCATACAAATCCGGAGTCTACACGGTGTAGGTGGGACGATGCAGGCCGTCATTCTTGCCGGAGGAAAGGGGCGCCGTCTCCTGCCCTATACGACTGTTCTCCCAAAACCACTCATGCCAATCGGGGACCATCCAATCCTTGAGGTCATACTTCGCCAGCTGAAACATTACGGATTTCAACGGGTCACCATCTGTACCGGGTACCTGCACGAGCTCATCCATACCTATATCGGCGGGAGCAGTTCTACCGGTCTTGATATCTCCTATACCCACGAATCCGTTCCGCTCGGGACCATAGGCCCCTTGCGCCTCATCCCTGACCTTGGATCAGATTTTCTGGTCATGAACGGGGACATCCTTACGGATCTCGACCTGTCCGCTTTCATGAAGGCGCACATCAGCCGCCGGGCGATTGCCACCGTTGCCACGTACCAGCGCGACGTCAATATCGATTTCGGGGTTCTGGACCGGAACGGGAAGGATAAAATTGTCGCATTCCGCGAGAAACCCACGTATCACTTCCATGTCAGCATGGGGGTCTATGCATTCTCAAAAAAGATCCTGCGGTATGTGCCCGACGACAAACCATTCGGGTTCGACCAGCTCATGTATGCACTGACCGATGAAAAGGCGGCAGTGTACAGCTATCCCCATGAGGGGTACTGGCTCGATATCGGGCGCCCTGACGACTACGCGCGCGCCCTCGAAGAATTCGAAAAGTACAAAGACCGGTTTCTCCCATGAGGGTTGTGGTCACGGGTGCGTCCGGGTTCACCGGTCTACAGATGATCCGCCACCTTTGTCAAAAAGGCGGGCTTGCCGTGACAGGACTTGTGAGAAAACCGCTTCCCCTTTTTCATGGAGATAATTTTTCCTGCGTGGGCGCTGACCTCCTCGACCGTGCCCGGCTTTTTGATGTCCTGTCCATGATCCAGCCTGACGGAATCATCCACCTCGCTGGCCTGAACCATGGTTCACTCAAAGAACTGCTCGATGTCAATGAGGCAGGGACAAAAAACCTTCTCGATGCAGCGTTCCGGGCGAATGCGGATTGCCGGGTGCTCGTGATCGGGTCGTCAGCTGCCTACGGCAATGCAGGCTGTGACCCGGTCACGGAAGACACACCCCTCAGGCCGCTCAGCGATTATGGGGTGAGCAAGGCAGCACAGGACACCCTTGCCCAAACACACCATGCAGCCTGCGGCAGTCAGGTATCCGTCGCGCGCCCGTTCAATCTTGTCGGGCCCGGGCAGCCGCCGTCGTTTATCTGCGGGCGGATCGTACAGCAGGTCGTCGAAATTGAAAACGGGCAGAGGGATGCGCTGGATGTTCTTGAGACGTCGTCGTGCCGTGATTTTATCGATGTCCGCGACGCGGTAAAAGCATACTTTGCGATCCTGTCCCACCCGGAATTTTCCCAGCTGTGCACAGGCAGGGCATTCAACATCGGTTCCGGGATCACGTATGCCATTTCTGCGGTGATCTCGCTGATCGAAGAGATCACCGGCGATCGTTATACGATCAGGGTGCCAGACAACCCGCCCGATGTGCCGGTCCCGTTCCTTGTAAGCGATACCACCCGGATCCGCACAATAACCGGCTGGGCCCCTGAAATCCCATTCGAAGAATCGTTGCGTGACATGCTTGATGCCGCGCGCAGTGCTGCAGCCATTTCAAAAACAATTGTTTGAATGGATACATGATTCATTCCACAAGACTCATGATTTTTCGGCTCTGTAGAAATCCCTGATCTCACATTAATACCAGAGATCCATGATGAACCGGTTTTCGAAGGATATCGCACGGGGGTGTCACCTGTGACCTTCGGGCATGGGTGACTGGAGAACATTGTCAAAAGACAATTTTCGATTGTGCTGCAGTGGCGGAGATCAACTCGAAGATGTCCATCTGGACATCTTCTTCAGTTTGCCCTTCCCTGCAAGAACGGCAAACACCCCCAAGAACGTTATGAAAAACGATGATTTCTACAGAGCCGATTTTTCTCCCTGAAGTATTTCAGGAAGGAAATTACGCATTAAACATTCCTGATTTTAAAAAAAAATTCTCACGCGGGAAAAATCCTGTTTAAAAATTTTTACTGTAAAAAAATTCCCGGATAAAAATTTTTAATGCGGAAAAATTTCCGTCTGATACTTTCTGAGAGTTTTATCAGAATCTGCGTTTCAGATCACGCCCATCTCAGAAAGCCGGGCCGGCAGGTACTTCTTGGTCACAAAGTCCAGCCCGCGTGCGGCAAATGCCTGCTGTTCGGATTTCAGCCCCATCTCAAGCTGTAAATTGATCTGTTTCTTCCAGTACTCGGTGGCAAACCTCGGGTCGGTGAGTATGGCGTTCAGCGCTTCCACGTCTTTGTCCGACAGTTTATCGGACGGCAGGTTGTAGGTCCGGATATCGCTTGGCTGCAGCCCGAGGAACTGCGCCTTTGGCGTCGCGAGCAGCTCAGACATATGGGCACTCTTGATCGCGCCGTAGGCAACCGAGGCATAAATGCGGTAGGACCACGGGTCACCATCGGTGAAGACAACAACCGGGATGCCCCACGTGGAATTGATCTTGTTCAGCATCCGCCGCGTGGACCGTGCCGGCTGCCCCTTCAGGTGGACAAGAACTGCACCATATTCCTCGTCAAACCCGTTCTCGATCAGCCGGTCATACATGCCGCCTGTTTCGAGCGCGATGACAAACTTAGCGTCATGATCGACAAATTCGATCGTCTCGACGTTGTTCGGGATCGAGTATCCGG